>Ga0164242_10000441_pt1 | contig 50364 bp, 49 predicted proteins | sample OricomgcompostMG_FD_108783 | JGI IMG/M metagenome (GOLD analysis project Ga0164242, IMG submission 108783) | Miracle-Growth compost microbial communities from Emeryville, California, USA - Original compost - Miracle growth compost (MG) ...
AGGAGAGAGGGTGAGGAGAGAGGGTGAGGAGAGAGGGTGAGGAGAGAGGGTGAGGAGAGAGGGGGAGGTGGCGGACCTGCGCGGATGTGCTGAGGTGGATGAAGCCGTCTTGTTTGTCGAGGTCGGATAGGGGGTACTCTTCAGGAAGGGGATCGGGGGGCGCGGTGGGGGTGATTTTGTAGACGTAGTTAGGAAGGGGGTCCGGCGGTGCCATGTTGATAGACACCTAGGTAAGGTAGGTAGCTAGGAGGCGGGTAAGGAGAGATAAGGTGAAGGTTAAGTTGAAGTTGAAGGAGGTGCAGTCAGCAACACAACGCAGGGTTAGGGTCGTTCCCTCTCAGCCAGTTTTACCCCACCACCAATGTCACCGCGATCGCAACTTCTCCAGCAGCTGTAATAGTATCGGGGTAGAGCAGGTAATGGGTAACTGCTTCCACTCTACCCTGGCCGGCCCAGGTCGCTGCCCGTTCGATTCAAGTCAAGTGTTAGTAAGATACCTACCTACCTAAGTAACGGCACAGTTCCCGAGGCATGATCACTCGTGTCAGGATAACGTATCTCGATTCTCTCTCTAACTTGGGCTGCTTTTCTTTTTTTCCACCCTACTTTTCTTCTTTATCCGTACACCTTTACGATTATGGGGCAGATGCTTTTGCGTGCCTTTGCGTGGAACCCGCGGGTGCGATTACCATAGTAAGTGCCAACTTCACTTTTCGTTTTTATTCCCGTCCGGCATAGGCGGTGGCTGGCTCTCCCTCACTTCTGTTCCCCCTTCCTCTGTCTTCACCTCGCTCGTAACCGAGATATCCAACGGAATTCAACGGCATGGCGGCTCAGACAGCTGTTATTGGATGGACTTTGCAGGTCGGCCTCAGTCAGATGCCCACTTCGCATCCTGTGCTGCTATTTACCCCGTACATTGCGGAACAGCGGTCCCGCAAACTCTCTTATCAGCTGTTAGGTTAGGTCGGCTGCTCTGTCCTTTGAGCCATTCATTGCACATTCTCATTACTAGTTTACACTTTAACCCCGTCCTGCGCGCCACCCCTGAGTGCATTTTCTTATCGTTTGAGTCAGACCCTTTCCCGGCCCTGACGGGTGGACGGAGGTTAGCCGCCTTCCGCCGAAGAGCACATGGCCACATTCCATGACTTGCCACATCCTTTTGAGAGTCTGCCTGCCTCTGGTAGAGCTGTTCTAGACCTCTTCAGCCCCCCCACTAGCTACACTTCCCAACCTAGCCGCGGTCAAGGACCTATATAGGCTGTGCTGCTGTTTTTCTTGTTATATTCATCTCACCAACTTTGTCCCTTTTCCACCATTGCGTGCAAACCCCCCCAGCCAATCACGGCAACATCCCGCTCTCGTTGAAGACTCAAGCACCCACTTGGAGCAACTCCTCACCTGATAAACCCGAAACCTGCTTAAGCCGGTTTCGGGATGGATGCTTATTCAGTTTCGTGTACTAGCCCTTCGCGGAGTAACTCGTCTCGCCGCATCTATCAAGATCTGAAGACGATACATTTCCTTAGCCTAGCGCTGGACCCAAACCGGCTTGGACGTTCACTGCGTGTTATGGATGGGGCACTCGAGGTAACTAAAACCGCGCGCACTCTCCCTTTGTGTTTTTTTCTCCTTGACTTGACTGGTATATCACGAAATGGTATGTCATAGGGGATCTCCCAAGAACGGCGCCTGGCAGTACAATGAATCCCGCTCTCGGCGCTCCTGTGCAGCCTTCGTGTAGTTTACTTACACGATTACACTCAGTCTCAACCCCGAGCCGCAGACAGGAAACCGCAACGTATTGGAGTCATCGGGGCCGGGGTTGCCGGTCTGCGATGTGCTGACATCCTCCTCCACCATGGCTTTGATGTTACCATTCTGGAAGGTAGGAGTCGACTAGGCGGCCGGTTACACCAGGAGCGGCTGCCAAACGGCCATCTTGTAGACCTCGGCCCAAACTGGATCCATGGGACGAATAGTAACCCGATTATGGATCTTGCTAAGGTTACTAAGACGCCCACCTCTGCATGGGATGCTCAGTCGTGTGTCTTCGACGAGCACGGCCGGCTCCTCCCCGCGAAGGATAGCGAAGAGTGTTCCACGATTATGTGGAATATCATCCAGGCTGCGTTCAAGCACTCGGAGAAGCACTCCGCTGATATAGGACCGGACGAAAGCTTGTCCGACTTCTTCCAGGCCAAGATTGTGGAGGTCGTCCCCGAGACCGTAGACAACTACAGCCGGAAGAGGGAGGTTGTCCTGCAGATGGCAGAACTGTGGGGGGCGTTTATCGGGAGCCCCATAACTCGGCAGAGCCTCAAGTTTTTCTGGCTGGAGGAGTGCATAGATGGCGGTAGGCATTTCCCCAACTAACCCCTGTCCCAGGGATCTGGTTGGCACTTAAGCCCTGGCGCTGGGTTGACGAGCTGATTGATGACACATAGAGAACTTGTTTTGCGCTGGTACCTACCGAGACATCTTGGAAGAGATCGCACGACCAGCAACTAACGATGCCACCATTAAATACGAGACGATCGTCTCCAAGATCCATGGGAAATCAGCTGGCGGTAAGGTGAAGGTCGAGGCGGCCTCTGGGCAAACTTTCGAATTCGACGAAGTTGTGCTCACGGCTCCGCTTGGATGGCTGAAGCAACATTTGGACGCATTCAACCCGCCTCTGCCGGGCAGTATGGCTGACGCAATCGGGAACATCAGTTACGGATGCCTCGAGAAGGTCAGTCGCTGCCGAGTGGCTTTAGCTAGCCTGAACACCCCTGAGCTAAACTGCCTACAGGTCTATATTTCCTTCCCGGAAGCCTTCTGGCTGAGACCAGATGTCGACGGCGGAACTGTTCAGGGTTTCTGCCAGTGGCTCTCACCCAACTATGCCCTAGACTCCAATCCCAACCGCTGGACTCACGAGATAGTTGAGCTTGCGTCACTTACGCCGACCACATCCCACCCGACGCTCCTCTTTTACATATACGGTGACGAGTCACAACATATCACCTCCAGCCTCCGCTCGCTGGTAACAAAAGCGAAGCAGGATGACTTTCTCTTCTCATTCTTCAAACCATACTACTCACGCCTCCCGTGCTTCGACGAAGCGGACCCCGCATGTCGACCGACGGGGTGCCTAGCGACAGACTGGCTAAACGACGACCTGGCGGGCAACGGAAGTTACGGCAATTTCCAGGTCGGCCTGCAGGAGGGCGATAGGGACATCCGTGCCATGCGCGAGGGAGTGCCGTCCGAGGGCCTGTGGCTGGCGGGAGAGCACACCGCGCCGTTTGTGGCGCTCGGGACGGTGACGGGGGCGTACTGGAGTGGTGAATCTGTGGGACGCAGGATAGCGGAGGTTTATGGGAAGGGAAAGGCCACTCCCTTGCCGGAGGGGCTGTGATGGTGGACCTGTGAAGAGGCGGTACTGTACCTCAACTCTGTCTGGATGTGCATTATTGCCTCGGCTGACTGTTAGATGGACTCGGACGGCATTTCGAGTTGCTGTTACGAGGCATGCATGCATACCGTACCTACTGAACGGCGGGCTTGTAAGACTGGTAATAATTTTTTTATTGTTGTAACCTTGTTTGACAACGCTTCCGAGCCTACCTTCATACACTATAACGTTAAACCTTAGGGGCGACTAATCCCCTGGTGTTGGAGCACTGTGGAAGGTGATGAAGTAGGCGAGTACCTAGGAGGACATATTGAAGATGTACACCTTGGTGAGAAATGCGTACAGAGGTACGGACCCATATAGGGCCCACTAACTGGGCTGTCATAGTGGGGCCTCGAGGCCCGTTTCGCGCGGTAGCTGCATTTAGACCTCCCGTTATCGATAAGCGCCTTTGGGTTTGGGTCAACTGATTGGGAGCACTGACTCCATCGAGCTCGTCACGAGTCGGGGGTCCGCCAAACCAGACAGTTAACAGGGCCGCTTCCTATTACACGTTAATAAGGCAGCCCAAGTTGCGCCATTCGTATTCTCCTTCCCCATTACAGCTTTCGCCTGCTCTAACCCCCCCCATAACATTGCCACTTTTTCCCTGGAGGAGACTGGCAGTTTCTCTTGATCTTGCGTCGTTGCACAATGTTGTTCCAGCCATGACCTTCCGCCCCGCATTCTTCCTGAGCTGCCTCTCTGGTTGAACCTCGTGCAGCGCTTGAACCCCTTGAACCCCCTTCTACCACGGCCCAGCGAAGGCCGTGGCCCATCGCCGTTCCGCGCCATCCTCTAGCAACCATTCTCGTGCCGGGACTCGTACCCGGCGATCCCTCAAGATGGCGGCCTATTTCCCCTCTTTCCGCAGCTCGGGGATGCCCAAGCGCCTTCTTCGATATGCGTTGTCACGGCTAGAGCTCTTGGACGCCGATGCCCTCGACTTGGAGCACCTCGACCTCGCCCTTGGCAGGAATACCGTGTTCGAGTTTCGAGATGTTGGGATCAAGCTCCAGGTATGCCCTTGAAGGCTAGGTGTCCCAAGCCCTGTGAGGCTCGGGACCGGATGTGGCGTCACCTCTTGACCTTGGCTGACTACTTCCGATGATCTAGAAACTCGAGAAACTTCTTAAGCTTCCCCCAACTTTCACGCTACAGAAGGCAAGGGTCCTCCTTCTCCGGATAACGGTGCCGATGGATTTCTACTCCAGCCCTATTACAGTGGAGGTCGACGGCGTGGACGTTCGGCTCAAGGTCTCGCCGAAGGACGACCGTGAGAAGCCTCCCAGGAGGCGGGGCAAACGACAAGAAGACTCCGATGTGATCCCCACCGCCGCCGATCTAGCCCAATCGTTCCTGCAAGGACAAGAATCCGCGGAGAGGAGGGAACTAGAGGAGGCCCTCGCTGCTGAAACCCAGGACCTGGGGGCGTCCATGACTATGAGCGAGTCTGGGAGCGACGAGGACATACCGTACGGCACCGGCCAGGCGCTGTCCTTACCGGTCTTCCTTACCGACTTTCTCCAAGGCGTTGTCGACAGAACACAGATTTGCATCCGAGCGGTCACCTTCCAGCTCGACGTGGAGCTGCCGGTGGACGCAAATGCGGCAACCCCTGATCTGGTGACCTTCCAGCTGGCGGTCGAAGGCATCAACGTGGAAGGTGTCACTACTCCAGAATTGGGGGAGGACGGGACTCCCAAGATTGTCTCCAAGGAAGGGAAGCGACACATCACGCTGGACAATATCAGAGCGGTCTTGATATCTGAGGCGAATGTCTTCTCGACGTTAGTAAGATCTCCGTCGATGCCTTCGTCTGTCGACTCACAGTCTCCTGTCCTTTCGGCACACCAACCCCCCGTTCCTCGGCAACCCACTACGCCGGAGATGAGCGCCAGCGAGCATCTAATGACCTTCTCCGATGAGTTGCTTGGGGATAGTGAAGACGCTTTCAATATCCCATACGATCTGAGCGATCCCAACGAGGAATTTGACCCACAAGAACCTGCCTCGCCTGTCTCTACGCCAAGGGCGTCCATATACCAGGGGTCTTCTCCACGGCCGCACGAACCCCATGCTCAATCGGAGATCGTGGAAGCAGGGCTGGCTGCTTGGGGCTCCTTTGAACGCGAGGCACAATCAGAGCCTTACCTCCAACATGCGGAACACCACCAACCGGAACCTCGGGCACCTTCCCCTGGGCCCTTAGCCGGTTCAGACCATGAGAGTTCTGGTCCTATTTCTCAGCCATCAGAAGATCTAACGCAATCGCATCTGTACAGCCACGAAGATGCTGAGAGTATGTATATGAGTGCGTTCTCGCAGACAGATTCTACTCGTTTACGAAGTGCTATGCCGGGTGCCTGGGGGACGGAAGATAGCCCAAGCCCTGAAGCGTCCCCGCAGGCCAAACGAGTTGCATCCCCACCCATTGCGCAACGGAGCCCGTCTCCTATACCTTTCTATGATGAATCTACCGACGTTCAGATAGACGACATGCCAGTAGAAACGGAAGAGGAAGAGGAAGCGGAAACAGCTGCAGAGTCAGCCACAGAACACGTAGCCGCACAAGGTGAAGCTATGCCCTCGGACGCGGAAAGAGATACAGCAGAGGTAGACGCTCAGCAGGATGACGTGCCCACCCCCCGCGGGCCGACCCGCCTCGTGAAAGAGATCCTATCCTTGGCGTCTATCACCATCTATGTTCCTTCCAATCACAAGCACATACAAATACTGCCACCAGATCTTGGCAAATCGGCTTCTCCAAACCTGCCTGGCGCATTCTCAGTCCACTCTGAAGCACCTACGAGCCCGGAGATGCGCCCTCAAGTCCCTATGGAGGAGAGAGAGCCTCCTGACAAGGCCTTCGAGATCATTTTGGCAGAGACGGAGATTCGGTTTGATGCCTCGATCGGATTTCTCCTGGCGATGGTAGTATCCAAGCTGTTCGAGGCTGCGAGGGGACAGCCCGACACCGCCCCAGCTGCAGCCCCAACCGCCGCCGCCGCCACCGCCGAAGGCAAGACGACTAGCACGAGCTCACAGTTCCCGGAGGTCAAAATCATGGCCGAGCATGTATCCTTGCTCTTCCTCGAGAAGCTTGCCGGGGTTGCTGATACCCCTGCGAGGCTCTTCTCGACTCCAACAACTGATTTCAACCACGATGTACTCCTCAAGGCCGATCTTCAGAATCTAGGGGGAACGATGTCAGCTTCCGGGCAGCAGACGGACACGACGATTAACATCGAGAAATTCACATTTGGGTATGCCAATCATGATATCATCTCATTTGACCGGCGGATCCAGATGTTCGAGTCTGTCATGAACACATTCCCTTCCGCGGGAAATGATATATCTATCAAGATCTCGCAAACTCCCGACAGTGTAAGATGCAATATTGATACCCTACCGCTACATGCGAAGTTAGACCTCCAGAGACTGGACGAGACATTCAGCTGGTTTGGCGGGTTGAGCAGCTTCTTGAACATGGGGTCGTCAATGACATCGAACGCTTCCCGAGGGGCTAGGAGCCCCGTCAAGGTTTCACACAAGCCTCGAGGTGTCCGATTCGAAGCTCCTGTCAAACCCGATGACCAATCCGCGGCAAAGGAAAACAAGGTTGCTATGAGAATCAACGGCTTCCGTTTAGACCTCATTGGTAGGGAGTGCAGTGTCGTCCTGGACACTAGCGCTCTGAAGCTTGTCAGCCGGGAAGAGGCGATCGGAGTCCATTTTAGCAGGATCAGGCTCTCCGGACCGTACCTCAAAAACTCACGAGGGGAGCCCCCGATCGTTGCTGACATCCTGGGCACCCGACTAGAGTACCTCGCAGTGCCGCAAAATGCCGACCTCGAGAGACTACTTGAGCTCATCACACCTTCGAAAGTAAAGTTTGATGAGAGCAACGACGAGATCATGGTCGACACTCTCCTCAGACAGCGGAGAAAGGGGTCCGTTCTGCGACTTACCCTTGATAAAGTCAACATTACTGTCGGAAACGTGCAACAACTCCGGTGTCTGCCAAACCTGGGAGAAGAACTTGCGAAGCTTGGCACCGTGGCAAAGTATCTCCCCGAGGACGACCGGCCTGGGCTCTTGACGCTCGGCCTCGTTAAGGAGGTTGAGTTCTCGTTGGACATCGGGGGGAGATTTGGCGCTATCCATACTTCTCTACGAGACCTTGATCTTGCCCATATTACCTTGCCGTCGTTGGTCGCCGTGGCGGTCAGCACGGTCACTGTTAGCCGAAATAGGATCGAGGAACTCGTGGCAACATCAACGGTGCCAGCTTCAGGGACTTCTCAGCGGCCACCGGTCCTAATGATGAGGATTATCGACGACATGGAGCCGGTTCTTAAAGTCAAGCTTATGGGCCTAGTCATCGAGTATCGTGTTCCTACGATTATGGATGTCCTAGGGCTAGCTGAAGATGCTACTCCCCAAGACTTTGAGGCTAGTCTCGCGGCGTCGGTAGCAAACTTGGGTGGCCAAGCACACACCGCCCTGAAAGGCAAGCAACCCGAGCTTATTTCAACCTCTGAACAACCCAAGTCGGAATCGAAACCCATGGCGGTCGATGTGGCGTTCCGGGATTGTTTGATTGGCCTCAATCCACTCGGGTTGACTTCCAAACTAGTGTTCGCGTTGTCCGACGCACACGTGGATGTTGCTCCTTTCAAGGACAACATTGTCAAGATAGTTGGAAATTTGAGAAAGTCTTCGGTCCTCCTTATCGACGACATTACGGCCTTGGACGCGAAAGACGGTGGTCCGGCCTTGTCGAGACGGCGACCGTCCGATGCTTCGTCACCCCAGGTAGTCGACCTCTGCTCCAAGGGCTTCGTCGACATATGCCAAATATCCTCCGCGAGGGCAACGGCGCGAGTTACGAGGAGTGAAGAAGGAGATCAGCACGTTGATGTTGAGCTGCGGGATGACCTCCTTGTTCTGGAGACCTGCGCAGATTCGACACAGACGCTCATCACACTTATCAACGCTTTGAAACCGCCCACCCCACCGACCAAAGAGATCAAGTACAAAACGTCGGTGGTCCCGGTGCAAAACCTGCTGGCATCTCTCACGGCCGACGCGTTTGGTAGAGCTGAAGGTGACTATGATTTCGACTACGACTTTGCTATCCCACCAGAACTTGGCGATGAAACCGATAGTGTGGAAGACTTTTATGGGGAAGGCTCTAGCCCACTGGAACTCGATCCTAGGTACTACGAAGAGGCCGCCATAGAGGAGCAGTTGTTCGATGCCGGTGCACCATCCATGATCTCAGAACGGACAACGGCGCAAGATACCCGTGATGGGGTTCTGTTGACCAACTTGAACACTACCGAGGATTTAGCCGATAGTAGTGGCGAGCTCGAGGTTCAGGAGGACTATTTCGGAACGGCGTCGGTCATTGAAGGCACCGCACACCGTTGGAACTCGTCCAAGAACACTTATGACCGCTCAAATGACGGAAAGGTTCTGAGCAGTCCCCTAAAGATCTGTGTCAGGGACGTACACATTATCTGGAACCTATTTGATGGGTACGACTGGACCCGCACCCGCGATGTCATCACCAAGGCCGTCCAGGACGTGGAGACCAAAGCCTACGAGCAGAGGGCCCGCACGGATCGGAGGGCTCCGTTCGAACAAGATTTCGATGAGCAGGAGACCGTAATTGGCGATTTCCTCTTCAACTCGATCTATATCGGAATCCCGGCGAACCGCGACCCGAGGGAGCTAGCCCAGGCTATCAACCAGGAGCTAAACGACAACGCCACGGAGACGGAGTCGATCGCGACAACGGCCATTACCGCGACCCCCGGTCGAGCGGGTGGCAACCGATCCAAGTCTAAGAAACTGAAACTAAACAGAAGTCGGCGTCACAAAATCACGTTCGAACTCAAGGGAGTAAACGTCGATCTCGTCACCTTCCCGCCGGGGTCGGGAGAGACGCAGAGCTCGATAGATGTACGCATTAGAGACCTGGACGTTTTCGACCATGTGCCGACGTCGACGTGGAAGAAATTCGCCATGTACGACCAGGATGCGGGCGAGCGAGAAATGGGGACGAGTATGGCCCATCTCGAGATTCTCAACGTCCAGCCAGTTCCGCACCTCCCCGCCTCCGAGATCGTCCTTCGGGTGACACTCCTACCGCTCCGGCTGCATGTCGACCAAGACGCGCTCGATTTTATCACTCGCTTCTTCGAATTCAAGGACGACTCGGCCCCTGTCCACGCTTCCCCAAGCGATGTGCCGTTCATCCAGCGTGCGGAGGTCAATTCGGTCCCTGTCAAGCTCGATTTTAAGCCTAAGCGGGTAGACTATGCGGGTTTGCGATCGGGACACACTACTGAGTTCATGAACTTCCTCATCCTCGAGGACGCACGTATGGTCATGCGCCATACTATCATCTACGGTGTCTCTGGCTTCGATCGACTCGGGCAGACGCTCAACGACGTCTGGATGCCCGATATTAAGCGCACACAACTTCCCGGCATCCTGGCTGGGTTGGCGCCGGTCCGCTCACTTGTCAACGTCGGGAGCGGTATCAAAGACTTGATAGAAATTCCGATCAGGGAGTACAAGAAGGATGGAAGAATAGTGCGAAGCATCGGCAAGGGGGCCGCAGCATTTGCTCGAACCACGGGGACGGAGATCGTTAAGCTTGGCGCGAAGCTGGCCGTGGGCACGCAGTACGCCCTCCAGGGAGCTGAGGGGATGCTCGTAAAGGACCCGCACGCGGAAGGGAGCTCGGCGGGCGGCGCGGGAGCCGGTTGGGAGGACGAGGAGTACTCGGACGCGGAGGAGAAGAAGCAGATCAGCCTTTACGCAGACCAACCGACGGGCATGGTGCAAGGCCTCAGGGGTGCGTACTCGAGCCTTACGAGGGATCTCTACCTGGCCCGAGATGCGGTCATCGCCGTGCCCGGCGAGGTGATGGAGAGCCAGAGCGCGCAGGGGGCGGCGAAGGCGGTGCTGAAGAGGGCGCCGACCATCATCTTTAGGCCGGCTATTGGCGCAACGAAGGCTATTGGGCAGACGCTGCTTGGCGCGACTAACTCGCTTGACCCTGAGAATAGGAGGAGGGTTGACGCGGTAAGTGCTCCCGATCTTGCTCGGCCGGGGAATAGGCCGTTTTACGACCCGCTTTGGCGAGATATACTGACGTGGGTTACAGAAATACAAGAAGCACTGAATGAAGTGCTAGGAGCAGCCTCCGATACGAAGAAGAGATGTGACGGTTATATTTGGTGGAGTACTCCCACCATGACAACAATTACTTGTTTCCAAGCCTGAAATATGGCAAGACTCGCATAGCGCATATGGTTTTCCTCCCCCTTCTTTTTATTGTACAGAACAGCCCCAATGATTCCAACGAGAACTATCCACTATCACGAGCTTTTGCATCTAGACTGGCGTCGGGCGGCAAGGGATTCTAGATAGATCATGATCGGGGAGATTGTCACCATCCATCATATCTGCTTTGGGATGGGCGGCGTAGTTCTTTGAACAGTAGTAGTTGAAGATGACTACCTACCTTACCTAGTTTGTCCAGACAGAATATACCAATGAAAGAAGAGAATTGTTACTTGATTCTTCGCATAGAGGGTGACTTCGCGAGGACTGTTTCCTCGAGACATAAGGTAGGTAGGTACGGTAGGTACCTTATATATTATCCCGTTTGGTGACCTGAGAGTGAAGACACTCCTGCAAAATAACCGATCCCTCAAGACAAATCCGAGGCGTAGTGAAAAACTAGATTGTAAAAAGTGAAGGTATTAAACGAAGGGGAGGACTATGAAGAGACAAAGTAATGCCGACCTAGAAGCTCTGGCGGCAGTGAACGGGACCCACTCCACTGACTCCCCACTCCCTCTCCCTTGCACCATCTGCACGTCACTGCTGCAAGCCCCAGCCAATAAGACGCGTCTGGGCGCGTCACAAGCTCCCCATCATCGCACCTTTCTCTCCTTATCTTGATCTTCCATTTGATCTCGACATCAGTTGGAATTGCAATTGCAACCTGGGATTGATCAATTAACATCCTAACCCTATTCATCCGATCGCTGATTATTTCTCTCCGATAACTTTCTCTGAGAAAGTCTCACTTCAGCTCCGACAATCGATCACACCACCATTACCTTTCTCCCTCGTACCAACTCATACCTCTCGCAATGGCAGACAACGCCTTACTCACGACCGTATCAGGCGTTGATACGCCTGCGACAGCCTCGGGCACGGCTACGCCTTTTGAGCTCGACGCGGAGCAGAGGGATGCCAGCCTGCGGGTGTCGCTGGCAGACCTGACGGCGCGGGCGACGGCGCACTACGCGCACAAGAGCTATGAGGAGGCGGCCGAAGTGTTCGCCCAGGCGGCCGAGATGCAGGCCGAGATGAACGGCGAGATGAGCCCCCAAAACGCCGAGATTTTATTCCTTTACGGCCGCGCCTTGTTCCGTGTCGGACAGGGCAAGAGCGACGTGCTGGGCGGCAAGGCCCCTGCCACCGAGGAGGGCGGCGCAGCGGCGGCGAAGAAGAAGAAGGCTGCGAAGGGGAAGGCCGCCAAGGCGAAGAAATCGGACGAGGAAGCTGCGTCGGCTGCTAAGACCCAGCCAGAGTCGACTACCGAGGCGGATAAGGTCGCCGAAGAAGCGCTGGGAATCATCGCTAGCGAGAAGAGCGGAGCGAAGCCGGAAGAGCCGGTGGAGAATAAACCACTATTCCAGTTCACTGGGGATGAGAACTTTGAAGATTCGGATGAGGACGAGGTGTGTGCTGTCTTGGATTTTGGGAACAAGCTGGGCTGCTGCTAACTTTGCTGGAATAGGAGGCCGAGGGAGAAGCCGAGGACGACGAGGAAGAAGACGATGATCTCGCCGTTGCTTTTGAGATCCTAGACCTCGCTCGCGTACTTTTCACGAAACGATTGGAGGAGATCCAAGGAGAAGGGGAAGACGGCAAGGGCAAGGAGGTGTCAGAGGGCGACTCTCCCGCTGTCAGGCACATCAAGGAACGGATGGCTGATACACATGACCTCCTTGCGGAGATCTCCCTGGAGAACGAGAGGTATCTAAAAACCGCTGTCAGCTAGCGTGGTGGAATACGCTGACAATGGTTTTTATAGATACCCTAACGCCATCACGGACTCGCGCGCCTCCCTGGCGTACAAGAAGGAGCTCTACCCGGAGGAGTCGGAGCTTATTGCCGAGGCGCACTACAAGCTGGCGCTCGCCCTCGAATTCGCATCTGTCACGACGTCTGAGGAGGAGAACGATAAGTCCGGCCCAAAGCCTGTTGACCAGAGCCTCCGCGATGAGGCGGCTAAGGAACTCGAGGCAGCCATTGCGAGCACGAAGCTGAAGCTGCAGAGCAAGGAGGTCGAACTTGCTACCCTCCATTCACCGGAGGACAACGAGGCTACGAGGAAGCAAATTGCCGACGTCAAGGAGATCATCACAGACATGGAGGGGAGAGTGAGTTTTCCCGTTCTAAATAGTTGTTCAGTTTTTCCCGAGCATAACTTATGCTTACGCTTTACCCCGTAGCTCGTGGAACTCCAGAAGCCCCCCTTCGACGTGAACGCCGCGCTTCTCGGCGCCGGCTGTAACCCCATGGGCGGCATCCTCGGTGCGGCTCTTGGCGAATCGGCAGCGCAGACGGAGTCGCGCATCGAGGAGGCCAAGAAGACGGCCACTGACCTCACCGGCCTCGTCCGGAAGAAAGCAAAGGACGAACCTGCGCCGGCCCGTACCGCCGCTGTCGACGAGGCGGGCAAGACTAACGGTCAGCACGAGACTAACGGTAGTGCCAAACGCAAGGCTGAGGAGCCGGCTGAAGGGACGCCTGAGGCGGAATCGAAGAAGGCCAAGGTGGAGGACGCCGTGGAGGCGTGAAAAGCGTACCTCTCTCCCCCCGCCTCTGAGCGTTATGGTGGCGTGGCTTTTTGCTGGAATGTGGAATTGATGGTTATGGCTTCGCCTCCGGTGCCGAGTTAAATGCGTTTTGGAGGTTTGGTGAATGGGTTTCCATTTTTGCGGCGAGAGGTCTGGACGGTAATGGCTCGATTTGTACAACATTTTTGCGAGTTTTGCTCTCCTTTCCAAGTCTCCTCGGGTATCGGAGCAGGGCGGTCTTGTGATGGATCGGGTCGGTGATAATATCCTTACCTCTTGCTACCGCATAGGAGCAAGGAGCTTATAGGCATATGGATGGGTGGGCTAGGTCAGTGGGGTGAGCGACAGATATCAAGAGCTACAACGAATAAAAGTACCGTGCTTGCTTGCTTGCTTAAACACAACTTGGTTTAATTTGCTCAATAAGCTCATGTTTTGATTTTAGGAGCGATATCTGCCTCGGGGGTGAGGTCGTAGTAGTTACCTATCTACGCTGGGAGGGGAGAGCCCGTGATCGAGACGCACAAGGGAGACCACTGCTATTTCCACACCCCTTTTTCCACCTGAAAGTGGTCGAAGCAACTCATCAATGTCCTACTCCTTATTATCCTGCACCAACGCCTCTATCCGATAATCCATTCGCATAAGAGCACCGTGGGCTGAGTTAGGTTCCTAACAACAGATCCATCCATTTCTAGTCTGTGATTTATATACCACCATTCAAGCGGTATGTCCCTGGCAGGGTTGAAGCACTGGCATATTGACATGAGCAATCGAAGAGCAGACTCCCCACAGGGAAAATCTAGAAACGGGCTCGTCCAAGCTTATTATAATTGGAGATGCCCAGAGGGATTCCGACTCGTGGGACCCCGCAGATGCGCTGACGAGCCCTTGAACAGGCTTTGCCAGATGAAGGCCTCGCTGAGAAGGAGCTCAATGTCCTTCTCGGTCCAATCGCGCGTTGGCAGCGACTGGAGGAACATCATAATCTCCTGGAAGTCCATCTTAATGAGCTTGTCGGACCACTTGACTAGGAAGGCCGCGCAGACATAGAGGTGAAACTCGGAGAAGCCTTGCTCTTCAGCCTACGAAGAGGGGGTTAGCAACGCATACATGGGCGATAATGGTTACTGGGGGTTCTCACCATATAAGTGTCCCACATCCTGATGGTGTTCTTGACGCTGATCTCCCTCATGAGGAGACAGTTCATCCACCTGAAGCTGAACTGTATGAACTCGACATTTTCCTTCTCCATGTGCTTGACAAGACCCTGATCAATCCGCGCTGTCAGGTCCCGCAGAGCGGAAACCTGGCGTTGGATACCCGGCTGGGCAACGATGTAATGATCTTGGATCCCATCGAGCAACTTGGTCAGGCACCAGAACGTGTCGGCCTCGACGGCGTCTAGCACCGCCCTAGGGAGCTGGCCGGGGTCCATGCCGCTTTCGACGTCGGGGTCAGTGATGTACATCCCCAGAAACACCTGCCAAAACGGCGTGACGAGGTCGTTGATCCCCTGGACATAGCCGCTTGCCGGATGCCGCACCGCCCAAACATACAATATCCGCTCCAATGACCGCTGAGTTGCTTCGTAACTGTAAAGTTCGATGTGGGGGCTCGTTCGGGGCACATCTATGCTAATTTGGTGCCAGACAGCCTCATCCAGGCCTCTCCCTTTCCCGGACGGGGATCCAGAGTTTCCTCCCCTCTCAAAGGCCTGCCGCACCCCGTCTAGGTATTCTTTGCGCTTCCGCTCTAGAGTTGTAACTCTTCTCTCGCTACTGGTCGGCAGGTAGCTCAGGAGCAACTGCCATGTCATTGCGCGGACTTCTTGGGGCACGCCGGACCATGCTAACGCTCTCAGATCCGGTAGGGGTATCGTTGACGCCTGGAGGATCTTCTTGAACTTGTTTATCCTGGTTATCCTCGAATTGACGGCATCTGCCTCCTTGGGGGTCGCATTGGCGGGTATTGATGGGTGGTCTATGAGATGCAATGCATTTGCGGGGTCGCTAAGGATGTCTTTGTACTGCGGACGGAGTATCTTCCCCTCGCTCTTCTTAGGTACGGGATATGCTGGTGCAGGGCGTTCAATGGCAATGTCAGCGCTATTGGAATATCGCCGAGTTTTGAGACCGAAACCGTCATCTACCGGCGAGAGCGTTGCACCAGGATTGGAGCTATTCTGAGCTGCCATGCGCCTGGTTCTCCTGTTCATATTAGATAGACTTGGGAGCCCAAAGTCGTCGCCGTCGTCATCCTCGTAACCGTACACCTCCTCCTCCTCATTAACGTTCCAGTCATCATTAGTGTTGGATAAGAAGTTCATATAGGTCTTGAGGGGCGGAGACGAGAGCCCGGACGGTGGTTTCGTTTGGGGCGATGCGGTCGAGCTTCGAACATGGGCTGAGCTGGAGGAAGGCGGGGTCTTTGGTCGAGAGCCGGAGCCTGACAGGTTTCTTGGGGCAAGTTAGTCAGGTAGAGAGGTAGGCGGGTTCATTAGGGAACCTACAGGGAGTCGAATTTAAGTGCATCGGCATGAGAATAGGCTGCGCCGACAACAAGGCTCGAGTCACGACTTGCCTTCCCCGATCCACTCGACTCTTTTTGGGGCCCTCTCCAGAAGGGGGAAGTGGACCTATGAAGGTTGTAAGTTAATGTGACGATTGTAAAACACATGGGCTCGAGAGCTTACTCAGATCTGTCTAAAATAGGCCGAGGGCGTCGTCAGCAAGTTCATTCTCCTCTTCCTTGGTGGTCCACCTCGACATAGGGAATTGGTCGATGGGAGCCGGGGGGGGGCTTTGACATACCAACTTGGACCATCTCCTTGGGCATGGCGTTAGCTGAGGAATCCTGGACAGAGCTGGAGGGCTGCCTTACCTGCAATGGAGGCTTTTTGCCGCTTCCCGAGGAGGAAAACATTCTGTCTAAAAATAAGAGAATCGCATGCTCGCTATGGTTTGTCTTACGGGACAAAGCAGGGAAACCCGACCTCGACGTGACATGTTTTAGCTGCTTGGCGGTTCTGGCGAGCTGGGACCAGCTGGCGGGGCATAGATTGCCGGCCGCTGCTAGCTCCAGCGCCAAATTGCGGGGCGAGAAACTCTGGTGTTTGTTTGTGCCTCAGGCTGCAACTCTCGCCCTCCCACTCTTCATCTCCACACCTGAAAAAAGCAACCGCGACAACAAGCTTTCCTTCCTCCAGGCAACTTGCGAAATCCTAATCTTTCCCCCGACCATCACCATTGACCGTCCGCTACTTTCTGCCTGTGTCATTTTCTTCGCCTCAAATAATTATTTAGATCCACCTGACGAGTCTTCCCTTCCTTGCATGGCGTTGTAGCTTGGACTCTACAACAACCATCGCGCTTTTCCCCCCTTAATCGAACCGCGTGTTCTCTGATTCGACTCACCATGGCGGAACAGGAGAATTTCGAAGATGACCTCTTCGCCGACCTGTAAGTTTTACATCCATTTACTATACAAGCGTCCGACTAATCCAATGCAGCTACAACGATGACGAACCTGCCCAACCCGCTCCGAAATTCTCGGCCGTGCCAGACCAAACGGCCGCGGCTCCTCCTCCCGCGATGGATACGGCCGATGCAGAGCCCGATAACCATTACAATCAGGATCAAAACGGCGGAGATACTTACATGAATAATGACGAAGTTGATGATGACGATGACGAGGTTGATTTCAACCTGGGCAATGGAACCACTACGCAACATGCCGACACGCCATCTTCCTTTAGCGCGCCGGCAGCTCAAGCTGCTCTGAATAAGGGACCTAATTCCAAGGAAGACGGGTAAGATATAGTCATTTCATTATTGAAGTTCTGCCCTGCATTCTAGTCGTGATATTCCTACGGTGAGACCCCTCTTCTCCCGTCGAAGACCAGCGCAGGATGGAAGCGCCCGATTCAGAGCTCCTCGACAACAATTACCACCACCACTCATTGCGTACATGTTGCATTGAAGGCAGTCTCACGGTGAGAGGCTATGAGAAGCTTGGGCGCAATGACGAGGCCAGTCTGGGTGTCTGGCATTCGAGGTGTCTGTTGGAGGCGAGATGTGGCAGTTTACCCAACCCTAGGGTCCTTGATCTCCCAGTGGGACAGAAAGCGAAGCAAGCAAGCGAAACATTACACAGAACATGTTCGGAGTGGCAAAGTTTGGAGCTTAAAGAGGAGGGAACTGGACAAGAGTTCTTACCTAAAGACGCCGAACCAAAAGCAAGCACCCGACACGATAGCTCAGGAGCACTCTGGTGCCTTTTATAGCCCACACAGGTCGCAGATAATCTTATAGAGCTCGCGAGGTCGACAGTTTCTCTTGAGATTGTCCCTCCGACAGCTGTAACGAGATTTGGCAGCGAATAGCGCCCAGGCCAGTACCTAGCTTCACGGTAGCAAGAGACGAGACAAGAAAGAATTCGACACAAGAATCATCTCAGGCAAACTCGCTACTGCGCTGCAACCTGCCTTTCTCACTTGCGAGAGCTGCTGTAGCGTGTTCCACCTCGGGCTCACCAGGTTTTCCCTCCACAAAACAACTCGACAATCGTTACGCCTCAGGCTCTCGGCAAACAATGGCATCCCCCTGCCGCTCGCCTACCTCGGTGTCAGATTATAGCTCCCTGCGAGAGGGGACGATGAAGAGTGGATGAGTAACCCGGAACCTGGAACGCCCATATACGATTTGATAGAACATGAGCTGGCGAACGGGCGTGATAGGGCTGGTCGGATACGAAAATGATGGAAGATCTGGGACTCTGAAACCAACTTGGACCTCAGGGCTCTCTACACCCTCTGACCACGCCATCCGACCCGCTGCCATCGTAATGGAGCCGATTATTTGTTTTCTCGGATGGAAGGTTTTGGAAGTGGGGGTGGTTAACGATACTGCACCGCACAAACTAACATGTCCTTTCTACCACATGTTATTTTTAAGCGCCTATCATTTGGGTTGGGTGTCGAGGTTGAAGACTAACATGCCGTGCTTGATAGGAAAATGTTTATCGGCGGGCTTAACTGGGAGACCACAGATCGTGAGGCTCCTTCTCTATTACTAGCCTCTAGCTATGACTAACTTCGACCTTGCAGAATCGCTCAGGGACTATTTTTCGCAGTTCGGAGAAGTGATCGAGTGCACTGTGATGCGAGATAGCGCCACCGGTCGATCGCGAGGCTTCGGATTCCTAACTTTCAAGGACCCCAAGACAGTCAACATTGTTATGGTCAAGGAGCACTACTTAGATGGCAAAATCGTGAGTTTGAGCCTACGGAAACCCCGTGTTCCTTGTCATATTCCAAACATGGCTTGCTAACGAAAATCCACAGATCGACCCAAAGCGCGCAATCCCCCGGGATGAGCAAGAGAAGACATCAAAGATCTTCGTCGGTGGCGTCAGCCAGGACACGACGGACAACGAGTTCCGCGAGTACTTTGCCCAGTTTGGCCGCGTCGTCGATGCCACCCTTATGATGGACAAGGACACCGGCCGGCCACGCGGATTCGGCTTCGTTACGTTCGAGAGCGAGGCGGGCGTCGAGGCCTGCCTGACCACGGATCTCGAGATTCACGGCAAGCCTATTGAGGTCAAGAAAGCGCAACCACGCGGCAACGTGCGCGAGGAGGAAGAGGCCGCTCGCCGGGGCGGCGGCGGCGGCGGCAAGTTCGGCCGTAAAGGTCCAGGCAGCAACTCCGGCGCGGGCTCGGGAATGGAAGATGGGGCTGGGGCCGGGAATCAGGGAGCTATGGCTGGCATGGCCGGCGGCGGCGCTATGACACCCCAACTCATGGCGCAGTACTGGCAGCGCATGCAGCAGTATTTCGCCATGATGCAGCAGCAGATGGCTATGAATCGTGGCATGAATATGAATCCTGCCATGATGCAAATGATGCAGATGCAGCAGATGCAGCAGCAGATGATGGCGGCGGCGGGCCGGGGAGGAAATCAAGCCGGCAACCCCATGGCCAACATGAATCCCCAGATGATGCAGCAGATGCAGCAGATGATGAACCAGGCAGGACCTATGAACCAGGATCCCCAGGCCGCTGGGGTAGGCAGCCCGCAAGGTGATTCCGGAGGTAACCAGGCGGGTTATAATGCCTTTGAGCAGCAGCAGCAGTACGACCAGCAACGCCGGCCCAACCGTGACCACCAGCAGCAGCAGCAGCAACCGTACGGGGTTCAAGGCGGTCAGGGCGGATTCGGCATGGGCGGCGGCGGTGGCGGCGTGACATCCTGGGAGGGCATGTACGACGATGTGCCGCAGCCCATGATGCACCAGGGACCCGGCAGCGCCAGCGGGCGAGGAGGCTTCCGCGGCAACCGGGGAGCCCATCACCAACAACAGCAGGGCCCCGTGGACCCCGCCAAGGCTCCGCCTGCGAACGCACCCACCGGACCGAAGAACGCGGGCAAGCCGGGCGCGAACTACCGGGGAGGCGGAAGGGGCGGGAACAGGGGGTTCCACCCCTATGCTCGAGGCTAGAGGCCACAGTCTGTGTCGAGTACCCCTACCAACAAGGCGGTGGGGTCGGAGGAAAAGGCCAAGATTGTGATCGACCTAACTTAACTGACGAGGTCGACGAGGCTGATGGCTCTACCGAGTGAACGGCCACCTCCTGCCAAACGACTGGTACTTTCAAAATTACCTCCGGAGTTTATGATGCCAAAGCAGCCACCCATTTTTATGGATGGTCGCGCGGATTCCAGCCGGTTTCTCTTTTTCTCGGTTCTGAGCTCCCTGTTCGGAACATGTTGTAATTATTATACGCTTTGCTGATTTTCACGGACGGGTCACTTGCTCTTTGTTTTTGCCAGCGGTTGGCAAAAACTTCCATTTTATCTTTTCCAGGGTGGTCACGTCTGAGTTCATTATCGCAACTTCGTTCCCTCATTATGGAGGCTCTACACAGCGATAGGACTGGGCAGGGAGGAGTTGTTTGGCCAGTCGCTTCGTTGGACAAACGAGACATAAAAATGAAAACTATTAAAACCAATATCGTGACCACTGCTCGCACCGGCTGGGACTGTGCATTCCGTGTAAATGCTCGCACAACCACCTCTTATCCGCTTCTTACTTGAGGCAGTACGCCTGTCTATCTAGGGGCCTCCGGCTCTAGTTTCCGGTGCCATTGGCATATGCATAATCGCGAAACTCAAGCATACAACTTGGTAAACCCTCCCGCCGGCGGTTGCAGCCAGTTTTTCTCATCATAAACTGTGCCCTCCGCCTCAATGATATGAAACGTGTAGATGATCCTCCCCTTCTGACTGAGGTTCTTCTCGCTCTTATGCAGCAAATTTCCATGAATCAACACCAGCGTCCCAGCCTTAACCTCAGCAGGGACATACTCCCCATCCCCCGCCCCCACATCCTCCACATACCCCTTCCCGCGCGGGAACGCGGCGCCCTCATTCTCAACCATCTCCGTGCCGCCGGCCTCCTCGTCCGGGACGCCGGCGCGGCTGCGCACGAGCCGGCTCCGGATGGCGGCGCCCCGATGCGAGCCGGGAAGGAAGCTGAGGCAGCCGTTCTGCAACGTGGCGTCCTCGAGCGCGTACCAGAACCCCACGGCGCTGGGCGGGTCCGTGTACAGGAAGCAGCTGTCCTGGTGCGGCGGCACGGCGCCGCCGATCTCGGGCTGCTTGCAGATCACCATGCTCTGGAGGACGCGCGGGTCGGCGAAGCCGAGGGAGCGCGCCACCGCGGCCGGCGAGGAGCCGCTACGGTTGTTACTCTGGGCGTCGGGCAGGAGTAGCTGCCGGAATGGCGCGCTCAGCTCGTGGAGGCAGTGCCCGATCTTGTTGACGGCGCGCTCCTTGGGGCGGACTAGCTCCCCCTCGACGAAGGCGTCCTCCTCGAGGAAGAAGCGGACCTTGTCGCCCGAGCCGAGGAAGTAGGCGTCGCCGACGTGGTCGCGCCCGCTGTCGCCGCCGGTGCTGAAGCGCGTGAGCGGGTGCGTCGAGAGGTCTAGCCCCTCGAGCAGGGACCGCGTCTCGGCCAAGAGAGCGTCCACCGTCGCCGGGGATAGGGCGTCGGGGATGACGAGGTAGCCGTCCCGGTCGAAGGTGGTGAGCTGCGAGGGGGTCAGTCCGCCTGCTACAGGCGGGGGCGGGGCTGTCGTCATCTTTTAGAGCAGCTTGTAGCTGAGGGCTCGTAGCTCAAAATCACTATAAAGTTCGTCGTCACGGAACGGAATTTAAACAGTTGAAATTTGATTTTGAAGCTCAATGGGCACAAAGGTCTCAGGTCGTGGTTATCACACTCATGTCTCAGGGGAAGGAAGAGGCTTGATGTGGTGACCCCACCAGTTGCCTCCCAGCTAATAAACTTTCTGAGGTAGGCGACGTGTGGTTCTCGTGACACAATGTAACGCCCCAACACTCAAGCAGTCTCCTTGAATGGACTGATAAATACGGATTTCGTATCACAGGCAACTGCACGGTAGAGTAAATTGAAACACATTCATGATTGTGGGGAAATGCAGTATATCGATCCAACCGTAAACGTTCTTTAACACGGAACCTTCCATTGACCCCAACAGTAGAGATCTAGACGAGTGAAGCGATCTCAACAACTTCCGCCTTGCCACCCCGCCTGTCCAAAGGGGGGACTCATCTTATCCCGCGAGGATATGCGCCGCCAAGTGATCACTCCCCATCCTCCCAACCAAAGGAATACAATGATTCAATCAAAACCTAGCAGGAGAAAACTTAGAGAGAACAAGCAAGTGGTAACCGTCTTGAGGCCCGGTCACAACATGCTCAGAATTCAAAACAACCTAAAGCTGACCATTTCTTCTCCCAAACATATACGCACAACCGCCCTGCCATCAGAGAGCCAGGGCAGACAAGTAGGGGCCGGGTCTGGCCTCCGGAAGTGACGTAGACGGATTGTTTGAAGCGGGTGAACAAGAGGAAATAGGAGGTATCAGGCGAGGAGAGTCGCGACGCCGAGAACGCCCTGAACGCCATTCCGTTTTCACTCATGAGCGACGTGGCCGCGTGAAATGAAGTCCAAATAAAAAGCCAAAGGGGACCCAAAGTCCACCATCGAGAATGTCGATTACTGAGTTGACAGGTAAATCATTGCCGGGTGATTTGGAACCAGGTGTAGCGACATTGAAGAGTATCGCTACTATTGCTGCGTGTGAAGCGACAGGGGCGTTGATGTCACATTTGCGCAACGCCTTGTTTAGAGTAGAGCGATGACATCTACTTCTTGAGCACGGCATCGTAGATGGCCACGAGCCCGGTGATGGCAGAGCCTGCAATGACACCCTTCCAGCCGCCGTAGAGGGCCGAGTTGATGCGCGCTACTGAGGTCTCGTCGACCCAGCCGCCGAACGTGACGCCTTGGTTATAGACGACGTAGGTCAGGACGGCCTTGACGATGCTGAACGTCAGGGGGTCGATAACGTGCTCTGGCTGGTTCGAGCGAGGCCGACCACGACCCGAGTGGGTGCTATTAGCAGCGCTCAGGTTGAAGAAGTAGCCGAACACGCTCGGAACAATGACGCTCGTCAGCGAATAGAGCAGAGTGGGCGACCAGAAGCTCGCGGTCACAACCAGGAACATGTCCCACAGGTGAACGGGGTAGTCGCTGAGGCCGAGGAAGGGGACTGCCGGAATGGTGAATGCATAGCGGCCTGGAAGCACCTCTTGGCGTAGGAAGTACAGCTCGAACGCGTGGACGAGTAGGAGAATAGCATTCACGGTGGACAGCGCCTGACGCGTCGTCTGGGTAGCTTCGGAGATGCCCGACTCCTGGTACAGCGACGAGACGCGGTTCCTCACGGCCATTGTGCCGCGATCCACGGCTTCCGCGACGTCGTTAGGAGTCGCGGGGAGTGGGATCCTGCTGGCCAGGGACAGGGCGCGTCCGGGGGTGCGGAGGACGGCGGTGGATGTTCCGTGCGAAGTGTCCTCATCCTCACTAGCCGAGAGGGTTAGCACCAGTCCAGGCTGCGTCGGCCGGCTGCGGCAAAGCCTTGGTGGGACGCGCGCGAGGTAGCGCGCATCGCGTGGGCACAGAGAGGAAACAACTTACTCGGCAGCGGCAATCTCGTCGGCAAGTCTGGTTTGCCTCCGCTTCGAAACCTTGAGCTCCGGCGCCTCCTTCTTGATAGGGGAGCCTGCCATCCTGGCGCGACTGGTATAATATCCGGCTAGCTTAGAGTCGGATGAGAAGCGAGAAGAGTTCTCGGAGAGGTAGTCGTCAAGTTGCAGCTCCAGGTCGCTCTTCTTGAGGCCGTCATATCTGTGGGCACGGTGTTAACATTCCGTCTGGATGAACGGGGTGGTTGCGAAACGGCACGCGTCTGTTGGCAAGTTCGTAGGTGGCGGCGCGTAGTGGCGGGGAGGCTGGGTATGGGCAGTTGGGCATTCCAGACGAGCAACGCTCTCGCGATGAATCATAGAAGCACGGGTGAGGGGCATCAGGGTATGGTGATCGGGGTTCGGGGGTTGGGCCACGTACTCCTTCAAACCGACGTTTTGCGCAATCTCAACAAGATCGGACTTGCGCTGCCGCTGCAGCCAGCTGTTTGCGCCGGACATGATGAAGCGGTGTGATGGGGTTATTTATTGTCGCAAAGATGATGCGATTAAACTATGATGGGTCTTGAGTTTTAAGATGAACGCGTAGCTTTGGTGGTCCGTGGTATGCTGGCCTGGTCAATGTGGCAGAATGTGGCAGAGAGGAGGGTATCGCGTAGTGGCAGGAGGAAGGTGGGTTCGTGAGGCGCTGGGGTTGTTTATGTTTTTATTACGTGCAACACCCAGCATTAGCAGCTCCCAGGATCCTGGTCGGGTGGACCTACCCCGTCCACCTTCCTGTCCTTGTTTCCCTCCACCAAGCTAGCCGGTGGGGAACTATAATAGTCCGAAAGCTTAACACCCCCGGCCGCAATCAGATGTTGGTAAAACCAAAACAATTCCCTTGTTCCCGAGTTGTTGTGTTGTTTTGGAGAACCTCATACGACGCCGATTCTCGCTATACCGAGTCAAATATCCCGCTATACTCATACTACAGTATACGTATATCAGGATCATTCTAAGGCTGGCGTGGCCTATGGGTGCTGGTGATGCTGAACTTGGCCGGTTGCCATACCAACGCAGGCAAATTAGCCTGTCACAAGGCCGACACCCTCCGTCAGTTTACACCTCTGCAGGCATTGACTGAAATTGCATTGATCGACCTCGAATTACCACCGGCAAATCAAAGCCCACGATTTGCTATTTGTCCTCTCAGCTGCTTACCGCTCTGCCACCATGTTGCAAGGAGCTTGGGATCACAACACTCACGATGCGGGCTGTTTTCTTAGTCCAGCTAGCTAACCCCGTAACCTGGGAAACTAAAGGTTGCGAGCAAAGCCTGACTGCAGGACATGATTCAAGACTGGCTGAAGGACAATATTACGAGCCATAACCCCTGCTCTTCCTCTATATCTGATATCGCTACGGCCCTAGAGGTTATCTCCCGGGTAGGATAACTCCCGGGTACGTTAACTCCTAGGTAGGTTGGACCTAAGCCGGCCTCGACTGGTTGTCACTCTCTAGCAGCAGAGTAGGCACGCCGGCAGGAGGTAAAAGGCACGCCGGTGGGAGGCAGGTACGCCGGCTGGGGTTTAGGACCGCGAGGTAGGGAGCGTGCCTGAGCCTGCTGGCAGAAGTAACAAATCCCTCCTTCCTGTTAACGCAGGTCCAATTTCAAGAAAAGGAGCTGAGGACTGAACCCAAACAACTGATCCGTTACCGTCACGCATTAGAGTGCTGTTGAGGAAGATCTTCTTTTTTGTAATAACTATGCTTTCCTAACAGGTTAGTGAATAAAAATGGCAGATAGGTCCGGAGATTCCTGTATCGTAGTTGTACACGATCTAACCATGGCTGCGTACGCTCTGCTAACATAGATGACTATCCCTTAATCTAAATCCACAATATTGATAAACCGCTCCTCCCCTCTTTTGGCAAGCCGTATGGCAGGTTGCCCCTCGGGAAGCATCTTAAGCGTCACAACCGACGTCGCCGACTTGATAGCCCTCCTACACTCCTCCTGCGCCTTCTTATACAGCTTCCTCCTCTCCTCCGGCCCCATCTTCTCCACCTCCTCGTCGCTCGCCCACTGATCCACCGCCAACTCGAGACTATACCCCTGGAACACCACCGCCAGCGTAGCCAGCATCTCCACCTGCGCGATCCGCCTGCCCAGACACGACCGCGGGCCCTCGCTGAACGGGACGAACGAGCCCCTGACCGGCCTGAACAGCGACGCGCTCGTGTCCGGGCCGTCGAACTCGCCAAAGTTCTCCGTGTCTCCGCCCCCCTCCGCCTCGTCCTTGGATGTGGCGGCAGCGGCGGCGCCAACATCCCCGGCGGCCGCCACGGTCCGGAACCACCGCTCCGGCTCGAAGTCGTCGATGTCGCTCACGCCGGGGACGATGCGGCTCGGCTGCCCCGGCCAGTAGCGCGGGTTGCGCTGCACGCAGACGAGGCACAGCGAGATGGTCAGCCCCGCGGGGAGGACGTGTTTTGTGCCGTCGATGGTCAGTACCTGGTCCTGGAGCAGGTGTTTGGGGACCTCGACCACCGCAGGCCTGAGGCGCATCGCCTCGTTCATGGCGGCGCCGATGTGGCTGGCGAGCAGCGGGTTGATGTTCTGCTCGTAGTCCCAGGTCGCCGGGTCCGTGTCGCCGAAGAGGGCGTCGACGTCCCGCTGGACCGCCCGCTGCGCCCGCGCGTTCGTCGCCAGCTCGAGCAGCGCAAAGTGCAGCGTGCCGGCGGTCGTCTCGTGGCCCGCCACGCTTATGATGAAGGCGTTGCCGATGATTTCGCTGTCCGTGAGCTCGCCGCTGTTTCCGCCCTTGGACTTGCCGTACTTGGACCGGACGAGCTGGCCCATGATGTCCATACCATCCTTTTCCTGCTCGCCTTTGCGCACTTCGTCGATCTTGTCCTGGAAGAACTCTTCCATGTACTGCGAGTAGTTTTGTTTCGCATCCCACGCCGCTTTTGCCCACTTGAACGGGAGGATCTTCAGTATCGATGAAGGAAAAACAAGCAGCGCAATAAGCTTATCTAGAACCGTACCCAGTGCAGTCACGAAGCTCATAGTGTGCCCGGGCGGCGGGGTCAAGCTGCCGTACTTTGCGAGCTTGGGGTCCGTATCGGGTGGAAGAGTCTGACCTGGCCATAGCAAACGCAGCCCGAAGCCAACACACCCAATGATGTTCAGCGCTAGCGTCAGGGTGTCGTGCTGGAGTGAACGGATCGTCCCCTTGGGCTTGCCGTCCGGGCCCATCCACGTCGCTACCATGCTCTGCGCCTGGTTGACAGACTCGGCAAAAATGTGCGCCGTATTCTTCTCGTTGAAGCTAGCCGCCGTGACCTTGCGGTGCATCCGCCATATGGCGCCTTCTGTCGTGAGGACGTTGGCGCCGAAGATGGCTAGGAGCTCGTAGCTTTCGGTAGGCTTCGGGAAATGCTCACGCCGGGAGGTGATCTGCCGGATTGCACCGGCGTTCATGGTGAACATGGTCATGCCGCCGGGGCTACATACAATGAAGCTGTCGCCAAGGCGCTCGAACGGTTCCAGAGAGTCATGGTATGTCCAATCTGGCACTAAAACGCTACAGCCGAGCTCGTCAGTATGGCAACGCACGCGCAGCCCAGGGTATGCCGGAGCTCAGTCTTACAAGAGCGAGTTGTCCCACAACGTTTTCGGGAGCCTCCTAAAGATTGGCAACCAGAAGAAGGCTGTGAGCTGCCATACTCGACTATGTGGGTGTATCGCTGTAGATGGGGGATCCTGTGAGCTGCGTCCGGTTCCCTGTGCGTTCGCCTCGAACGCCTCCTCGAGGGGCAGAACTTACGGACGACGATGTACGATAGATTGGTCTTGCGCGCCTTAGCTATATTAGACCACAGGCCTGAGATGATGTTGTACACCGCCCAAGCTATAGCTGCGCCAAGCAGCAGGAATATTGAGGAAACCATGGCCTCTGAGGTACGTCTAAAAAAGTGTCCACGCAAGCTGCCGCGAAACTTGAAGCCCCTAAGAAAATAAATGACCTTCCGGGATTGAGGGCACGTATGTTAATTATTCAGGCCCAGGCGACTGAACGTTACACGAAAGAGAGGAGGCTCCCTGTCGATGGCCACTTTGAATCCCGCCGAAGCTAGGCGGTGGGAACAATCGTAAGTGTGAGTGTGGATAATAGCCTTGCGAACGGAGGCGTTTCGACTAACAAAGCTGTCGATCTTCAGCAAGAATCACCAACGCCGCAACATTTTTTGAAAGATGAGGTTCGAGTATTGAAAGTTCCCGCCACCAACATTGTTCTTCCAAGAAGCTCCCGCTGGGACGGGGACAAGCAGCTTGTCCGTTTCAGATCTATGCATCCCCGTGCGCTTTGATATATCCCCGAACCCAACCGCCAGCCAGTCGGAGGTTTCACAATTGACAGAAACCACAATTTTTTTTTGTAGCTGAGATGACGTACGGCCCAATTCCCAGCGAAGTCATTGGTTACCTACAACTTGCCGCTGATCCAATATGCCGGGAGGCTGATATGCCGAGTGCTCGACAGCCAACCACCATCAGCCCTCGTCCCTCCGATTGTTGTTCCCACCTACCTCATTATTGACGAGCGAATTTGTCTTTGCCTTATAATACCTTCCTCCCGTGCTTCGCTGTCGAGGCTTAAAGGAGGTTGTTGGGACTTTCTAGCTTCTACTAAGCAGGGCAACATGAATAGGTACTGAGCGGGGATGCTTAGGATCTTGAGCCAGTCGGGCCGACGCCTTCAAAATTGTAGCACCAGCCAGACTCGGACTTATCTTGCCCGTGTTTGCACACACCTTGGGGGCCAACGAACACCTCCCTCAATTCCCTTGCAGCCCATACCAATCACTAAATCGGGAGGAAACAGGCCCAGGCAGTCAAAACTTATGATAAGATTGGGTGTATGACCCGTAGCTACCTCGGCACCTGTGTCTGTCTGGGCTCCTGCCACGATAGCCAACATAGGCCGATAGACTTGATATCAAAATTTTAGTAACTCCCTGGATCATCTGGTCCGCTCCCCAAAGCAACGCCTGGTTGCCCTGCGAGCCACCCCTTGGAACCTAACCCATGATTACTCCGGAAGCCGTGACAGAAGGGTACTGAACGGGGGAATCGAGGGGACAAAGTGTGCCCAGCCTTTAACCACCTCGTCCTAGCCCGTTACTCCAGGTACCAAAAAGGAAAACAAAGAAAGAGGGGAATAGAAAGAAGAACAAAAAAGAAAGAAAAAAAAGGGAAATGTGCGCCTATCAACGCCTCCAAAGCTGGGACCCGGGAAGGCCGTTTACCCCTTTTTCATCCAGTCATTATTGTTTCCGGAATGTTTTGAGCTTTCCACATTTCAACTACTAGTCCACCCCGTGCTGTTAACGCGCTCAAAACGCTAGGAAGTATTAGGAGTAGAAAATAAATGAAATGGGTAGAAGAGAACGGATACGTGGTTGGTCCACTAGAGGAAGGAAGGAATATTATACAGGGAAGCGGAAGAATCAGTGACCGCAAGCTTGGCGAAAATGGGCGCCCTTCATAAATATACGTCGGCAGGGCCACGTACTGAGACTAGGGTTTAGTGGCGGGGGTCGTATTCATGACGGGCGTAGTCTCCGCGGCCGTAGTCCTGTGGCGCATGATCGCTTTCCTGGATAGTCCGCTCCAAGCCTGGGTGTGCGGACGCGTACGACTGGTGGCGGTGGTGGCCATAGGCGGATTGCTCCTGCGGGCCCGCACTAGGGACGCACGGAGGAGAGTTGTTTCTGGACAACTGCATCGACCGAGGGACAACGGGAGTGCTCTGATGGCGGACATGGCGCGGCCCGGTACTGGTAGCTCGTCCGCGGGACATGGGGAAATTATCGTAGGGGTAAGGACCCGGCCTGAACGATTGGTGGCCCGGAGTTGGCTCGTCATAGTATCTCGACGACGGCACAAACTCATATGTAGGTGGCTGGCGTTCGTAGCTAGTAACAGACGCTTCCGAGGAAGGAGGGATCTCATATCTTGGGGTAGTCAACGGTGTTGCAGATACGGGCGAAAACCCAGCCGATGACATGGACCGGAACCCAGTCCAAGTAGACTGATTAAAAGCAGAAACATCGGAGTGGGATCGCTGATGAGCTGGGCGCCGGTGGTCATGGTAGTTAGCCGGACCAGGGCCCGGTTCAAGCCGGGGGGCCATAATTTGGCCGGCCGGTCTTTGGTGGGTAAGTGCGGGCGGGCCGCCGTGGGCATTCTGGTAATCAAAGTGACTAGCGGTAGCCTGAGGCTGTTGCTCGGCGTAGATCGCATCGTCCGCCCGGTGTTCCGGGATGTGCGGGAAAGGGCGGCGCAGGGGTGGCTGCGGCAATTGGTCCATCATAGGGACGGTCCGAGTTAGGCTGCGAAGAGGAAGGCTGGGCAGCATGCCACGCTCAGGATAACCGTCATAAAGACCCCCGATACGCTGGCGTTTCTCCGTTGGTGAGGAGTCGGGGCCATCATGTCCCCGGTAGCCCGCGTTTGGATGGCTGGTACGGCGCCCCGTGGGGAACGTCGCGTGCGACAGAGCAACAACGCCGACCGACTGTGATCGTTTGTGGAGGGCGGCTCCGACAGCTCTCTTCTTAGCGAATAGCTTTGCCTTGGTTTCATCGGCTGAGTCTTTGCCAGTCGAGATATTGGGAAGAATTTCGATGTCTGGAATGGCTTCGAGACTGCCCGCCACTACCTCCGCCGTGACACGCTCAATGATCGTCCCCATCTCGGCCGTGGTATATCCGTCGCCAACCTTCTCCAATAGCCACTCGGGAACCGCGGTCCCAGTCAAAGTTGCGCGGTCAGGACCTTCGTCTTCGTCCTCTGCCCCATAACGGCGCTTCTTACTCTTCTCCTCGATGCGCTTCTGTTCCCGCTTACGAAGTGCCAGAGACCAGTCTTGCAGGATGCCGGGTTGGTTATTTTGCTTATTCTGGTCGCTCCAGGCCTGAACCCTCTGGAGTTGGGTCAGAACGAGACCACACTGTGTCCTAGCGTAATTCGGACCGTTACGATATCGGTCCCGCTGGTAATGTTTGCGACAGAAATGTACCCATACGTAATCAGGAATGAGCCGAGTACAGAGTTTGTTCCGACCGAAGAGGTGCGAGATTGCCTTTCGTGGTTGGGATCCGGTGTCACAGTTGTCCATATGCATACATGCTAGGGGGGCATCGGGATCGGGCAGGCCGTGGTCCGCGGCTAATGTTGGCAGGGAGTCCCACCGAGATTCTTCCAGCTTGGGCAGCTGGGGTAACGGGTCCGGGGCCGAGTTAACAGCAGCAAAGCTTGTAGCGTTAATTGCAGCAAAATCCGGCGCCGAGCTTGCGCGCTTGTGGGTTCTGGCAATTGACGAATCTGGCGGAGAATACGGGTTGTGGACGGGTTCAGCATCTGGCGGGCTATTTGGGAGTTGTGTTAGCTACCTATCCATCTAATAGAGCGGTTCAGGAGATATCATCGGCGAGGGTAGTAAACTCTTTGCGAGGCTTCTAGTCACATACCTGATGGATATGGAGGGCCGCGACCTCTTAATCAAAGTTACATCTGAAGGAGATGCAGGTCGACCAATATCCTTGGGCACAGGTTCGATGTCTTCCGAGATACGGTATGCGTGATTCGGGGTAGGTTCTTGAAGCTGACTGGATGAGGATGTGGAGTGTCTGTGGCCATGCTGGACTGGAGTCGGGGGCTGTGGTTGCACATCGTTGCCGAAGGGCGGGCCTTTGAAGCTCGGTTCCGCAGCCATTCCAGTCTCCATATGCTGAAGGTCAAGCGAAGAATTCGTCAGGTGCTGAGACCCGTTGACTGTTGACAGCGATGACATCCGGGAGTGGGGAGAGGAGCAGTTGGAGGAAACAGTGTATGAGGATTGACTGCTCCCGGAATCCGAGAATTTATGCTCTACTGACTTCGGGCTGACTGGTGTCACACCCTCAATGGGCGATTCACCGTAGGACGTCGAGGCTGCAGTTGACGGGTTATGAATGGATTTGGTGTCTACTACCAGAGGTAGTGAGAAGCCACCTGCGCTCCAAGGGGTTCTGCTCCGACAAGGTAACCGTGATCCACTTATGCGACTCAATGAACTTTCGACTGACGATGTGCAAGGTTCAGCCGTTGAGGTCGTCGTCGTCTCCGCCCCTTCGTCGAGAAGCTTTTCCCCTGGGGCCGAGTTCAACAGGCGGATGACGTTCATTATGCAGTCGGTGATTCTGGTGACCGATATCCTTAATGGCTAGTAGCGAGCTTTCCAAGTTATAACCGTGAGTGAAGTCGGTCCTCTTCCCCATGAGTCAGTTGAGACCCCACAATATCGAGGCTCAACTACCGTGATGTCGTCTCGGCAGTGTGCTGATCCAGCAAACTGGTCCGAAGCACCGCTTGATTCCTCTCCCAGTGAATTCCGCGAACCGATTCAGTTGGAAGTGTCGGCTCTAATAGCTCACTTGCGAATAACAACGCTAGGTTTAGTCGCTCGGCCAGTTCCTATACAGCCTAGTTACCTGGGTTTGATTCTGGTATCTCGTCGAGTGGAGGGCGTCCTGGAAAGAGTTGGACTTCCGTGAGTGGGGAAGGGGGGACTAGAACAAGATCGAGGAGATATGCTAGGCCCACGGGGGATGGGAGATCCTCTAGCTTTTGTGATTCACGAGGGCAAGGGTGTGAAGGAGAGTGTAGGCGATTAGATGGTCGGATCTATGGATGGGATCGACGTTTGAAGTTCGAACCGACAGTTCAAGGTCGATTGAAACAGCCGAGACGCCAATGATCCAGGAACTGGAATGGCCAGGGAAACAATGAAGTAAGGTTCCCCGGTCGAATCGGATCTCGATGGGACCGAAGGAAACGTGGTGCCAAGTCCTGCTACTCTGGTCAAAGCCTTGAGACTGCTAGGTGGAGGTCTTGGACGACCAGCGAAGTCAGTGCGCGTTGTAGACCAGAGTCAAACGAGGGAGGCTGAGCGCACCGCCTGATGAGGGCATTGCCTATCCATCGAGGAGCGGTATCGGTGGACAATAGCTCGGCTGAGTTAGGCCCCCATTACCTTGCCCCACACTGCTTGAGGACTCGATAATATTATTATTTGAGGATACCGATGGAAGCATCGTAGTTTAGGCACGCATACTCCCAACTAAACCGGGAGCGAGCTCACGACGTGAATGAATGCGAACGGACAGGATCCCAAAAGCTGAGTTGAGCGGGAGTGGGCCCGAAAGTGACTGAGAGGCCTGTGTTGAGGACGCATGAAGAGGATGGGGTCTGAAGACAATGGCCGTTTGGGATTTGATGGGAGGTCTGCGAGGGGGGTGTATGCGAGCAGGGCAACTTGGGTGCTGTGGTTGTCAACACCCCCTCCCCCCTAAAAAACACGAGGGTGTGGACTTGAGGGTGTGAGGCGTGGGGGGAACCAAAAAAAATAGGGTTTCAGGGTGCACCGAGCCACAGTTGAAGTCTACACTAACGACATTCTTCGAAGCATTAAACTTCTAGCCAGGGCCGTCCAAGCCCTCCCAAGGTGCAAGGGAAGACCTGGGTCTGGCGACTTGCGCGAACAGGTTGCAGAGAGAGGGACGCCTCTTTGCTAGCCTGTTCGGAAGCACATCCTAGCGGGAGATCATGGCGCCAGACACTCGTCTGAACCGTGTGGTACAATAAAGACGCCCATACGGGGCTCGGTCTAGGGTCTGGGCTTGCTCCTCAGGTCTCTCAGCCAGGGGCAGCCGACTACTGGTACGGCAACACGGCGATGGGACAGGGAACCCGGTGGTGCGGGAGAGGGAACAGAAACACCGTGGCGCAGCATCTTCGGGGGGTGATCGACATGCTGAGACCTGGGGAATGGTGATGAAACTGCGATTGGGGAGGAGGTGGTCAAGGAAAACCGCTGGAGCGAATAAAATTCGGCAGCTACCGCCGCAGACCCTGGTTGAGGGAGAAGTGGGGCGAGAGCCGCGTCGACATGTCGGCAGCTGCCGTGCAACTGCGAATATGTACGTGAGTGCAGCGCTTGGGGGTTCGCAGTTTTGCGATCGCATCAAACTCGGTAGACCTAGAGGGTCAATGTGAATTGGTAGAGAAGGAGTAGCTGGTAGTACTTATTAGCCCCATGCTGAGGAACAAAGAGTAGGCAGTCCCGCGACAACAGTGGTGACGCGACGGTCGCTAGAGTCTGGCGATTCCGACTTGAAATCGTCAACAACAATCTAGACTGATTGCGACGACCAGAGCGTGTTTTACGCATCGTCGTAGCGATCCAACCGCGCCCAGATTGCGCTTAGCTTGCGATTGGCCCAGGGGAGAGACGTCCCGTTGTTTCAATTTTTCAGGGTGAGAGATATGGCTGAGCGAGCGACTGTTGGGGTTCTTTCAGGTGAGACAGGATGGCCCAAGTTGGTGCAGGTCCGGCCCCCAGCTTCGAGTCGCCGTTCCAGGAAGCCCGACAGACACACACACCTCGTAGCAGGTACCGAAGGGGAAATATGGAACTAGAAGAGAAATAGTTCGAAAGTCCGGCTTCGGGCGCGACGGATCCGGGCCTTGGCTATCAGGTGGCCGGCAGGTGTAGCCTCTGCGCTAGCGAAACTCTAAACGATAGAGTTGTTTCCGCTTTCAATGAACGCAGGAGAAATGCGCAATGTTGTTCAGGAATTAAGTGAGCTACACGTACATTCCAGTAAGAGAAACTACCACAATAGGGGGGCTGGGGGGCACACCTGAGGTCAATTCTCTTAGTCAGCCTGCACTTGTGGGGTCTGTGCGGAATTAGCTATGGAGCACAGACCCCGGTAAACACCCTAGTAAACACCGTGCTCATGCACCCCTCCAACCCCTCAACCACACCGCACTATCAAGCCGGCCCAAGCCCAAGCGATTGACTTCCTCGTACCAGGTATCTTAGCCCGGAGCCTCATATCTGGAAGTCGACGAACCCATACCCACAACCCACAATGCAGGTCCCTTTAATTCGGCTCCAGTGTGGGGTCAATTCGTACGACTGGGGGAAGAAGGGTCAGGCATCCGTTGCCGCCAAGCTCGCCGCTGCCACGCCCTCCTCAGACTTCACCATCCAGGACGACCGGCCATACGCCGAGGTATGTTATGTTGGAGAACAAACCACAGCCCCAGCTGTTAACCCGTACCGTCTCTACAGTTATGGATGGGCACACATCCCTCCAATCCCTCCAAGGATGTAACCACAGGGCGGACCCTACTCGATCTTGTCGAGGTTAACCAGAGCCTCATCTCCCCGTCTGTGGCGGCAAAATACGGGAAGAAACTCCCCTTCTTGTTCAAGGTCCTTTCGATCAACAAAGCCTTGTCCATCCAGGCACACCCAAATAAGAAGCTAGCTGGGCAGCTCCACGCCAAGGACCCAAAGAACTATCCCGATGACAACCACAAGCCAGAGATGACCATTGCGGTCACCCCTTTCGAGGGCCTGTGCGGCTTCCGCCCATTGGGCGAGATTTCCCACTTCCTTGAGAACATCCCGGCTCTGCGCCAACTCGTGGGCGAGGAGGCGGCCAAGGAATTCACTGACACAGTGAAGAGCAACGAGGCCGACGAGTCGGATGCGGCCAAGGCCAAGAACAAGAAGGTTCTTCAGAAGGCCTTCGCCGCAGTCATGTCGGCATCCGAAACGGACTTGCTGGCGGCGACTAAGGCCCTTGTTGAGTCCGCCTCCAGCGCCGGCGCCGATTTTGCTGGAAAGGGGGTGACTTCGACGTCCGGGTCAACTCTCGCCGAGCTAGTCACACGTCTCCACGGCCAATTCGGTCCGGACTACGGCCTTTTCGTGCTTCTTTTCCTCAACTACGTCACGCTACAGCCGGGCGAGGCGCTCTTTCTGCAGGCCGACGATATCCACGCGTACCTAAGCGGCGACGTGATCGAATGCATGGCTGCCAGCGACAACGTGGTGCGGGCGGGCCTGACGCCCAAGTTCAAAGACGTGAGCACGCTCGTGTCGATGCTCACGTACAACTACGCGCCCATAGAGGAGCAGAAGATGGAGCCCACCGACTATCCTTACGTGACGCTAAATCGAGCGGCCTATAGCTCCGGCAGCGCCGCCGTGCTGTATGACCCGCCGATCGACGAGTTCAGCATCGTACGGACGCTTCTGAGGGGCGACGGTTCTAAGGCGACTTTTGAGCAGATAGACGGGCCGAGCATCATCATCTGCACCGCCGGTAAGGGCAAGATCGCCGTTGGCCCCACGGTGCAGGAGATCAAGGAGGGATACGTGTATTTCGTCGGTGCCACTGCCACGGTCGAACTCACGTCCGAGGGCGGCGAGGACGACGAGTTCATCACCTTCAAGGCGTTCTGTGAGGTTGAGGACTACAGTAATGGGCAGAAGCTATGATGGGCGTAACGAATCTCCTTTTGTTTTTTTTTTTTTTGGCAGCGATGGGTGTCGCGTTTCGGTCCTGTATGGTAAATTACCAGGCCTCATAAAATAATGAAAGGCAAAAAGTAGGTACGTCGTTCAGAATGGGCGATCTACGCAGTAAATCTAGGTGTCTACACTCCGGATTATACTGGTTATACCGCTACGGGTTAAACATCTGGGTGCACACCATGAGTAAGTAGTTAAGATCCACGGATCTAGGTAGTACTAGGATTCTCGTGTCGGCCGGTAGGTAAGCATGTGGGATATGGTGTGAGGTAGTTGGGATGCAAGAGGTACCCGTATTTGCTGCACAATACTTGGAACTTGTGGTTTCTTCTCATCTTATGTACCTACTAGGTAACTAATGAGTATGCAAAAAGAATAATTTACCATCCTCAAATGCATATGCAGACGTCAAGACTCAGCGTCCCGCCAAGTATCAATACAAAAAAAAAGCGTGATTCCTCAACCGTGACCTGTAACCCCCAATGCTGTGACCTTAGTGGAACTGATCCTCCGTCACGCCCTTCCCCATCGCAGCGGTGCTGCTAATGCCACCCGTGACCATCTTCTGCAACTCGTCCACGTAGGTAGCGCCGCTCCACTTCTGGTGCTTGACGACGTCGACGCCGCTCTCCATCTCGGGCTCCTGGACGAGTTCGCCGTACGCACGCATCCCCACCTTGCTGTACGCGCGCGCGAACGAGTCGCTCGCCAGGGCTGTCGTGTGCAGGCCCGCGAGCGTGATGAACTGCCAGCAATAGCCCAGCCCGGCGAGGCGGCGGATGTAGGTCTCCTGCTCGGCCCGGGGCATCGCGGTCTTCCAGTTGAAGGAGGGGGAGAGGTTGTAGGCGAGCCTGTGGTGGTTGGTTAGCGGATCCGTTACGGCGGAGAATACAAGGGGTTTCAACTTACTTCTGCTCCGGGTACACAGCATGGACACCCTCGGCGAACTGAACGGCTTGCTTGTAATCTGGCAACTTGCTCTCCATCCAGATAGCATCGCAGTACGGCGCATAAGCAATGGCCCTATTGATGGCACAGTCGCAACCGCCCTTCAGACGGTAGTAACCCTCCCTAGTCCTGGCCGCATCCCAGTCAAAGTAGACATCCTGGCCAAGCAGACCCCTCGCAACGGCGCGCGCCTCGCTATTCGATAGTCCCTTGCCGGCCACCGCGGCCCGGTACCGCGAGGCCAGGCCCTTGGGATCCCGGTGGTTCCCCGAGTTGATGGCGTCGATGACGGCGTCGTCGAAACGCTTGAGGTTCGCCTGCGAGAGCCAGCTGTCCTCGATGGCCTGCAGTTCGGCGCCGGTCTTGCCGGCCCGCTCGGCAGCCAGCATGAGCTCGTTCAGGGGCTGCAGATTGGGGTTCGTGCTGCCCATGATGAAGGCGTGGTCGCGGGGGTCGATCGTTGTTGAGATCAAGGTTGCGGCCTCGGCGTCGGTGCGGGCAATGGCAAGGAGGTTAGAGCCTTTGAAATTGTTAGTTTCCTTCGCCCCTCTATGAAGGCAAGGATGCTCGAACTTACCCATAATATCGGCTTGTGCCCGGATCGCGACCAAGCGGTTGATGTGCTCGCTGATAGGTACCAGAACCTTGCCTGCCATATGTCCACACTTCTTTGTTCCCGGTGCCTGGTCCTCGATATGGATACCCGCCGCGCCCTTCTCGATGAACAGCTTCGTCAGCTTCATAACGGCTGTGAGGCCACCGTGCCCAGTGTCTGCATCGGCGATGATCGGGCGGAGGTAGTCGATGTTCGCTAGGTTCGCGCGTTCCGCTTTCGACACAGACAGGCGTTCTTGGCGCTGTTTCCTGTCGTGGAAGAGCTGTGCCATGAAGAGATGGGAGACTTTGTTGGGTACGGTCGTCTATTAGGTTGTAAGTCCACGGTCTACATATATATGCGAGTAGTGGGGGGCACGGGGCTTACATAGGGGTAGTCAGCCAGATCAGGGCCAGGCTCGTCCGACGCAGAAGCTGTGGACGACGATTGCCAGCCTGAGACATAGACGGTATCGAGGTATTTGGCCATCTGGGTGACCATTGTCGGTTCTAAGCAGCCGTAGGTGTAGCTAGCATCCTTGTTCTGCACCGGGTCTTAGCTTGCCGGGCATTTAGACTGGCTCGGGGAGAGCGAACAAACCTTGAAGCGAGCCTCCAGGATATTCCACAGTTTCCTGGACTGGGCGTCGCTCGGGTACTCGATCTTCAAGTTACCCCTCTTGGAGACGATCTGCTCTGCGGTGAACGGCCGCTTTGTGTACCGCCATCTTGGGTCACTCCACCACTGCTTAACCTGGGCAACTTCCTTAGCGAAGGCGGCGTCCTCCTGGTTTGGGTCCACGGCCGGGTTGATCATGTTGTTGGCAGCCATGATGGGCAATGTACATGTGTATATGAAGCAAGGGAATGAGGGCGGGCAGGATATGCAAGCTTTTCAGGCACGGAGAGCGGAAACTATATGTAGTGGGGGGGTGGGAAAGGAAGGAGAAGAGAGGAAGGGGACGAGCAATGAGTAAGAGACGAGATCACCAGAGTCCTTATGTTTACGGCAGGGAATCAAGGGCAGGGAGGCGTAAGAGTCACAGTTCATTAGTTCCGGCCAGGGTGGGCTGGATCTCGGGATAGCTCGGTCACACGGGATTAGCTTGAAGGCCCGCGGGCGTAGCAACAGTGGGGGGCGCCACGGCCTTTGCCTCGGGAGGCTCTTCAATCCCCTTACATGGTGACCCGTACCGGTGTCCTCCCATGCTTGAAGAGAAGGGAGGCGGCTCGGTTGAATGGGGATATCAGAGCCCCACGCTAATCGATAGTAGTGCCGTTATTGGCTTAGTTGCCGAATGCCGGGGGAAGCTCCCTCCTGACTGCATTCCCCCCTGTCCAAAGGCGCAAACCCGTCCTTTCAGGGTCTCGCTGCTTGACGGCGACCCTTATTTGCGAGATAAATGCCCTCCATACAGTCAATTGCACTGCATGAAGCTCCCCAAGCAATGCGCGGTACTTTCTGCAGTGAGAGAACGGCATTATTCCCCCTCCCTGTGGCGACATCGCCATCGCCCGTTGCCAAAAATTGAGACGGGTTGGCGGGTGGCATGTGAAAAAATGCGTCATAGGGCTACGGTCGTTGGCCGCGCCCGCATTTTCGGGTCTTGAATCGCGACAGCCCCGCTCATTGGACGCCCCGGCCCAGGCCTCGGCCAACTTCCGTAGTCAACTTCGGCACAAGCTCACTTCAGCCATAAGTAATCCGATGACGGATTTTGAATGTGGTCACATGCGGACGTTGACCGGGCAAACAAGGACGGCTCGTAGAGTATGGTTTGGCTCGTGTCACGGCCTTGTCTCGTTTATCTGCTGCTAGAGTTCGTGAGGCTCTGCTCCACGTACTTAGCGCCTTCGCTAGGGGTATCTTTGCTACAACCGTAACGCCATCACAGCTCGTCATCATCATCGTCGTCGTTATCTTCTTCGCTGCCATTATGCTTCGCGGCGCCTGCCAAGACCTTCTTCTCTTCGGCCCAGGCCTTGATTTCCTTCGACAAGGTCGAAATACTTGCAATAGGCTTCTCGTCTTTAACGAGGGCCTGCTTATAACCAGTACCCTCATGCTTGACGTCGACCTGGTCGCTGTCGTCCCATTTTGACAACATGCTGATGTCTCCTTGCTCGTCACTCTCGTCCTTCTTGAACGACTCCAGCTCTAGCTCGAGCAATCTCGCTTCCCTACGCTTGTAGAAAGTATCGAGGCAATTCCTCCTCTGCTCCGTAGTCCAACTCTCCGCAACCAGGGCAAAATCCGTGGCGCTCAGAAACCCAAACTCCTTGGCCATCGAACAGAACTGGCGCTTCATTACATCCGCCGGTGGATTGTATCTGAATTTGGGCCATTTTGCCTCCCCGGCGTCCTCCACGCTGTTCGCCTGGCTATCTGCAAACAGCGCACTGTTACCCTCGATACCCTGGCCATCATCCGCGGCAGCCATCTCGGCACGCCTTGAAAGCTGCGCCTCGACCTTGCTCGATCCGATGACCTCTGAGTTCTCGTGCGTGTACTCTACCCCGGCCGAGGCGAGAATAGCCGCAATAGCGTCAGTTTTGGGCTTGCTAGACTTCTTTGCATCTATTATGTCCTCCTTATTCTCCGTTGTCAGTAATTCGGCAAGTTGACTCATGCCGCCATCCTCGTCGTCGGCTTCTTCTTTCTTGATCAAGTTCAGGGCGTCGTCCTCGTCCTTGCCTATCTTCTCCATATCAATGTCTGTGAGGTTGACACCCGCCTTTGCCTCGGCGATATTTGTCTTGTTGACAATCTCTCGGAGCACAATATGGTCCGCGTGAAATGTAAACAAGTTAGAAAGACCAAATATCTCCCCCTTCCGGTCACTGTCTTGCTGGACGCCTTTGAAGTACCGACGTTCGTTTGAGGCATTGTATCCGATGTTCGCTTGCTGCTGCTTGTATATCTGTCGCGCGTAGACGATTTCCTCGATCGTCCCGGCTGAAATCAACCTGAAGACATCAACATCTCGGACCTGGCCGATTCTGTAGGCTCGATCTTGAGCCTGCAGATCAAAGGATGGGTTCCAGTGTGGGTCGAAGATGACGACCTTGTTCGCGGACGTGATGTTTAACCCCACACCTCCAGCCTTGGTCGATATCAAGAAGACGAATTGGCTGGGGTCCGAGTTGAAGTCGTCAACAACCTTTTGGCGCTCCTCATAGCTGAGGGATCCGTCCAAGTAACTGACGGTGTAGCTAGTGTTGTGGAATAGGTGCTGAAGTATGCGCAACAGCCGGACGCTGTGAGAGAAGACGAGAACCTTGTCGCCATTCTCGTGCCAAAACCGGAGCAACTTTTTGAGAACCTTCCACTTCCCACAGAATTCCGGGTTCGCAAGAGTCAAGATTGAGTCTCGATTGCGATAGAGTTCCTCCCACTGATCCGGAACGCAAGTCTGAAGAGTATCAAGCGTAGACTTTTGTTTCTGGACCGGGTCGCTCGAGGCCGGGACAAGAAGGGTGAGGTGGTTCGCGAGTTTCTGTAGCGTAATGACCGTCGGGAAGACGATTTTGTTCCACGATTGGCCATTTGGCATGGTCTTATAGCAGCACCAGCCGCGTTTTCGGCCAGAGCCGCATGGGCATGGTTCGGAGACAGAGTTGATGAAGGATACATTAAAACCCTCAAGAAAATTGGCATACGCATCCCTCTGTACGTCAGTCAGAGGGCAAAACACCACCTTGTCGCTCTTCTTCGGTAGTTGGTTCGCGATGAGGGTCTTCATACGGCGCAAGAAGAACTCCGGGAGCAGATTCTGAACCAACTTCTTCGCCGTCTTTCGCGAAACGCTGAGCTGATGAAGGGTGGCATCATGCGACTGGCCAAGGGTCAGGGGCTTGCTGATAGTTTGCCTCCATTCGGAAATTGTCCCAAAATGCCCAGGGTTGGTCCAGTTGAGGAGGGTCCAGAGTTCCTCGTATTTGTTCTGTATGGCAGTTCCGGTGAGTCCGATCCGGCACAAAGCGTTCACCTCGTTCATAGCTCGCGTGGTCTCCGAGGTGCGTTCCTTCATGAGGTGGCATTCATCTGCAATCACGACATCCCACGGGATAGCGTTGACACTCCTCCGGCTGTTTTTGTACGTCGTGTACGTGGTGATCATGATCTCGAGTCTCCCTGCGCGAGCTGTTTGTAGAACGTCGTCTTTCCCGGGTCCGTGAAAGAGGTCCACATGCCACCAGCCCCAGCGATTCAGCTCATTCTTCCAATTCTGGATCAACGAGCCGGGACAGACCACGAGCACCCTAGGATACCAATGGTCGCCAGCACGGCGCAGCTTGCGCATCCTCTTGGCATCGCGTTCGTCGCCACTCTTGCCGAATGCGGCAGTGAGAAATGCGGCAACTTGAACGGTCTTGCCCAGGCCCATGTCATCTCCGAGAATGCCCCCCTTCTGATAGACGAATAGCTGGTGAAGGAACTTGACTCCGACTATCTGGTAGTCACGCAAGTACTGGGCAATACACGCGGGAATCAAGCCAGCCGAGTATTCCAACTCGATGTCCTTGTAGGCGCGTGAGGGTTTGATACCACTGCTGTCATCAAACTTGGGCCGTTCGTCCAAGCTCTCGAGGCGCTCATCATCCGAGAAGTCGATGCCGTCGAAATCGGGCGGCAATTTCAGGCCAGCCGTCTGCAGGGTCGCTCGGTTCCGACTAAACTCTAAACGGCGTTTCCGCAAGTAATCGGGGATGTCGGGTTCGTCAAAATCCTCGACGGCACTGGACTCGTCCAGGTCTTGTAACGCGAATTGCAAGCCCGAGAGGGCCGCTGCCTTCCCCTTCTTTTTTGCATCCTTACTCTTTTCCTTTCCGGTGGAGCGCCTCTTCGCACCGCGGCGGTTCTTGAATTTTGTGTAAGCATCATCTTCATCGTCCGTCCATTCGACCTTCTCCTCCTCCCCAGATGGACTGAGTCTCCGCTTGCTCGGCGTTTTCCTCGCCTGCGATGGGCCAAGGTCTACCGACGAGGCGGTATCCTCGTCGTCAGAAATCTGGATGACGTCTTTTACCATTGGTGGTAGTGGCGACGAATATCCGCCTGCCTACCTCCTCATGCCCATAATCTGGAAGGATTCGAGATCGCCTGCTGAGAGGACCGCGTCGCGACAACCTGCAGAGGGGCGTGTGCACGTGACTCAACTGTGGGAAGTGGCTCGCTACCTGTTAATGAGTGGGGTAGTTCTGCCAAAAGTCACGTGGCAACGAGGAGTAGGCTACAAGCGGGATTGTTTCCGTCCCCACATGACATGCACATACCTCGGCTTGGAGGGCGTTTGGGAAGGTGGTGTGGTCGTGGCCAAGGAGATGTGTGTGCGGGCGAGCTGTAGCTGTAGCTGTAGCCGTAGCCGTAGCTGATAATCGCGATGTGGCAATCTCTCTAGAGTACTACCGGTTGCCAGCCTTCGCCTAGAAGCTCTACCACCAAAGTGACAAATCGTGATGGAACACTCGAGCTCGAATAAAGGGTTCTTCCAGGCCCAGCCCGTCTTAAAGAACCAGCTTTATGACGACATTAGCATCCAGAGAATCGTCAAGTGTAGGGCTACTCGTGTGACGACGTTGAGAGACCCCGTGTCAGTTAACAACTGCTTAGTGTTTCTTCCGTCGTCAATCTTCCAGGCCGTCGAGCCCGATTTGTCGAAGCTGGGTGAGGATGTGTTGTCGAATGCCATTTTCGACCATATAACCGATGCTGAAAGGAATCTCCCGTATCTGCGTGGGAATGGCCGGGACGCCTTTGGCAAACCGAGAAGTGAACTTGTCGTAACCGAAGGATGGAGGAAACTCCAAGACTTCGGTATCGAAAAGGGGTACGTGATTGACCCCTTGACTATGGTACCGATATGGGACACCGGCTTATACGCAATAGTGTTGTTGCTTTGAACTACGACAGCGATTATGCACAATATACAAGGACCATCCAGTGCCTCAGGTGAACTCTCATATCCCTCAACCCCCTATTTTCTAGCCTGGGAACTCACCCTAGTCAAAGGCTACACATATGGGAGGCATCTTGTGCAAATACCCTCTGCCCAGCAGCGATGCAAGACGGCGCAGCCCGTCTTCTCCAGCTCCACCTTGCCAAGGACAACCTGGAATCAACCCAGCGGCGCGTGTTGCAGAATGCCTTTGACAGGCTTACCTCTCGGGACCCTGCCCGGGCCTGGACCAGCGGCCAGTGGATGACCGAGCGGTCCGGTGGCAGCGACGTCTCCCAGACCGAGACAGTAGCCACCTTCGCGCCCTTCCCCAACAACGAGGCCGCCCCACTCGCGGACCTCGAGGATGGGATCCCCCTCGGGCCGTGGCTCATCAACGGATTCAAGTGGTTCTCTAGCGCGACCGACGCGTCCATGACGATCCTCCTCGCCAGAACCAAACCCGATAAGGGACTCAGCGCTTTCTTCGCCCCTATGCGGCGATACAATCCGTCTCTCGTCTCGGCCACGGGGAAGCAAGGCGGGACGGAACTCAACGGCGTCAACATCCAGCGGCTGAAGAACAAGCTCGGCACTCAGTCATTGCCTACCGCCGAGCTAGAGTTGAAAGGTATGCGCGGTTGGATGATCGGGGAGGAAGGCAAGGGCATCCAACAGGTCAGCACGATTCTCGCCATCACGAGGGTGCACTCGGCCATTTCGTCTCTGGGCTACCTTGGTCGAGGACTTGCCATCGCCAGGTCCTACGCCCTAGTCAGAGAAGTTGGCGTCGGTAGGGGGAAGCGCATCCCGCTGTGGAAGAACCCTCTCCACATGCGGACTCTCGCCAACATCACCGGAGAGTACCATGCCATGATGCTACTGACCTTCTACACAATCTACATTTTAGGTCTAGACGAGACTGGCGGTCGGACCGGCTCCTCGACCCCAAGCAGCAGCCCCCTCGCGTCATCAGCCCTCTCCCCGCCGCGAGAGCACGTCGCACCGCTCTTGCGTGTCCTAACCTCGCTACTCAAGTCCTACTGCTGCGAGCGCGCCGTCCCGCTCCTGTTCGGCTGCATGGCAGCTCTCGGCGGCGTCGGCTACCTCGTCAACACCGAAACCGAGCACGCGAACGTGGCGCGCATCTTCCGCGATGCCTGCGTCCTCCCCATATGGGAGGGCACCACCGACGTGTTAGCCTCCGACACGCTTCGCGCGCTAAAGCACCCGACCTCGGGGGCGCAGTGCGTGGACGCGCTGAGCTGGTTTGTCGAGAGTGCGCTGGGCGAGATTCCTGCTGGGGCCGCGGGCGGCCGGACGGTAGGGGAGGAGTGGAAGAAGATTAGGGCCAAAATCTTGGGTCGTGATCAAGAGACTTTGTTGGTAGAGGCGAGGGACATCACGTTCCGCATTGCGGAGATCTTGATAGCTACGTTGCTGCTTGCCGACGTAAAGTTGAATAGCGGGCCGGAAGTGCAAAGCATGACCCGAAGGTTCCTGCAGAAGCAAGGTTTCATGAATTCGGGGGAAGCTTCGGAAGGGCTGGATATCGATCAGGCAATCGTGTACGGCCGTGGAGCCACCGATGTACAGAAAGGAGGCCCGAAGCTTTGAGCTTAGGGACCAATTGTCGAGCTATGGCGACGGGAGTTAGCCACTTTCAAGTTTACATATCTCACTCGAATGCAATGAAGTATAGACACTGGTTAGATTGTATCGATAAACAATGTCTCTACAGACTGCCACGCCAAACCCGTTTAAACCCAAGAACCGTAACTCCGCGTTCCTGCCTGCCTACTCGACTGAGGAGCAGGCGGCGGCGGCGACAGTGTCAGCCCGATCTAGCGATTCCTGTACCTGTTGTGTATAAGCCGAACCATTAAATCCAATGCAAACCGCACCGGAAGCCGTTTAGTAGCCGTCGTGGCCTTTTCCTGGTAACACCCAAGCCTGGCGAGGGAAAAAAAGCCAAGGTCTCGACGTCCGTGAGGCTCAAAAGCACGCCGCCTTGTTCAACAAGACCCTCCGATAATAACCAGCCAAACCAATAGATCCCACACCGTTATATAATACCCCGTCAATGGGTGATCTTATCGCTTTGCTTGTGTGAGCAATCATCTACGCTCGCCAGGATTCTCCCACTTGATAGGATGCACAAGCATACTCCTCAAGCACATCCGCCCCGTCGAGCCGGGCTTCGCCTCCTCCTCACGGCCCCCACGAAGCGACCCCTCGCCCGCGCGGCCGCCATCCCCGCCGCCCCTCCCGTCCATCTGCGGGTACCCCAGCCAGCGGCGCCAGAGCAAGCCAGCGAACTCGCTGTTGTAGTACCAGCTGGCGCCCTTGTGGTTGTGCTCGTTCTTGAGGTCGAAGGGGCTGCCACGGCCGCTGGTGCTGTTATCGCGGCCGCCGTTGAAGTGGGCGTCCACCTGGTCGAGTTCCCACGCGCGGTCGAGGAAGACCGGGTGCGGCGCGTATACGGCCTTGAGCCCGTGGTGCAGCGCCATCGAGCCCGGGAACATCTCGCTGAACATGCTGTGCCGGAGTCGCCACGTCTCCTCGTGCATCACCGCGAGCAGCCGCCTGCTCAACCGGCTGGCCGTGATGATGGCGCTGCGCCGGGGAGGCGTGTCGTAGTCGGGATCGTAGCCCGTGACGTCTCGAGCGAATACCCAACCGCTCTCCCTAGTGTCGAACAGCGGGTTCAGCGTGATCAAGTCGGCCTCCTCACCGACGCCGCAGAGGTTCATGTTGGAGCCCCGCATGCAGCCGTCTGGGAGGAAGGTCTCTCCTTGCTCCTCGGAACGGACGCTGCCACGGCCGGCGAACAGTACCGGGCCTAACACAGGCCGGCGTTCCGACTCTTCAGTCTCGTTATGCACGCGCTCGGTGAAGTCCTCCCACGACCCGTGCACTTCGGGGATGTAGTATTTCTGGTTGCGCTCCCACATGCCGATGCGGGACTGGTTGCGAGCCCAGATGCCGAGGCGGTCGAACAGCTCGTAGTAGTTTCCCAGCCAGCGCATGTCCATTTCCCAGTTCCAGAAGTGTTTGTACTCCGGGTGGGTAAGGGCGAAGTGCTGTAGCGGCATGTGGGCGCTTCGGTAGACGCCGTGGATGTCGCCGCGGCTAGGGTTATCGACGTTATGGCGGAAGTCGCCCGGGTACATAAGGCGCATCTGCGCCTCGGACCACAGCGTGCAGATGCTGTGGAACTCGGCCGGCACGCTCTCATCCATAACGCGCTGGGCCGTCTCCGCGTCCGACCAGATCGGGACCTTGTTGTCGCGCACGTGCAGCAGGAAGTGCACGGTGTACTCGCCACCTGACCGTAGCGATAGCTCCGAGATCATGGCGCGGAAGTTGAGAATGGCATGCCGCGTCCACTTGAAGCCGACGTAGGTGCGGACGACGACGGCGATACGATCGATCTTCTTCTTCCCATGCCCCAGCGGCATTTGCTGGTCCTCCTCAGCCCGGCGATCGGAGGGCGGGGCGGGCACAGTCGACAGGGACTCGTCTTCGTCGGGTTCAGAGAAGCGATCCTTGTTGGCCTCCTGGCACCTCTCTTGGGCGTCACCCCAGTCGACAAAGCCGTAGTCGATCTTACCCGTCTTTCCCCAGACAGCGTCGTTACCTCGGTTCTCCGTGTCCAAGCCTTCTTGCAGGCCGCCTTCTTCATAGCTATAACCTAATCCATAGGGGCCATATCGGCCAAAACGGTCCCAGCAGATATCGTTTCTCAGGCCCAGGAGATTGTAAGACCCAATGACAGGCTCTGGTTGTCCCTGGACGACGCCGTTGTAGGCGTATAGATCCGGTGCGGGGATCGTCTCCTCCGGGTCTATATAGCAGGTGCGGACCTTGTGGTAGTCATCCGTGTACTCGGCTGACTGGTAGTCAGGATGTGGGATGAAGGGAGAGGGAGTTGGTAAACCGCCACGAATTTTGGGAAGGGGAAGAGGTGACTTTGTTCCCTCCTCTCTCGGGAACTCTGGTGTGTAGTTCGAGAGCGGCACCACCGCCCTAATTCCATTGAAGTATCCATCAAGACTAATAACCGTTAGTTAAGTAGGACGTCTCCTATTAAGGCGGCTGGATACTCGAAGTAGGGCAGCACATACTGTTTATACTTCATCCAGTGAGGCTGTTTCTTCTCTTCCTCTTTTGAGTCGCCATGCTGCGCGCCGTTGTCCCCTCCTTTCTTCGCCCTTCCCTTGCCGAAGTCTACCAACCCCAATATTCTTCCGCGGCCATGATGGACCCCTCCGGAGAACAAGGTTAGGGAGACAAGGAAAACGGCGGCGACGGTCCATATTAGAACTCTCCGGTATAGGCAGTGTGTTAATAACGCCCGTACCCTGATCTTGGATTTTTGAGGTGTTGAGGGATGCTGTGTCGGTGAGGGGAGAAGGCACCCGTCATCGGTGGGCGAGAACAGCGTGAAGGGAAGGGCCTTGCCCATAGTTAACTGTGAGACTAACCCCATCACCGCGAGAGGTACCAATATCTCTAGAGCGTGGTAGTAGTTTCTACCATCGGTAACGAGCTCCAACGAACATCTGCTCAGCTGAACATGAAGATGAAAAGATGTGATGGAGGAAGCCGGGGGAGAAACAAGAGAGTGTGGAAAGAAGGTCTAGAACGAACCACACTTGTAATGTTCAGGATGGGAGTAAAGCTTGAGAGCAGATGGGCTGCAGACCATGTCATCTCACAAGCAGAAAAAACGAAGTGTGGAACGGAGGCTGCGTCGGAGCTGTAACCTGCAGGCGGGAACAACCTTGGAGTCCTCAACACACAAGTGGTGCCAGTGTTTAATGGTGGATGCAAACCTTACCGTGGGGGTAATTATCCTACACGCTTCCGTGCTCCAAGTCTCCATGCATAAGGAAATATCAAGGAAGAAAGAAGCTCTGGAAAGCAAGGGGTGTGTCGATCGGTGATAGGGCGACACCACGCTCGACCACACACCTTGCATCGGCATCAGCGAACCTTGCTGCTTCACCTTCACACGAGATCGGCGCTCTCGACTTCAAAGCAGCATTGCCAGCCGCCCATAGGCGGGTGCATCAAGCTCTCTCTATCTGAGTGCGGGCCCAAGTGTTTGGCAACCCGTGGTGGGCTACTATGTAGTAGAGGGACAGCCCGCCCAGGGTGGCCGACGCCGATCGGCTTCGCTTGTCCCCCAGAGTTGGCCAGGCCGGCCTGGTTCCTTACTGGGGTGAGGCATACCCTGGGCCGGAGATCAGCACGGGTAGCGCGAATGAGAAACGAGACGTCTAATAAAAGCATCAAGTTCCGGCTGTATCAGGAACTATGTCGATCGAATGGCCCTGTGGGTGGGTTTGAGGGGTGGTGCCACAAGATGGGCCAATCACGGGGAAGCGCGCTTGAGGTCTTGGCTAGGCCTTTGCAGAGCCGCTTCGCATGTTCATGCTACGCCGTCCAGGTACATTATGACGGGCATCCCGTCGCACGCTCCCCTCTCGTTCTCGGTGGAGGGGGAGGGGCTGCGGGAACTCGCCCAACGGGATCGATAGGCTTACACAATTTCGACACTCGTTGAGGATTGGGGGCTTGTTAGCTGAATAATACCACGACGACGCAATCGCTCGCATGCGGAATCTTAATTACGAGCTTGAGTGCAGCTGAGAGTACAGACGAGTACAGGTGGGTACAGAGGAGCGCAGATGGGCGCAGATGGAGCATCAGAAGCCGAACGGTTGGAGTTCAACCCGGGCGTCAGGCTATCAGATTATGAAACGGTACGCGTGGTTATGTCGAGACAAATGTTTCATGCCAAGGCCCAATCTGGAAGGATTCACAGGACGGGTGGTTCACCTGTCACGTGTAATATAGGTAGCAAGTCACGTGAAATATCATCACGTGTGTTTCAACAATTATGGGGCACTCCTAACCCTTTTGCCCTTCCCGCACCAGCCACAATCCACCTTCGCCACATTTGCCGGGAACTGTGGCTTGCCCGGTCCATCACTGCCAAGACTGAGTGGGCCCGGTAAAAGTTTTGACACACGGTTTCGTTCTCACACTCCTGCCACGGTTTGAGTGACATATCCACGTGGAGAAGAAGTCCCTATCAGCAGAGAGGAGAGAGAATCATTCGAGCGGCTAATACGATAGCACCTTGACTAAGCTCCTCTGCATATTTCCGGGAACCGGCCTCTAATCTGCAACCAATTTTGTTAGTGGCAATCCAAACGTCGAGTTTTTGCTTGTAGAGCTGTTGCTCCCCATACATCGTGAGGTGAGGCCTTGTCTAGCACGGTGTACTCCATTGAAGAACATTTCGATGATGGAAGGGAATTATGAGGCAATTCGCCGCTGGAAAATTCGATAGAATACTATCCGAACCCACATTTGCCACATCTCGTACGTCGTAGTGTATACCAAGATTCGTTGCTGTTGCAAACTTACCCGATCAGGGGGGCCTGACGGTATCGGATGTGTTGAACGGAGACGCCAAATAAAAACCAGAACCCCGCCCTTCTTTCCCCCCACCCTTTTGGCCTCTTCTATCTTTTGGAAACCCCTTCTCTCCCTGTTTCCAATCCTTCCCTTCTCTGGCCCTTTGGCAATTTCATCCGTTTTCTCAAAAAGCTCATCGTTCGAAGTCGCAATCATGGGATACACCGACGTCGACAAGCTCGCCATCAACACGATCCGTGTTCTTGCTGTAAGTCGCGCTCTCAAAAAGAAACTGCTTTTACCCCCGCCCCCGCCAATGACGCCCTCTGCCCCACCATGAAGTTTGCTCTCTGCGCCCCCGATTGAAGCTCAAGGCCAGCAATTTGGCCAGCAATTCGCTCACACACTCGCTGTTATAGGCCGATGCTACCTTCCATGCCAACTCCGGCCATCCCGGTGCCCCTATGTGAGTTCCATTGTTCGAGATATCGGCCGAGATAGTCTTTGAGGTGCTGACTCGCTGGTTACAGGGGCATGGCTCCAGTAGCCCACGTTCTATGGAACAAGTTCATGAGGTTCAACCCCAAGAACCCCAAGTGGCTTAACCG
>Ga0164242_10000442_pt1 | contig 50299 bp, 52 predicted proteins | sample OricomgcompostMG_FD_108783 | JGI IMG/M metagenome (GOLD analysis project Ga0164242, IMG submission 108783) | Miracle-Growth compost microbial communities from Emeryville, California, USA - Original compost - Miracle growth compost (MG) ...
AGGTTATTAACAAAGAAAAAGAAGCAAAAAGAAAGCTTCAACAACAATAATAATAACCTTGTTATTTGTTGTTGCTAATCTAAAGGAAATGACATAATTCTTGAAAGATGTGTCCACACAGTAAGCCGAAGGGGAGGGCCGGGGAGGGGTGCTACAGCGCCAGTTCAACTGCCGGGTCCCAGAATAGCTTTTTAAAATCAACTACTTTGTTATCCTCCACCTTTATGCCTTCGCTTTGGAGCAGTTGCTCCATGGTATCGCCGCCGAAATGAAATTTGCCGGTAAGCAGCCCCTGGCGGTTAACCACCCTGTGGGCCGGCACCTGCGGATGGATACCGCTCGCCGCGGCCATAGCATAGCCAACCATGCGCGATGAACTGGCCGTGCCCAGGTAAGCGGCAATTGCACCGTAATTAGTTACGCGCCCTTTCGGGATCAACCGTACTACCTGGTAAACTTCGTCATAAAAATTCTGCCTGTCCATTGATTGCTATTGGAATGAGAACTTAAGGTAATTAATGTTCTTGTTAACCTGCAAATATTTTTTTTCGTAATAGGTTTTAATAGAGAGCACCTCGTCGGTATAGGGAGAATGGTAAAGGTCTTCGGTGCGGATATGCAGCTTAAGGCCCAGCCCGGCAATTTGGTCGTGGGTGTATTGATGCAGCGCGTCGTTATCTGTTTTCAGGTGAATAATGCCGCCGGGTTTCAATAACAGGCGGTACTGATCCAGGAAGCGCGGCGAGGTAAGGCGTTTCTTCTCGCGGCTCAATTGCGGCTGCGGATCGGGGAAGGTTATCCATATTTCGTCCACCTCGCCGGGTGCGAAATAATCGGTAAGGTTTTCAATCTGGATGCGCAGGAAACCTACATTGGTTATACCATCTTCCAGCGCGGTTTTAGCGCCGCGCCATATGCGGTTGCCTTTATAATCAACACCAATAAAATTTTTATCCGGGAATAAGCGTGCCAGGTTAACGGTATACTCGCCCTTGCCGCAGGCCAGCTCCAGCACAACGGGGTGGCCGTTGTTAAAAAAACTGGCTGCCCAATTGCCCTTGTAAGGCTTGCCGGCATCCATTTGAACCACATTTTTAAAAGTGTCTACTTCGGCAAAGCGCCTTAATTTATCTTTTCCCACGCGTAATTTTTAAATCGCAAATGTAGGAATTCAGCCCTCTAAATTTCCCGATGGTTCGCAATTTTTAATTCTTACAAGCTGGTTTTTATCCTTTTTGTCACAAAAAAAGCCCGGCACCATTCAAACGCCGGGCCCATCAAATTCAACCCTAACTATTCTTCCTTATGTTTTTTATGACTATTAAAATCAAACATCCTTGAAATGGTAAAACCTATACGGTACTGCCCTATGCCGTAGGCTGTATTTTGGCCGTTACTCAGGTAATTGATCTCGTTAATCGCGCGCGAATTAGTTACGTTCATGGTAAATACGTGCCCGCCTGTCTCTATTTCTAATCCTACGCCAAGCGGATCGGAAAAATCAGCGCTGTTACTGGCGAAGGACGAAAAAGAATGGGCGTAATCAATAATTACGCCCATGTGCTTACTCACCTTTATACGTGCCGTGCCAGACAGGGCCGCGAAATCCTGCTCGTTACCCGCCGGGATAGGTGTGTTGTTGCGTACATAGGACGGCGCGATCTGTAAGGACAGGTCCTGCGAAAACCTGCGGGCAAATATGGCCTGGGCAAAGTAGGACATCCGGCTGCTAACATCCCCGAACGAGCCGTATGGCCTTACGCCCGATTCGCCGACCAGGGTGATAGCCAGCGGCGAACTGCCATTGCTGGTTTGATGCAGCAGGGCATATTTTAGTTCCAGGTTGGCCAGGCCGCCTATGGTACTCCTGCCAATATCAATGTTAAAGTTGTCGGATAATCCGTACTCGAAACCTAAATACACATCATTTACCGCGTCCAGGCCAAAATAGGTTTGGCCGCCCCCTTGTTTGCCTGCAAAATCGCCAAAACGGTGGATAACCAGGAAATTCAGATTTTTCTTTTTAACCGTTTCGCTTGATTGTGTTAAAACCATGCGCGATGATTTAAAAATAGCCACCGGTTCATTAGTATTATTGCCTGCGCTCATGGCGTTCAGTAAGGAATCGGCCGTGCTGTTATTTTGCGCCATTGCTGCAACGCTTCCCATTAGGGCCGCTAATAAAATGAGCTGTTTTTTCATGAGATTAATTATAAATTGTAGGGTTTATTTAGTTGCGGCATACGTGGCCGATACGGTTATTTTCAGGCTTTCGGCAATATTATGAAACACCAGCCGGGGTATCTTTATATGATGATCGGCACATTTTACCATAAACTCCGACGACAGGCTAACCACACCGCCTCTTACACTTAGCGTGCCGGGGATGGTTCGCGTTTGCGTAACGTTGTGTATGCTCAATTCGCCGGTAGCGGTAACCGGGTAGGAGCCATCCCTGGACAGGTCGGGCTTTTCGTTGATCTTTCCTTTAAAGGTGGCGCGGGGATATTTATCGCTCTCCATATAATCGGAGTTAAAATGTTCCTGCATCAGGGCCTTGGGGAATTTGAACGAATTGATATTAATGCTAAAATCGAGCTCATTGTTAGCGGCGTTATAAACCGACACACCGGTTATAGTTGTAGCCTCAATATCCTCAATGGGAGCCTTTGAATACAAGGTAATTTTCGCATTTTTACAGGCATAGAGGGTGCCTCCTGCCTGGTTTACACTCAACCAGGCAAGTAAAATAATACAGATATGTTTCATTTTTCTAAGGTGTTATGGACTGACCGATGTTCCACTTAAGGCCAATAGCTACCCCTGCCGACCGGAGCCTGACCTGGCTGGAACCAATATTAGTTAATGGTATTTTAAGATATGGTTCGGCTGCAAGGCTGAACCTGGAATTTAAGGCGCGCTGATAGGTGGCATTTAAGTTAAGTACCCCTAAAATATGTTGATTTTTGTTTCGTACGGTATAGCCTTGGGGGCCTGAAGCCGATGCGCTATAATCATAGGTATATTGTTCTTTCAGCATTATATAGGATGATAAACCCGACCCAACGCTGAAGCTGTTCCTGTTTTTACTGTACAGTTGATAATCAACGTTTAAAGGAATATCCAGCACGCGGCAATCGGCATATACATTACTGGGGTCTGTTTTAAACTTGTAGTTAGTATGATAGTTGCTGAAATTGGTTTCATACGGCTTGCGCGAATAGGAAGCGCCTGTACTGACAGATAGCTTTGAAGTAATGTTTACAGAAACCAGCAAACCTATATTGGTACCAACCTGCGGTTGCCGGAATGAACCTACCCCATTAATATCCGGCGATGCCAGTACGGTTAATCCCAACCGGGGCTTAAAACCCGCGTTTTTAACCTTTATCTTTTTAGGCTTATCATCCGCTGCTTCATTGGGCGCATCATTGGTTATACCCTGCTGCAGGTGTGTTTCGGCTAAAGGTTCCATATTCGTTCCAGCGGGGGCCTTATTTACCTGATTGGCATTGTTAATGCTATCGGTAGCTGACACCTGTTTTTGAGGGGCGGTATTTGCAGCAACGGCCCTCCCGGCTGAAGCCACGCCCTGTTGCTCATTAACCAATGGTTTTATTAATGGCTTTAACAACGATAAAGCATAAGTTGCTTTTTTAGGTGCAGCCTGATGCCGGATAACAGCGGCATACCCTATTGATGAATGTTGAGTGCCGGTTACGCCTTTTTGTTGGCCGGCAGCATTTACGGCCCTGTCCTGGTTTTTTGCCATACTGCCTTTATCGGGTATTACCGGAGTAGCAGCGGGTTGTTGCTTAACCGCAACCTGTTGTGGTTTAACCCCTGTAGGTTTAAAAAGCCACCAGCCTAAAAAAACAAGCAATACGGCAGCAACCGCGCCAAACCGGGGCAGCCAATATATAATACCGGGCTGCTTTTTATGAGCATCAAGCAGCTGCTCCATTGCATCCCAATCAGGTTCATGGTAATTCAAATCGGGGCCGGCGTTTTCCAGTCCTTTTTTGAATAGCTCATCCAGCCTGCTCTTTTCTTCCCCGCTCATAGCCTTATACCATTATTAAAAAATAACCCATTCATATCTGTCGAATTAATAGCCACCACCGAAGAATAATTTACTCTTCCATCGCCCCCAATGCAGGGTTGTTCGGCTTTTAATATCATTAATTTTAATTTTTGCCGCGCCTTATGCAGGTTTGATTTTGATGTGCCGGAGCTTATGCCCAGCATTTCGCCAATTTCATCGTGCCCGTAGCCTTCAATAGCAAATAAATTAAACACTGTCCGGTAAGCCTGGGGTAATTTTTGTACTAAAGCTATCAGTTCGTCATAGTTCAGCTTCCGGTCCGCCAGTTCGTTATCGCTTATATGTTCCGCTTTATCCAGATCGTCTGTATAGGCCATTTTTAAATTTGCCCGGTAATGATCAATGGAGGCATTCATCATGATCCGGCCCAGCCACGCTTTGAATGGCCTATCAGCATCGTACCGGGTAATATTGGTAAAAACCTTAAAAAATCCCTGGTTCATTACTTCGGCGGCTTCATCGCGATTACCGGCATAGCGTAAACATATCCCCATAGCAAAGCCATAAAATGCTTTGTAAAGCAGTTTCTGGCATTTTCTATCCTGTTTAACACAGCCGCTAATGAGTTGATGTAAATCTTCGTCCGTCATACCGGGGATAAACCTTTTAAAGTGGTGCGTTCATTATATTATTTACAGTATCACGTTAAATAAATAATAATGGTTGCCTCCCATTATATCAGAAAAATACAAATTATAATAAATAATTGATTATCAACAGCTTATTTATTATTTTCATAATTCAACAAAATTTAATCTTATCCTAAACAGGCTGTCTAAATTTGTTTTTTTAGCTATTATTATAAACATTAAACCATCGCGTCATTGTGAGTGTAGCGTAACAATCCCCAATTAGCAGAGCCGCTACTCAAACCGGGGATTATTAATGTTGTGTTTGTTTCAAAGGCATTAATGAGCTCCCTTCGGTCGGTTGTCCACGTCGCTCCGCTCCCCGCAATGACGTTCTTTTTATTTTTAGACAGCTGCTTAACAACCATTCCATGTATTTAATCGTACTTATTATGTTAGTAGCTATAATTTAAAGTTTACGGAAAACGCGACTGGTTATAGCGAATTTACTGATTTTAAACTAATAGAGATATTCTTTAACGGCTGCTAATCCTAATTAAAAGTGTCTGCTAAAGCCCATCAGATACAGGCGGGAATATTTGTTGAGAACTGCATTAAGTGCGGCAGGCGGCCTGTTATTGAACAGAGGGGACACAAATGGGTAATATTATGCAGCCGGTCAAAATGTGAAAACAGCGTTAGCGGCAAGCTGCTGAATTTTGACGCGTGGAACAAGATCAACAAAAAACAAACTTAATTAACAGGACAAAGGCAACCCAATTGCACAGCCAAACGATATAACAGATATACTGCCTGCAATTTTTAAACGGCATATAGCTAATTACCCCATTATGGTTCCTGTTTCAGTGGTTATTATTACAAAAAACGAGGCCGAGATGATATTGCACAGTATCAGCATGGCTAAATTAATTACCGACGATATTATAATAGTTGATAATAGCAGCAGCGACGACACGGAAAAAATAGCGCTGGCAAACGGATGCCATATATACCACGAGAACTGGGACGGCTATGGCGCTAACAAAAATAAAGGCATTGCCCGCGCCCGGTATAACTGGATATTAAGTATTGATGCCGACGAGGTTATTGACCCCCAACTGGCGGCCGCGTTGCATGAATTAAATTATGATGACCGGCATGTTGTGTACGATATTGATTTTAAAACCTACTTCGGGAACAAACGAATCCGTTTTGGTAGCTGGGGGCGCGATCATCACATCAGGCTGTTTAACCGGCAACTGGTAAAATGGTCGGAAATGCCCGTGCACGAAACCTTGCTGTTGCCGGCAAGTATGGTTAAAAAAAAGTTGCCGGGTTATATTAACCACTACTCGGTTAAGGACGAGGATGAGTGCCGGGCAAAGGCCATCCATTATGCCGGCTTAAGCGCCCGGAAACATTATATAGCCGGTAAAAAAGCGGGTTTCATCAAATTGTACCTTTCTCCCTGTTTTAATTTTATAAGGAATTATTTTTTGTACCTCGGCTTGCTGGATGGTAAACAGGGATGGATTATTGCCAAAAATACAGCAAAGCATACCTGGATGAAGTATCACCTGCTGAAGCAATTAGCGCACGCGGGTAAGAGAAAGGCCTATACCAAAAACCGTTTAGCTTATTCCTATACCGCTGATTGATAATAAGCGGGTCAGGATACTTCAATTTCACCATCCCGACTAAGCACTTGCTGATAAAACTGCAGGTGCTGTTCAGCTATCAGGCCGATGTCAAACTGCTCCTTTACGTGTTGCTTACCCTGCTCCGCCAGCCGCTCGCTCGCTTCCGGATGATGGAGCAGATATAAAATAGCTGACGCGATCTGCCCTATATCGTCGGGGTCAATCAGCAATCCGTTCACCTGGTTATTAATCAGTTCAGGCCCGGACGACCGGCTGGAGTTAATTACCGCGGCGCCGCAAACCATAGCCTCCAGGGGCGCCAGGGAAAAAGCTTCGGCGTATGATGGAAATACGCTTACCGCCGATCCTGATAAATGATCATATAATTCTGCCGGGGCTACATGGCCCATAAATAATACCGATTTAACAGCGTCCTTATTCAAATAGCCCATCACTTGCTGTTGTGGGCCTTTTCCTAATACAACTAAACGCGCGCCGGGCACCTGGGCGTGCACCATATTCCACGCCTGGGCCAGCTGATAAATCCCTTTTTTTTGCACAAGCGTACCGCTAAAAATAACCTGGCGGGCGTTTCGCTGAATATTTCGCGACGGCAGATCAGTGTTTATTCCATTATAAAGCACCGTAATCGGCCTGGTGCAGGAGAAACAGGCCGCGCTTTTTTGAGCGGTATATTTACTCGCGCTTATTACCGCGGCGGCCTGGTTTAAAATGGTTTGCTCCATTTTAAACAGGTGCAGGGGCACTTGCTTACCGGCCTCGCGGGCAAAGTAGCTGAGCGAGCCATTCATTTTTACAACTACAGGCACGCTTAAGCGCGGAAAAGGAATATATGTTTTACAATGCCTGATGTAGTCATTATAATCGGGCATCTCCACCAGGTTTATCTGGTAAAGGCCAATCAGCTCCACCAGCTTTTTATGGTAACGGGCCAGGCTTTGTTTAATGTCCCGTTCCATTATACCGGTAACCTTTAATAACCGGTTCACTATTTTCACCGGTAAGGCCTGCCGTTGTTCAAACCAGGCCCCATCCAGGCCCCAGCGGTAACGGTAAACCCTTACACCTTCATCTTCAAACTCATCCGGGCCGCCATAGCCCGGGGTATATAAGCCTGCTACAACTACCCTATGCCCCATTTTAACCAGCTGCCGGGCCATAAGCTGTACCGAAGTACCAATGCCACCGTGTTGCCCGGGAGGATATTCATCGCATAAGTATAATATATTCATCGGGACAGGAAATTTTTAAAATGATACCATTGCTGCTTTGTTATTTGCTTGGATAAGATGGCAGCCAGCGGATATAAAGTAACAGATAAAGCTAACTTGCCCATGATGTGCATAGGCGCAACCAGCAGATAAATTAAAATAGCGAACACCATAAACAGGATAAACGGGCGCAACTGCACAGCCATTATTTGTTTACCAACCAACCGGTAATACAAGCCGCATTGTAACAGCGTGGTTAATAAAAACGCGGAGGCAGCGCCATTGCCTCCCCATATGGGAATCAGGATAAGGTTTAAGCCTACATTAATTGCCGCGCAAATAACGGTTATGGTAGTAACCGAACCATATTTCCTGGCGCCGAAGCTTAGGGACCACAGTAAATTGATAAATAGCTGCAGCGGGATACATGCCGATAATATCAAAAATTCCGACGAATTACTGTATCCGTATTTGCCGCCGGTAATACGTCCAACTACCGGCTCCCATAAAATATTAAGAATTAAAGGGACCATCACCCCAAAAAACAATTCCACCGTACCAAAGGAATTAATACTTTGCCGGGTAGCGATATCGGGTTGATTATTGTTTGCCGCCATCAGGCGCGAAAGGCGGGGTAATATTACCGGCGCTATAATTACCATGGGCAGGCGGGCCAGCTCAAAGGCGCGGTAGGCGAAGCTGTAATCGGCCAGTATGGTGTTAGTAGTTATAATACCTAATAATATCCAGTCCAGCCGCGACAGGCTCATGTCAAACAATACCGACAGGTAGGGTGCCGAGGCCTCCTTAAGCAGCTTGGTATAAGCTTTAAGGGGGAACCTAAACCCGAAGGTGGTTTTTGTTAACAGGAAAACCAGCAGGCAGCCCAATTCAAACGCGGCCGAGCAGATGAGGATGATCATCACCCCCTGAATGTTTAGCTTTTGCTGCTGAAACAACAGGCAGGCGGCAACTATTTTGCCGGTATTGCTTACTATAGCTATAATGCCATAGGGCATAAATTTTTCCTTCGCGTTTAAAAACTGTTTTAATGGGATACCCATATAAATTAGCCCCTGAGCGGCAAAAAACCAGGGCAACAGCTGGTACACCGCCTTACTTTTAACAAGCGCTTGCAGCAGGATCAAAATAAGGAAAGTAATTACAAAGCCGATAATTGAATGCGCGAAAAAAGCGGCGGCGGCCCAATCCGACCGTGGGGATACGGCTATGCGGCGCACTACTACCTGGTCCAAGCCAAAACCCAATACTGTGGTAAGGAACAGGGTAACGGCGTTTAGCCAGCTGATGACACCAAAATTATCCTTTGACAGATAAATAGATATCAGATAAAAGAAAAGGCCGCCCAGCACCTGTAGCGCCACAGCCTGCAGGCCCGATGAGAAAAGCTTTGCTACTAATTTATTTTTCATTGTTTGTGGGCACCGGGCTATCTTCAAATTTAATACTATCTTTTGGCTAACCGGGTTGCCTGAACTAATATTTATATGTCCCTCATTTAACCGCCACCCGGATGCAATCAATTCAAAAGATAAGGCAACTAATTATAACCGGGTAGCGTATTCGTTGTAGGATCGGTAGAACAGATTCTATTATAAACCATATGATAACTAAACCGGGGAACTGGAATTTAAAAAGGCTGAGGGGCAGTGTAGATTGGAGGCTGCTCTTATTTCTCCTGCTTTTTTTAAATATCAAATTGCCGGTAAAAATCCTCGCGCTCGTTTTTATTTATCTGTCGCGTTTTAATTTCAACTTCGGGTTTACAATCAAAAACTCCCGGCTGCCCCTTTTTTACTTATTTATTATACCTATTGCTTTTGCCGGGTTTATAATTAACCGTGAATATGGCAGTTTTAATTATCTGCTCGTTTTTTTAACCGGAACGGTTTTTTGGCTCATATCCATACTGGCTGTTCACCAGGTTAAGCTAAGCGTTGAGCAAACCGCGCCGAACATTATCCATCAAACCATTATTGTTTTTTTTATGGTTAACGCGCTGGTATCAGTGTGTAACCTGGCAGTTATTATGCATGCTGCCGGCAGTATAAACCCCTATACTTTTAAGGGCCTTAACCAACAGTATTTTATCAGCACGGGCGATTACATTAAAGGCATCACCTTCGATATTTCTTCAACAAACGCGGTACTCTGCGCCATGGGGGTCATTTATTTCCTGATTAAAACCAACCCGTTGATGTTATTGGTATGCCTGGTCACCATGCTGCTTACCTACAGTAATCTGATCAACCTGACGCTGTTTGTTATCCTACTGCTGGTGTTTATTTTTAAAAGCAGCCGCGATCAAAAAAGCCTTATCATCGTCTGCCTGGGGATCTTCGCGGTTTTCATGGTAAAAATATCGCCCCAAAACAAAGAATATATCAATCAGCGGATTGACAGCGCTTTTCATGTTACGCCCAATGCTTCAAGCCTTACAATGGCCTATCCGGGTTTAAAAACCACTGCCCTGAACCGGGATAGCCTGCGAAAAAAAATTGCTACCCATTACCTGGATAGTGTTTACACCGTATTATCAAATCAGCACCGGTTGCCTAAAACCCCCGTTGTTGCTGCCGGCCTACCTTTAAATAATAAAGACGGCCTTTATATTCCCGGGCCGGATACCAATTCCGCGGCCTACCAGATCAGCCCTATGATAGAACCCGACAGGCAATTATTGCTGGATTTTATCGGACAGCATAAAGCCAGTATGCCTATGTCATCGCAGCCCGGTTATGCTGTTTCAAAACCGGGAAAACTGATGGCGATGCTTCAAACGCTGGTTTTTTTGTATCATCACCCGGTTGGTTTGGTTGCAGGGCTGGGAGTCGGCAATTTTTCATCCAAGCTTGCCTTTCGCGCCAGCGGGCTGGGTTTAAGAGGGCGATATCCCGAAAACCATATTTATATTAATCCGTATTTCCTTACCAATCATCTGGATCTGTATATCAACTACTTTAGCAAGGATGTAAGCTTACACTCGGTAAGCAATAATCCTTTCTCGGTGTATGACCAGATGCTGGCCGAATATGGTGTGCCGGGCCTGCTGGCGCTGATTGTTTTTTACCTGGGCTTTTTTGCGAAACAATACCGGCACCTCACCTACGGGTTTCCCATACTGATATTTATAGCGGGCATTTTTTTTATTGATTACTGGTTTGAACAGCTATCGGTAATGGTGCTGTTTGAACTGATGCTTTTTTTGAATATCCGGGAACGGGAAATAAACTCGGCTAAAAAATCAATTGCTTTATGAACGTTACACCATCCGTCACTGTTTTAATGCCGGCGTATAACGCTGAGAAGTACATCCGCGAGGCTATTGAATCGGTTTTGCAGCAAACCTTTGCCAATTTTGAACTGGTAATAGTTAATGATGGCTCAACCGATGATACCCTTAAAGTGATCGGTGCTTTTAATGATAAGCGCATCAGGGTTATCAGTCAGCCTAACATGGGGGTGGCCCAGGCACTAAATACCGGGCTAAGGCACTCCAGGGGTTGTTATATCGCCCGGTTTGACGCCGATGATATTTGTTACCCCCACCGCCTGGAAAAACAGATCGATTTTTTAAACGCCAATCCCGACTATATTATGGTTGGCAGCAGCGCCGATTATGTTTTAGAGAACGGCGATTTTTTATTCCATTGCAGCTGCATAGCGCATACGCATGATGAAATTGCAGATAAGCTGTATTTCTATTGCCCCTTTTTACACCCTACCGTTATGTACCGGAAGGAGATTATTTGCAATGCCGGGGGGTACCCTGCCGAGGCACATAATTTTGAGGACTATTTATTATGGACGCAAATTATAAAGGCGGGCAAACTTTACAATTTTAATGAACCGCTGATTAAGTACCGCCTTAATTCATCGTCTGTTACTATCGACGAGCGATGGCGGAGCGGGCGTTTTCGTGAAATAAAGCGCACCGTGATAAAAAGAGGCTCAATAACGTCGCAGGAAGGGCACGAACTTTTAATCATCCTTAAAAGCCAGGATATCCCCCGGATCAAGGAGGGCGCTTATCATGCACTTTGCGGCAAAAAATTCCTGGGCGATAATTACCAACCCGAAAAGGCCCGTTTGCATGTAAAAAAATCAATCGGCCTACAGCCCTTCAGATGGGATAATTACCTGCTTTATACCGCCAGCTTTTTACCCGAAAAACTCATTTTATGGTTTCATAAACGAAGCCCCAATAAATTATAATAAATATGAAAGTTGTTTTAATTGCCCGCTCAACTTTAAATAAGGTATATGGCGGAGACACAGTACAGGTTATAAAAACAGCCGATTATTTAAAACAGGCTGGAATTGAGGTAGATATAAGACTTTCGAGTGAGCGGATTGCTTATAAGGAGTATGATTTGCTGCATTTTTTTAATATTACGCGCCCGGCAGATATATTACGGCACAGCCGGGTATCCGGCAAGCCGTACGTGGTTTCCACTATTCTTTGCGATTACAGCGAGTACGACAAGAACTACCGTAAAGGTATTTCCCGGTTATTCAGCTATTTTTCAACCGATACGATTGAGTATATTAAAACGATAGCCCGGTGCTTATTAGGTAAAGACCACTTGGCCAGCCCGGAATTTATTTGGAAAGGCCAGGTAAAAAGCATCATGGAGATATTACACGGAGCAGAGATGCTATTGCCTAATTCACTATCCGAATATAAAAGACTGGTAAATAGATACGGAACAACGGCAAACCATATTATAGTGCCTAATGGTGTTGATCTTTCTCTTTTTCAGGATAAGCATATTGAAAAAGATCCTAACCTGGTATTGTGCGTGGCACGCATTGAGGGCAATAAAAATCATATTAACCTTATTAAGGCGCTTAACAATACCCGCTTTAAGCTATTGCTTGTTGGAAAGCCCGCCCCTAATCAGCCCGGCTATTATGCGGACTGCATCAAAACAGCCGCTTCCAATATTGAATTTATAGATTATTTGCCCCTGCCGGATCTGATCGATCGGTACCAGCATGCTAAAGTACATGTTTTGCCAAGCTGGTATGAAACTACTGGCTTAAGCTCGCTTGAAGCCGCGAGTATGGGTTGCAATATTGTAATTACCGATAAGGGCGATACACGCTCTTACTTTGGCGATTACGCTTTTTATTGTAACCCGGTATCGCCTGAAAGCATTTACCAGGCCATTGAAAAAGCAAGCCTGGTTCCGTATGATGAAGGCCTGTACCATACCATAGCCAATAATTATACATGGCAAAAGGCAGCCTCGCAAACTTTAAAAGCATACCAAACCGTATTAAAAACAGACGAACAATTAAGTCATGCCTTCCATTATGAAAAGGTTTCTTTTGCCGCAGGTTAGCCTAACGGACCGCATCAGCTATTATCACCTGTTGTTACTAATGGTTTTTTTACCGTTCGATCTGTTTTTTACACACGTTATTTTTATTAGCTATGCCTTACATACCCTGCTGCACTTAAAGCAGGAACGGTTGAAAAAAATATTAAGCTGGCGCAACGCATTATTACAGGCTGTTTTTTTTATTGTATTGATCAGCGTATGTTACAGCAATTACCAGGCAAACGCATGGGCCGATATTACCCGCCTGCTGCTTATTCTTTTATTCCCGGTATTTTTTTCACTTAACCAGTTAAACATCAGCCTATATCGTAATCGCCTGCTGTTTGTTTTCGCTACAACGTGTACCATCACGGTTGCTTATCTATACCTGCATGCTTTAATTATTATCCGGCATTTCGGCCTTCCTTTACAAACCATTATTTCCAGCCTGTTCCTTAACCAAAATTTCAGCGATCCGATAGCTATGCACGCTACCTTTTTTTCGCTGCAGGTAGCTTTAGCTTTTTTCTATCTGCTTTCGCGGGTCTTTAAAACACCGGGCTTAAAACACCGTGTAATTTACCTGGCCGCTATATTGCTGTTATTTGCAGGGCTTGTTCAATTAGGGTCAAAAGCGGTATTGATCACCACTTTGCTGGCATTAACATTTGCAGTTCCCTTTTTCTTATTATCAGCGCCAAAAAGGTTTAAATATATAATAGCTACAATGGTACTGTCATTGATCTTTATTGGCGTCCTATCAAATGTCGACAGTTTAAAGGACCGTTATTTTATTGGTTTTAGAAGCGATTTCTCCAAACCTGTTTTTTACGAAAGCGTGGAGCCCCGGCTAACCCGGTGGGACGCAGCCCTGGAACTGGTGGCTAAAAAACCGCTAACGGGTTATGGCGCAGGTTCAGAACTGAGCATCCTGGGTGATCAATTTTTTATTAAAAAATTGTATGTCTCGTATCTTAACCGGTTTAACGCACACAATCAATACCTTACATTTTTGTTAATAACAGGCATTGCCGGCCTGCTGGTTTATTTGTTAACCCTGATGGCAGGCTTTAAAATGGCTATTACTAAAAAGGATTTTCTCCTTTTTGTATTCCTCTTGCTTATTACCCTGGTGTCGGGGTCCGAAAGCCTGCTTAACGCGGAGAAAGGTGTGTTTTTCTATAGCCTGTTCTTTTCTTTCTTCGTTTTTTCCCCGCAGGATAAACGCACTGAATTTTAATAAAAATACGGTGATGTTTAATATGGTCAGGCAACCAAAACACGCTTGGCTACGTCATTATGATAGAAAGGATATTGAAAACATAATCCGGATTAAACTTCATAATCAGACACTAAGCTCAAAAAAAACAGTGACCGGGATCAGCAGAGATATTTTAACTACATTGGCGTATTTTGACATGTTCAATTACCCGCTAACACGCGCCGAAACATTTGTATATCTGCAGCAAAAACATCGCCGGTCTGATTTTGAGATGGCGTTAAAGTGCCTGGTGGCCAGTCAGTTTGTATACAATTTCGATTCGTTTTATACTTTAAAAAACGACATGTCTATCGTTAGCAGGCGGGCTGCCGGTAATCAAAAGGCTGCGGAACTGATGAAAACGGCACGGAAGGTGGGCCAGTTCCTCATCCATTTTCCATACGTTCGGGGTATTGCTATTTCGGGCTCGTTATCCAAAAACTATGCCGATGCCGGTTCGGATATCGATCTGTTTATCATTACACAGAAAAATAGGTTATGGGTTGCCCGTACGCTAATGCACCTTTTTAAAAAATTAACATTTTTGCTGCAAAAGCAGCACTGCTTTTGCATGAACTATTACCTGGATGAGCAGCAAATGCAGATCCCCGAAAAAAATATTTATACAGCTATTGAGGTAATAACACTGATCCCCTTACAGGGGGATGCTGTTTTTGAACAGTTTTTTGTAGCCAATAGCTGGACAAAGGACTATCTGCCCAATAATTACCTGCGCTTATCAACCGCCAAGCCGGTAAAGCGCAATTGGTTTAAACAAGCGGTTGAGTTTTTGCTGAACAATAAACTTGGCGACAACGTTGATAAGGCGCTGATGAAAATAACCGATGACCGCTGGCGCAAAAAAACCATTAAAAAGCGGGTAAATATGCACGGGGTGATTTTAAGCATGAGTGCCGGAAGGCACTACGCCAAACCCGACCCGGTGAATTTTCAGCCCTTCCTGTTAAACCGCTATAATGATAAATTAAATAAATTATTACAAGGCAGCGAAAGCAGCGTAATGTATTGAAGCGGCGCAAATGCGGCCAAAATAGTTCAGGGCAATCGCGTTTAAAAAATACAGTCATGCCAAACTTATTTCGGCACCCCATTAAACAGAGCGACCTGGCTTATTCCTTTTACGCAGGATGCCGAAACAAGTCCGGCATGAGGGTTTGCGTTTTGATAGGTTTAAATAAAATAGTTAAAAGCGGTTTCCCTGTAAGATAGTTATTATCTATTTTTTCAATGTTATAATATAGTAATCGCCTATATGTATCCACGGCCAGGCATTTTTAAATTTGTCTTCCTGCTTTTTTAGCCAATTGTACACCCGCGGGTGTTTTTCGGCAAAGCCCTCAATATAGGATGGGGGCACTATGGTACATAAGCCTTCCACGGTTATTATTTTAAGCCCGGCCGGACAATGCTTTTTTACATAGCCCGCGCTGTAATACCAGCATTTAAAATATTGGCCCTCAATATGGGCCTTGCGGCCATGCCTGCTAAAAAACCGGCGAAAGGCGGTACGGAATTTACCCTTAAACAGCAACAAGGTTTCCCATAAGCAAAACGGTGGGATAATAACCAATGTAGCTGTACCCCCCGGCTTTAGTAATTCCGGTAACGATGCCAGTACCTTATCCAGCTGGCCGGTGCAGTTCAGTCCGCCAAAGTTTGAAAAAATGACATCGTATGGCCCGCGCTTTTCCAATTGGTCAAGGGTGGTGAAGGAGCATATTTCAGTAGTAACCAGGTGTTGTGCACCCGCCTTATGTATCTTGTTTTTAAGCACCTGCTGCATCCCCGCAGCAATATCGGTAGCATGTACGCAGTGCCCTTGCGCTGCAAAAAACAGCGCGTCCTCGCCTGTGCCGCTGTTAAGCTCTAATATTTGGCTTTGCGGTTTCAGATAAGGCAGCAGGTGATTGCGTACCCGCTGCCGCTTATAATTAACAATGGTATTGCCCGAATACAATTCATCGAAAATAACAGACTGCCTGGAGAATGCTTCTCCGGCCAGCATTTCGTCTGCAAGCGCGTTGGGTTGGTGGGTTAGCATGCCTGTTCGGTTCGTTTTAATTTCATTTTTTCAATTAACGTGATGGGCGCGTAATACAAAACCGACAACGCTTTTTTCAGGTTATTAAAATTAGCCCTCATCGGATTACCCATCAACTGTATAAAGCTGTTGCGGGCCAGGTGCTGGTGATAATTGCTGTGCACATACCGGTGCAGCTGTTTATAATACGCGGCGGGGAAATTATTATGGAACATTAAAGCCATTTCGTCCGAATCCGCCCAGTTTGTTTTTTGTTTCAACTCTGCCTTTACACGATCATAAAAAACGGTTCCGGGCAATGGGTATGATACCGATATACCTATCTCAAACGGCAATAAGCGGTTAATCATATCTATCGTAAGCTCAATATCATCACGCGTTTCACCGGGGTAGCCAAACTGGATAAAGAAAGATGGTTTAATGCCATGTTTTTTCATTAATTGGGTACACTCGCTAATCTGCCCAACCGTGGTGCCCTTATCCATAGCGTCCAGTATTTTTTGCGAGCCGCTTTCGGCGCCTATCCACACATTTTCGCACCCGGCAGCGGCCAGCGCGGTTATCTGTTCATCCTGCAGCAGCAAATCGGCCCGCGATTGTATTTTGAAGCGGAACTTCAACCCTTCCTTCACAATCAGGCGGGCCAATTCGGGCACCCAACCGGGTTTCAACCCAAAAATATCGTCGCTGAACCAGATATGGTCTGCCCCGTAATCATTAATCAATAATTTCAGTTCCGCTACCACCTGTTCTGCCCCGCGCGAGTTATAGCGGCTGCCGTAAATAGGCTTGGCGCACCAGTTACATTTAAAAGGGCAGCCCCGGGTAGTATTCATATTCAACGAGAAATAGCCCGAGCTTTTTAACCAGGCCTGCCGGTATTTATCCATATCCACCAAATCCCAGGCGGGTAGGGGCAGCGCGTCCAGCGCTTTCATAACCGGGCGGGGGGCTGTTTTTACCGTTTTATGCCCTGCCATAAAAGCCAGGCCGGGTATGCTGTTAAAATCGTGCCCTTGCCCGCTCATATAGTTAACCAGTTCGAGCAGGGTTTGCTCTGCCTCGCCAATTATTACAAAGTCGGCGCCTTCGTCAAGGTATTCCTGGTAATGGTCGGTACTGTCCGAACTGGAAACTATAACCTTACAGCCCTGCTCCTTAGCCAGCTTACACATCCGGAACGCGGCCTCGCGCATATTGGTGAGGCACATTTTGGTGAGATAGTTAAAGCCATCGTCATAAAGTACAAAAAACCGCGGGTTATGTATTTTAATGGCCGGTAATACGGCATCGGCATTATTCAGGAACATGGTATCAAACAGCGCCGTTTCATAACCATTTCCGCGCAAAAACGCGGCGGCATATAAAGTAGCCAGCGGCGGGTAGGGCTTGCCTGTCGACCATTGCTTAGGGTCGAATTGCATAAAATACGAATGACTGAAAAGTATCTTATCCATCATCATTTATTTTTTGGGAGGATAGCGGGTTTGAGCATGTAAATATGATAGCTGTATTTAGTTGTCGTCAAAGCGTAATCCCGGTTTACCAAATCATCAACAAACTTCCGCAAATCGGCGCCTGTATGTTGCCGGTACTGGGGGAACAGCGGCACCAGTATCATAGCCGGCTTGTGGAGCAATAGGTTGCGGTAAAGCTCATTTTTGGCAAGCCGGGTTTGCATTTGGTTAAAATAAACGCTTTGCCTTTCCGAGTAAACCTGTATCTGCGAGCCAAAGCCCGCCACAAATACTTTTTGCTGCCCTGTGGTATGGTCTTTAACCCACCAGCCCAGCTTTTTCCGGGTTTCCTCATCGGGCCAGGTATAGGCTAACTTATTATTCGCGGCAATGGTATCAACAGTTGGATGGAGCAGCTTCTTCAGGTTAAGTACCGGCTCCAACAGCTTCGGGAAAAATACGATCCAGGCAACGATCATTACCCGCTTAAAGGAGAGGTTATATTTATTAACCATTTGGGCCACCACTAAAGCGCTCATTAACGACAGGGCGGGTAATAGTTCCTTTAAATGGATCCAGGTAAATTCGCCGATAAATGCAATGCCTGCAAAAGCAAAAATGAGCCATAAGGTAAACAAGTCTATCCCTTTTTTAATCAGCCAGTATCCAATAATTAAAGGATAAAACAGGATGATTTCGGTGTAGAAGAATTTTTCGGTAAACTGTTCCAGCTTCCACATGGGGGTATGATCGTACGGGCTGCCGGAATTAAAATTATCCGCGAAAGCGTAAGTGTATAACGCATGGATATTAATGCCGGCCATTACAGCCCAAAGCAGCAGGCACCCAAAACTTAATACTATGCCCGCGCAAAACAGCAGCGCGTTTCCCCTGCTTTTACGCAGCACCGAAATAAACACCGCCCCGATGGCAAAAAACGCCGAGATACGGCACCCTAAACCAATCCCGGCCATACAGCCGCTGATGACATAATCGCTTTTAGTTTGGGCCCGGAGGTAATAATAAACCGAGATGATGATAAAGGTTACCTCGTAGGTTTCGGTGTAGGATGGGTATTTGCCGCCCCCCGCATGCCACATTAAAGATAGGCCGTAAAACGATATTGCTAACAGCCCTGCCGTTTTGCCTGATAAATGGTTGGCAATTTTATAAATATAAAACATTCCTGCCGCTTGAAACAACACGCCTACCACCCTGGGAAACCAGTAATTTACGCCAAACAGCTTATCGGACAGGCCGAACAAAGCAAAGATCAACGGCGATTGATTATCCACCCCGCCCGAATAAGGTGCCAGCCCGTTCCTGAACCAGTTGCGCCCGATATACTGCCATAAAGATTCATCAAACGAGAGGACAAAACCATTGGATAACAAGGCAACCGCCAGCTGCAGCATAGCCAGCAGGGCTATTAGCTGCAGCGCGGTTGTTTCCGGGCGTTTATGTAAGTTAATGGTTGTCATATCGCCTGCCGGTTAACTGCCGCCGGGTCAGTCCGGGGCGATAAATTCAGGTAACATACACACTTTACACAGGTAGGGTTTCGCCCCATATCCAGGTTTTTGCGAAAGCTGATAGCCTGCTCGCTATTCAATATATCCGTTAGTGGGGCGTCATGGATATTACCTATCGTTTCGTGGAAAAAACAGGGCCGTACGCTGCCATCCGCCTCAATTACCGTAGACACCCAGGGCGCATTGCATTTTTTAAAAGGGAAGGCATTATGCCCGTAAAAAGCCGCGTAATAATCATAAATAGCCTGAAATTTTAAGGGCGGTCCGGCAATGAATCCGCTGGTAAAATCGGTTTTGTTTTCAATTAATATCCTGTTCACTATTTCCTGCAGTTCAGGCAGATCATATTCGCTCAACAGTATTTCGTTCTGCTTGGGTTCGCTCCAGGCGGTTTGCCGGTTAAAGGCATGGCTGCTTACATCGGCGGGCAAAAAGCTGATCTGGTTAAGTCCCATCAGCCGGGCTTCTTTAATAATGGCCGGCCAGTTCCTGAAGTTAAGGCGATGGATAACCGTGCGCCCCGTAACAGGATAGTTGGGGTTGATGGATTTAATATGTTCCACCCCCTGTTTTAGCTTCCGGAAAGCCTGCGGGATATTGCGTATCGCATCGTGCAAAGCCTCGTCGCCATCTAACGATACGATCAGTTCATCTACCCATTTCAACAAGGCCTCCGCATTTTTCTGGATGGAGAGGCCGGTAGACAATAGTGTAACTTTAATTCCCTGTTTTTTTAAGATAGCGCATAACCCAAAAAAGTTAGGATTCAGTAATGCCTCGCCGCCCGATAGCACTACCTCTCGCGTGCCCCAGGTTTTTAAGGAACCCAGCAGGCCCTGAATATCCTTCTCCGTCAACTGTTTCAGGTTTTTGTTGTCCTTCCATATATCGCACATAACACAACGGCAATTACAGGCGCTATGCGGCATCAGTATCACTACCGGCAAGGCGGAGACGCGATGGGTTTGCAGTGTTTTGTACCGCTGCCACGTATGATATATGGATTGCCGTTTCATGGTTAATTAGTTATGCTGATCCAATAAAAGCGTCCTTTTTTTGTTACGCGGTTAAGCAGGCTGCGCGGACTTGCTAAAAAGCGAAATTCAAATCCTTCCAGGTCATCCAGGGTATGGTGGAAATATTGTCGCGACATTTCGGGAAATCCCATTCGCTCATAGTAAGCTATGCAACGTTCGCGGGCCGGGCCGGCTTCTTCAACGGTGTAAAAAGGCGTATCCAGTATATGCAGTTCGCCGCCGGGTTTCAGGCGACTGAGCGCCAATTGTATGGTACCCCTTACCGAAGCGAAATAAGGCAGTACCGCCGCGAAAACAATAATATCGAACAGCTCGCCGTTAAGGTCCCCGGCACTAAATGGTCCGTATTTGAATTTCAGGTTATCCCTTTTAAAAACCCGTTCAGCCTGGTTAATCTCAACCCGGTTAATGTCCATGCCCATAACACCGGCCAGTGGAATACCAGCCATTTTTGCCGCCAGCCAGCCGTTGCCGCAGCCCGCTTCCAGTATATTTAGGGAGCGCCGCTTTTTTTGCAGATAATTGACCAAATGACCGGCCGATTGTTTCCTGACCTGCCATTCGGCGCAATGAGGATGCATCGTATCAATGTCGGGCAAACGGCTTACCTGTACATCGGTATATAGCCTTTTTTCCCGCTCGCGTATGGCCAGATACAACTGTTCGAAATCCGCCCCGGTGATTTCGGGTCGCGCTGTTAAGCTATGGTTAACCGGGCTGTATAATTCCATTGTTTAAAATCCCTGAATTTCGGGCTGGCGGTATTTCCACGCCCTTTGTAATAGTTTAATTTCATAAGGATATTTATACAGATTGATTTTGTACCGCAAGGTGGAAAGCATTTTTATCGATCTGCGTTTAAGATCGTTCAGCCTGATGTCGGTAACGGTGGGATATACGCCGTTCAGTACCGTTTCAAAATTCCTTATCTTATCTATCATTTCCGGTGTAAGCCAGGGCGTGAGCGGGTTTTTCCGCATGTCAAAATTTTCCCAGGCGGGGCTTATCCAGTCCTCCAGGGTTTGCGGAAATTTAAAGCCGGCAGCCTGCACCTGTTTAAACAACTCCGAACCTTCGGTTGGCACAGGGCTGTAGGTATACAACACAATTTCCGTACGCGGATTAACCGCCTTCACTTTTTTAATAAAATCTATTTCAAAATCTATCTGCGCCTGTACCTGTTTTGCGGTTGGCGCGGGTGTGCCCAGCACAAAGGAATATTCGGGTATGATATCGAATTTTTTCAGTCGCTCCGCAAAACGGATGATCTGGTCGCCGGTTTGGGTGCCGCCTTTGTCCAGCTGTTCCAGTATCTCGTTATTACCGCTTTCGGCGCCAAAAAAAATGATCTTGCAGCCGCCCTCCCTGATGGCGGCCAGGGAAGCATCACTAAATTTATCCATTGTATCAATGCGCGCCATACCCCACCACGACATGTTTTCGGGTTTGATCAGCTTGGCAAATTCAACAGTGCGTTTTTCGGACACAAAGAAATTATTGTCATGAAACTCAATGGCATCGGCACCCCATTTATCCTTAATGTATTTAACATCGTTATACACCGTCAGCGCCGATTTGGCTTTCCAGCGGGCCTCGTAAATAGGCACCACCGCGCAAAACGAACAAGTGAACGGGCAGCCGATACTGGAATGATAGGCCAGCGTTTTATTGCCCAGATAGGTGCGGCCCAGGTATTTTTCCATCGGATAAAAATCCGTCAGCTTATTATAAGGCAGCGGCGGCAGGGTTTCCTGATCTATCAGGTCTTCCTTGCCGTTTTTGATAATGCCCCTGTCGGTTTTATAAATAATGTTTTTGATAAACTCAAAAGGGGTGTTGTTTGACAGCGCATCGATCAGCTGCGGAAAAGCATGATCGCCGGGGCCGTTAATAATAAAATCCACAAAGCCCGAACATAGCACCGCGTCGGGCTGGGTAGAGGGGAAGTAGCCGCCCCAGATAATTTTCGCCTCCGGAAACTTTGCCTTAATAGCTTTGGAAACAGGGATAGCCTGCCTTAACTGGGGGCCGGGCATTACCGTAACACCTAAATATTTGTATTCGCCGGTATTAAAGTAACTTTCTATTTTTTCAACCGGGTCGGCATCGCAGTTACCATCAACAATAGCCCAATCATATTTACCTTCAACCGAGGCGGCAATATTTAAAATAGAATTCGGAACGCGGTGTTTAGCAATAGCGCTTAACGGATTGAATAAGATGATCTTGTTCATACAGCATATGGGGTGTAGGTTTCATCCCCCTATGGTTACGCTTTCATTTCAGGCGGGGTTGCCTTAGCCTGTAAATAAAGGCGCTAAGCAACCATTGTTTTTTGTTAGCCGTATTTCTATTAAATCACCTCATACATTATGCTGCAGGAGTTAAAAAGATACTTACCCAAAGGCTTATTAAAATCACACATCCCTGAAAAAGAGGCCGGAGCGGCGTATGATCTTTGGTCGGCCAATTACGATAATCAGCCCGGCAACCTGATGCTGGACCTGGATGAAAAGCTGTTTTCGCATCTGCTTGAAGGTACGTGCCTGGAAGGCAAAAAGGTGGCCGATATAGGCTGTGGCACCGGCAGGCACTGGGCTAAAATATTGCAGCAGCATCCGCATAGCCTTGCCGGCTTTGATGTATCGGCAGGGATGCTGCATTGCCTGGTGGAAAAATTTCCCCAGGCGGAGGCCCATTTAATTGATGATGACCGGCTGCCAAATATCCCGACGGATACCTTCGATGTAATTACCTCCACGCTTACCGTAGCGCATATGGAAAACCTGGAGCAAGCCCTGCTGGCCTGGTGCCGCGTACTGAAAACAAACAGCGAAATACTGATCACCGATTTTCACCCCAGCTCGCTGGCCATTGGCGGTAAACGGACATTTAAGTATGGTAACGGGCATATAGCCGTACGCAACTTTGTGCATACCGTACAGTTTATAAAGGATTTTTTATCGACACACCATTACCAACTGCTTAACGAAGCGCAATTAAATATTGATGAAACCGTAAAGCATTATTATAAGCAGCAGCAGGCTATGCACGTTTATAAAAAATTTGAAGGCATGCCCATTATTTATGGCCTGCATTTTAAACGGGGTATATGAAACTGAACAATGTTTACCGGGTTGGCGAAGGCCAGGCAGGCAATATCAGCATTGACAATGGTAAGATTGTGGATGATGACGCGCCTGGCGCCATGCAATTAGTTTTTGACAACGCCATCGCTTTCCCCGGGCTCATTAATTCGCACGATCACCTGGATTTTAATTTGTTTCCGCAGTTGGGCAACCGCATTTATCATAACTATACCGAGTGGGGTGGTTATCTTCATCAAAATTATCGGCCCGAAATAGCGAAAATAACGCGGATTCCGGTTAGCCTGCGTGCGGAATGGGGCTTATATAAAAATCTGCTCGCGGGTGTTACCTCGGTAGTAAACCATGGCGATAAAATAACTGTTAAAAATTCATTTTTAACAGTTATAGATGGCGGGCAGCCGCTGCACTCGGTACAGTTTGAAAAGGGGTGGAAGGCAAAGCTTAATCACCCGCTTAAAAAAAACGTACCAGTAGTGATACATACCGGCGAAGGCACCGATAAATTAGCCGCCGATGAAATTGACCGGCTGGTTAGCTGGAACCTGCTGCGCCGGGAACTGGTAGGCATACATGGCGTGGCTATGAATGTTAAACAGGCACGCCATTTTAAAGCCCTGGTATGGTGCCCGCAATCCAATTATTACCTGCTGGGCGAAACGGCGAAGATCAACGAACTGAAAAGACATGTGCCCATACTTTTCGGCACCGACTCTACCCTAACCGGGGATTGGAACATTTGGAAGCACCTTCGCCAGGCCCGGGAAACCGGCCTGCTTACGGATGATGAATTACTGGCCAGCTTAACGGTTATACCCGCTAATACCTGGAGCTTGCCAACCGGCGTTATAGCCCCCGGTTATGATGCCGACCTTGTTGTAGCGCGGATAAAAGATGAAACACATACCCGCAGCAGCTTTTTTAAGCTTAACCCGGCAAATTTACTGCTGGTATTGCATAAGGGCCATATCCGCCTGTTTGATGAAAGCCTGTATAATCAGTTGGATATTGTAAAAGCGCACTTTAGTAAAATAGTAATGGGCGATACGTACAAATACGTATATGGCAATTTGCCCGGCCTGATGGCGGAAATACAACAATATTACCCCGGGGCACGGTTCCCGGTAAAAGCTGCAGCAACCAATACTAACAAAATAGGGGTATGAAGTTTGTTTTTGTGAGTTATGTAAAATCGGCTGGGTTCAAAGACCCCGAAACCTGGCTGCAACGGATTAATTTTTATACCGGCGTATTAGAGGCACTGGCAACCCGCCATACCGTCATTAGTATTGAACAGATAAGCTATAGCGGGCAATATCATCAAAATGGTGTGCATTATTATTTCAGGCAGCATTCGGCCCTGGGCCGCAAGCTGCCATTTAAGCTGCATCGCTTTATAAAAAAGCAACGGCCAGATGTGGTAGTGGTGCAGGGGTTGCATTTTCCGTTGCAGGTAATTCAATTGCGGGCATTGCTTGGTGCCAAACCCTGCATTATGCTGCAAAACCATGCCGAACGGCCCTTTAACGGGTTTAAAAAATACTGGCAGGCGCTTGCCGGGAAATATGTAAATGCTTACCTTTTTGCCTCCGGGCCAATGGGCATGGAATGGGTAGAGCGGGGCAACCTGAAATATCCCCATAAAATACATGAGGTAATGGAAGTGTCTTCTGTTTTTAAACCGGTTGATAAAACTTTAGCGCTGTCAAAAACCGGGGCCACAGGAGCGCCGGTTTTTTTATGGATTGGGCGATTGAATGATAATAAAGATCCCTTAACGGTGGTAACGGCCTTCCTTAAATTTGCGGTTGCCCAGCCATCGGCACGTTTATATATGATCTATCATACCGACGAGCTGCTGCCGCAAATTAAACAATTACTTGTCGCCGCCGGGAAGAACCCGCCCATTATTTTAATAGGACGGTTAGCGCATGATAATTTGCTTTATTGGCTGAACAGTGCCGATTTTATATTATCAGGCTCGCATTATGAAGGCAGCGGAACGGCCGTTTGCGAGGCCATGTCCTGCGGTTGTATTCCCGTGGTAACCAATATACCATCGTTCCGGATGATAACTCATAACGGCGAATGCGGCCTGTTTTATGAAGCCGGTAATGAGCAGGCGCTATTGGCCGCATTACAGCAAGCTTTAAAAGCAGATAGGGCGGCCTTAAAAACAAAGGTTCTGGCTCATTATCACTCCTCACTTTCATTTGCAGCCATAGCCGGGCGTTTTAATGAGATAGCGGAGGGTTTGCTGGTATAAAGTTGTACTATGCGTGCCGCCACATCCTCAATTAAATAAGGAGCGGTTGATTGGTATACGGTATCCGGGCTTTGCAATATGCTGGTAGCTATCGCCGCCATTTCCACCGTATTAGCGGCAATATGCCAATCGGGAACCGGCCGGTTGATAGGTTGCACCAGGCTTATCACCTTTGCCCCGGCATACAGGGCTTCCAGGCAAACCATCCCCAGCCCCTCATAATTAGCGGGATGCAAAAATACCTTCGACTGCTGCATCATTGCCAATACCTGCTGATGCGGCAATTCGCCCACCAGGGTAATGTGATGCGCCATGTTTAGCCGCTTTATTATGCCGTTAAGCTGGCCGCGCTCGGGGCCATTGCCGCATAACACGGCCTTAATAGCAGGAAAATATTGTTTCAATCGGCAAACTACTTCAATAAACAAATGGTATTGCTTTAAACCAATAAGTGAACCGGCAGCCATTATATCTATAGTACGCTCCTGCTGCCCTGCGCAAAACAGGGAACTATCAATACCCCCGGGGATAATGTGCCGGGGGGTAACACCATAATTAACCGTCATGCTTTCCGAAATAAAATCAGATAAGGCGATGAGCGATCCGCCCCCCGTTTTTAGCAATCTGAAATAAGGATTACCGGGTTTAGCGTCCTGTCCCAAAATCCAGCAATAATGCTTTAACCGATGCGCCTTTGCAAAGTATCGGCCTACTAAAGCGCATTCCCCTATCCAGAAACTAAGTATACCGGCTATTTGCTGTGTGCGTTTTAATTTTTTCAACGCCCGCCACACCCTTAACCAGTTATATACTTTCAGGAGTTTTAACCAATCCCTGCTCGCAAAAGCCTGTACAGGTATGCCATGCCAGTAATAACGTTGCCGGTTAAACGGATAATAAAAGGATAATACCATCACATCCAATTGCGGGTATTGCTTTTTAATGGTTTTAATAAGCGCCTGCTGCAAAGGCAAACAAGTAGTATCCGCTTCGTTTTTAGGGAAACCGGGAGTTAATATAACCAGTGTTTGAGTATCAGGCGGCATAAGGCGACCAAATTTTGTTGCAAAACGAAAGGCTGCCAGGGCTATGCGTAATTAAAAGGATCATGGCGCCCCTATCACTCAGCTGTTTCAGGCGGCATAATATGGCCTGCTCGGCTTCGCTATCCATTTCGCTAAAGGGCTCATCCAGTATCAGCAGGTCAAAATTGCGGTACAGGGCCCGGGCCAGCATAATTCGCTGCCTTTGGCCGCCGCTGATATTTTTACCATGCTCATCTATCATTTTTTGTACATGTTCAGGATAATCATTCAAAAAAGCATCCAGGCCGCTAATGCTCAATGCGCGGGCAAGGCGCTGTTCGTCGGGCTGCTCATCGCTTAGCGTTATGTTTTTGAGCAGGGTATCGTTTATAAAATATCCCTGCTGTTTTACATAGGCTATTTTAGGCCAGAAAGATCTTCGCCCGGCAGCATCAAGCGCCTGGTTGTTGAAGAGGACAGCACCCGTGTCCTGCTGTAAAAAGCCAAGCAGCAGGTTAATCATGGTGGTTTTGCCGCTGCCCGATATGCCGGATACGCCGATAATGTCGCCGGGGTTAATCCCGGCATTCAGGCCCTTCAGTAACTGTTGCTCCCGGTATTTAAAGCAAACCCCGTCAAACCGTATGCTGTTGAGCTTATTGCTGGTTGCAGGCGTTTTTACGGCCGCGGGTGTTGCGCCGGTAAGGCTATCCAGGGTAAAACGGTAAGTTTTGATTTGCCCCAGGCTATTCATAATTTTTACCGCCCCGGGGATAATTTTGTAGGCCGCTGTGATAAATACGCTTACCATAAACAGATCGATAGCCGTGCCGCCGCCCAGCCACCGGTTAATCAGGATCAGTATAAAAAATCCGGCAATTACAAAGATCTCCATAAACCGGGACGACAGGCCCTGCAGGTTTTGCTGTGTGGCCAGGTCATGGTTCATTTGTTGCTGTTTGCTGTAATACCGGCCGGCCAAAAAGCCGTTGCTTTGATACAGGTTACTTTCCACATAACCGGCCAATGCTTCCTGCAAATACTGTATCACATGTATGCTGTTTCCCTTTATTTGTGCGCGTACCCTGCTTATCTGATGCTTAATAAACCAGCCCAGCAGCAGCACCGGGGGGAATAACAGCAGCAATAGCAAAACAAACAATAGCGGCGAATACCACAGGATACCCCCTACCGTGAACAGGATAAGAACGCCCTGGGCAATTATCTGCTGGAAATTAGCAAGCACATAATGTCCAAACTCAATAGGAACCTGGCTTATTTGTTTAATGTGTACCGATGAATCGATACTTACATAAGCCCGGTAGTCGCCTTGCAGGTACTCCCTTATATTTTTTTCGGAGAGCCGCGACGCTACACCATAAACAAAGTGATACTGTTTTTTTGACAGCCTTACCGCGATGAGATTTTTAATACAAAAAAGTGCCAGGAATACCGCCGTAACCATAACCACATCGGTTTTTGCCAATAGGTGATTAAGCCAGCCGTAACGAACGGATGGCGTTGACGGCATATTATGCGCATGACTGTTAATGATGAGTAGGAGCACCACCAGGAAAACAATGTCAGCCACACCCATCAGTAAATCGGCACCGGCCATTACAAACAGGCGGAAGCGCTCTTTAGGCGTAAGTATGTTGAACAGGCGTAATAAAAATCTTTTCAAAATCAATACCCATAACTATTTAACCGTTACGGGTATTGATAGGCAATAGTTGCCACCGGGCGCTATTATTAAAAGGAATAGCCCGCGATATCGATGGCGTGTGGCCAAAGTTTTACAAATTCTATTTTTTTACCTCATACCCTAAACCTATGTTAAATGATACAAACACGGCGCTTTGTTTATTTGAAGGGCCGTTGTTCAGGCTATAGTTGTCGTCTATTTTCCATTTGGTTGATGTGGCCTGCAAATAGTATCCGAACCTGATGCCGATAGGGATATTGCGTTCAATGGTATAACAGTCCATTTGTTTGGGCTTCATTTTGATCGCGTAATCAAACCCGGCGCCAAATTCCAAACCAAATTGCGGGTTCCAAAGCGTTTTGCTGGATGTGCTGTTTAATAGTTCCTGCGAAAAGTCGGAAGTACTCTCGGTACGGGCATTATCCTGGATCCGCAGCATCGCGTCCGAGAAATTTAATCCCACAAAGGGATACAGCCTAAAATCGGACGATCTGGATACGTTATAACCCGCCCTGGTATACAATTGAAACTGATTGTATTTAGCTTTCAGGTTGTTGCCATTATTAGCGGTTGATGTTGGCGTACCACCAATGCCGTCCTCAAACAGCCAGCGGTGATGAATATGGCTCATTGATAAATTGATCCATATATCGTTCCCCGGCAATGAACCGATTTGATTATTATTCAAAATGGCGTTCAGTTGTCCCAGCTTGCTTTGCCGGTAAGTAACCTGTACCTGTGCCGCCCCGGCAATATTATGCCTGAACCAGCCGCGGCGCCTGGTGGTATCGTTTTGCGCGTTCGCGCTGATAGTTCCTGCCAAAACAGACAGAAAGCATAAAATAATGGTAATTTTTTTCATAATGCAGTTGATGTTGATCTGATAACATAGATAAGTACGTTGTTAATATCAACCGGGTTTCCCCGAAAATGTTGTAAACGGGAAAAAGGATAACAGAAGATAGCATCCTGTAATCGTAAAATCCGGGAAATCATGGTTCAGACAACTATCGCGTACCCCGCATATTCGCCATGATGCGATAACGAAACAGCCATATCCTGCTCCTTGCCATCCGCAACAATAAAGGGGTATCCCGAGGCGCTTTTCTCAATGCTCACCTGCTGGCCGGGGAACATGGTGTTAATTTTTTCCAATAAGAACGCCCTGACAGCGGTTGATTGATTTTCGGGGTGGGTTTGAGCGATTTGTTTTATTCCCCAACAGACACGGTTATGGTAGGCGTTGCCGGCAGGTTGGGCTACAGTGCAGATCGCTTCAGCGCCAAAAATAACAGAACGCGCGTAAAAGGTTTGCGATTCAGCTAATACTTCACTGCAAAAGCAACCGGCATCTATAAACCCGGTGCTTATTAGCTGATGGTGAAAGGGCTGGGATTGAACAGCGGGAGCAACCAGGCGCGTAAGCCCAATTTTTACGGGCGAAAAGGTCAAGCCGGGCCGGCGCCTTTGCAGGCATTTATATACCGACTCTTTTACCGACCATAGCAGCCATACAAAAAGCTCAAACGGTATACCGGTAAATTGTTCCTGGTAAAGCTGCTGTTCGGAAACGGATAATATTTTGGAGTAAAAACGGAAGGATAGGGTACGGGTTATATCAATAGTTCTTAGCGCGATAATATCGTTGCCGATGCTGATCATTTTTCGCTCAGCCTCTCGGCAATCACATCAATGCAGCTGCCTACATTGATCATCTTCTCGGCCGAATCATAATCTATCTCTACGTTGTATTTCTCTTCCGCGTCAATAATAATATCAACCAGGTTGGCCGAATTTATTTTCAGGTCTTTAATCAGGTCGGTATCATCGTTAATAGCCGCCAGCTTTTCTTTATCAACAGTATAGGGGGAAAGTATTTTTTTTAACTCTTCTAAAATTTCTGTTCTGTTCATTTGTTATTTATATTTTGAAAATATTAAACAGGTATTAACATCTCCAAATCCAAAATTAGCCTTCGCTAATATATTAATATCTTTATTAACCTGTGTTTCAGGTAAGCACTCCATATCTATTATATCCAGTATCCCCGGGTTCGGGTCGTCCAGATTAATATTAGGGTGGGCAAAGTTATACTTTATTTGCAATATGGCAGCTACCGATTCAATAGAGCCTGCGGCGCTAAGGCAATGCCCGATCATTGACTTTAGAGAGTTAATAAGCGGAAAATCTTTCCCGCCGCGCTGAAGCGCCGTGCTCCAGTTCTGGATCTCCTGCCTGTCGGCCATGGTAGCGGTTAAATGCCCGCTGATCAAATCAATATCATCAGGACTGATATTGGACACGCCGATGGCATCTTCAATACTTTTAATCACCCCCGTTGGGTTCGGCGCCGTCATGGAGCCGCCGCCGCGCTGCCCGCCCGAGTTGCTGGAGCCACCTAATATTTCGGCATAGATGGTTGCGCCGCGTTCACGCGCATGTTCCAGGTCCTCCAGTATCAAAGCCCCCGCGCCCGATCCGGGAACAAACCCCCCGGCTGTCGCGCTCATGGGGCGCGATGCTTTCCCGGGCCGGTCATTAAACTTGCGCGACAGTACCCGCATGGAATCAAACGCGCCATAAACGTAAGGGTCCACATATTCGCTGCTGCCAGCCAGCATGCGCTTGGCGTAGCCGTGTTTAATATATTCGTAGCCCATTAAAATGGCTTGCGTACCGGTAGCGCAGGCTGCCGAATTGGTGATCACTTTATTACCCAGCCCCAGCCGGCCGGCAATGTAGGAGGTTACCCCGCTGTTCATGGCCTGCTCCACCACCCTCGATCCTAATTTACGGGCCTCCTTATTATCTACCCTGATAATTACATTCTTCATGGCCTCGGTATCGGCTATGCTGTTGCCAAAAATGCAGCCGGTATCCCAGCGGGGCTCGTCGGTATCGTAGGGCAAACCTGCATCGGCCCAGGCATCAAGCGCCGCCTTTATGCCGTAGCCGATATTGGTGCCCTTTAAGCCATGAAAAGTAACTTCAGATATATAGTTCTTCAGCTGTTGCCACTCAAAATCGGGCGAACCGGCTACCTGGCAGCTAAAATTCAGCTCCTGGTACAACGGCATAAACCGGATGCCCGAAATGCCCTTTTGCAGCGCGTTCAGAAAAGCGGGTATCCCTATCCCGTTTGGCGACACCACCCCTAAGCCGGTAACAACAACGCGCCTGTTCATTTTATACCATCCAGTTTTTTAATGATCCCCGAAAATGTGCCGCTGGCTACCAGTTCCTTATCGCCGTCCAGCATTTCTACATAACATTTTAATTTACCAAAACGGAAATATTTCTTTTTGGAGATCACCGTTACCTTTTGCCCCGGCAGCACCACCTTATAAAACGATACATCGGTGGAGGTAAGCAGCGGGAATAATTCCTGATCATTTCCAAAATTCAGTTCCGCATCCTTCAATATCAGGAAAATACCCATTACCACCAGGCCTATCTGGGCCATAATTTCGGTGATGATGACACCCGGCGTGATGGGGTTCCCGGCAAAATGATCTTCATAAAAAAAAGCGTCCTCTTTCAGCGTAAAATCACCAATCACCTCGTCCTCATTCAGGTGCGATATATTATCCACAAAACGGAAAGACGATTTATAAGGCAGATGGTTTAATATATTATTCTTCATAGTAGCAATATCGTTATCGGCAGTGTTCGCCCCCGTCCACATGAATGTGCGAGCCGTTTATCCAGGCAGCCTCATCGGTACACAGCAAATAAATTACATTGGCAACATCCCCGGGTTGGGTCATCCGTTGCAGGGGGTTACGTGTTTCGGCAATTTCCACCAATTTTGCGCTGCCCGGTATTTTTTGCAGGGCGGCCGTATTGGTAATACCTGCCTGTATCAAATTTGTTTTCAGGCCATAGGGCGCAAACTCCACCGCCATATACGTAATCAGGCTTTGCAGCGATGCTTTGGCAATAGCTACCGCCGCGTAAGCATCCCAGTGTTTATGAGCGCCCTCGCTGGTAAGGCCAATTACGCGGGCATCAGCATGGAACAAACCCGCTTGCAGCAAATCACGGGCCCAGTCCAGCAAACTGTTGGCCATAGCGTAGCTGGTCATTTGGATATCCTCGGCAGTAAGCAGGGATTGGTCGCCGGTTGCTCCCTTTGCGGCCACTAATGGTTTCAGGTTGCCGCGGGCAACAGAATGCAGCAGCAGTTTAACTTTTCCTGTTTTATCGGGGGCATTGAAATCTGCAATAAAATTTTGGCGGGATGCGGTATCCAGTACATTCAGGTTATAAGGCAGTATAGTTACCGGGTTTTCATCCGCTATTTTAGCAAGCGCCGCGACCGTTTTTTTTGCTGCCGCTGATGTTTCGCGGTAAAGTACAACGATGTTCATGCCATGGCTGGCCAGCTTCTGCACGGTAGCATAGCCGAACCCGCTCGATCCGCCCAGTATTACCGCCCATAAGCCTGAAAATTGCAGCTGTTTATCCACCCCTGTTATATATAAGTTTCATTGTTACCCTGTCATTGCGAGTACCGAAGCAATGACAGGGTGTTTTATCTTTTAACACTCCTTGTTAAGATGATATTAATTAATAACCTCAAAATAAATGAATTTAATTCATTTAGCTAACCTTACCAACTTAAAATATCCGTTGAAGGATAATAAACAGGTTTTTTTTGAATAATAAATCATTTAATAGTACTTATTGTTTTAATCTTTCCTGAAAAGCGTAGTCTAAAAAACAACCGGCGGATGATTCTTGGCGGTCTCTGTGAAAATCATTTAGCGCCCTCCGTGGTTAATTTATCACAAAGGGCGCTAAACAGAGTAGGGTATAATTTGTAAGGCCCCTTGTATTTTATTATGTTTGGTAGCTTATGAAAAGGAAGATGGTATGGAAGGCGGTGTTTTTTTCGCTGCTCCTGTTAACAGCCAGGTTTGCCTATGCCCTTGCGTTGGATAAGGCCGCGTTTTATGCGGCCATGACCTCGGGAGATATTACAGATATTGATAAGGAACTGGCCGTTTTAACTGATAACGAACAGGGTTATACCGGCGCGCTGCTGATCCGCAAAGCGGGCATGGTGCCCAAGGTTAAGGACAAGCTAAAATTGTTTAAGCAGGGCCGGATCAAATTAGAAACCGCTTTACAAAACGATCCGGAAAATACGGAATTTCATTTCCTGCGTTTATCCATACAGGAACACGCGCCCGGAATTGTACGATACAAAGCTAACCTGGACGCCGATAAAGCTTTTTTGATCAAACATTTTAATGAGCTGCCGCTTATAGTTCAGCGCGCGGTAAAGGATTATTGTAAAAATTCGAAAACATTAAAGCCTACCGATTTTAACACCGACCATTGATGAGCAAAAAGGTATTAGCTATTTACTACACCCAATCGGGCCAGATGGGCGACATTATGTGCAATTTTACCGCGCCTTTAATAGCCGCCGGGGCCGATGTGGATGTGATCAGCGTAAAGCCTTCGGTCGATTATAGCTTCCCGTGGACAGGCAGCCGTTTTTTCAGCGTAATGCCCGATTGTGTACTGAGCGTACCTGTCGAACTGCAGCCTTTTGAGCTGAAATACGAAAAATACGACCTGGTGATACTCGGCTATCAACCCTGGTTCCTGTCGCCCAGCATACCATCCAATTCCATTATCAGGCACCCAAAATTCAGGGCGGTTATTAAAGATACCCCAATAGTTACCCTATCGGCCTGCCGCAATATGTGGCTCAATGCCTTTGACCGTATTATGAAAATGCTGGATGAGGCCGGGGCCAAACATGTGGGCAATGTGGCCCTGGTAGACAGGCACCCCAACTTTGTGAGCTTTATTACCATTTTTTACTGGATGCTCTCGGGTAAAAAGGAACGTTACCTGAATATATTTCCAAAGCCAGGCGTATCCGCCGAGGATATCAGCAATGTGCTGGCATATGGAAGTATACTTGCCGCTCACCTGCAAAGCGAAAACTGGGATGGCTTGCAGCGGGAACTGGTAAATAGCGGCGCGGTAAACATTAAGTACCCTTTAATGGTTATTGAAGGCAAGGCCCGGATTATTTTTGCCGTTTGGGCCAAAATTATCGCCAAACGCAAAAACAAAATGCCCTGGATATCAGCTTTTAAGTATTATCTTTTTATCGCGTTATTTTTGGGTGCACCTATACTGCTTACCTTAGATACGATTTTTTTACGCCCATTTACGCAAAAGCGGATCAGGGCTAAAAAACTACATTACTTATTGTTAAACTAAAACGTAATCAATGTCTAACCAGGTTTATATTAATAGTACTGCCGCCTACTTTCCGAATAATCCCGTACCTAACGGCGAGATGGAGGAATACTTAGGCTACATCAACGGTAAACCATCCAAATCAAAAAAAATAGTACTGCGTAATAACGCCATTGTTAACCGCTACTACGCGCTGGATAAACAGGGGAAGCCCACACATACCAATGCGGAAATGACCGCCCATGCCATACGCGCCCTGTTTGATAACGATGCCGGCAGACTAAAGGAAATAGAGCTGCTAAGCTGTGGTACCTCATCGCCCGACCAGATGATGCCGAGCCACGGGGTAATGACCCACGGCTGGCTGCCCGAGGCCGGGGGCATTGAAGTGGTATCGCCCGCAGGCGTATGCTGTGCCGGTATGCACGCGTTGAAGTACGCTTACCTGGCCATTAAAGCGGGCGAAATTAAAACCGCGGTGGCTACCGGTTCCGAACGTTTTTCGGGCTTGCTGGTTTCCGATGTTTTTGAGGAAGAAGCACACAAGCTGGCCGAACTGAACGAAAACCCCTACATCGCTTTCCAGAAGGATTTTTTGCGCTGGATGCTTTCGGACGGGGCCTCGGCATTTCTGTTATCCGACCAACCCAACCCTGATGGCATCAGCTTACGGATTGAGTGGATTGAAGGCGTATCCTACGCTAACGAAATGGAGCCCTGCATGTATATGGGGGCCGAGAAAGAAGCCGACGGCACCTTTAAAGGCTTTATGGATTTTACCCCCGAAGAGATCATGAACAAATCCATCTTCAGCGTAAAACAGGATATTAATTTACTGAGCGATAACATTGTACCTTTAGGTGGTAAAAAAATAAAAGAGATATTCGAGAAAAAAGGACTGACCGTTAACGACATCGACCATTTTTTGCCGCATATTTCCAGCAACTTTTTCCGCAGCAAAATTTATGACATGATAGAGGAATATGGCGGCGGTATCCCTTACGAAAAATGGTTCATTAACCTGTACGCCGTAGGCAATGTGGGCGCGGCCTCCATTTACCTCATGATCAATGAAATATTCCACAGCGGGAAACTAAAAAAAGGCGAAAAGCTGTTGCTGCTGGTACCGGAAAGCTCGCGCTTTTCGTATATGTATGCCATGCTGACGGTGGTGTGACCTCTCCTTTTTTATTAATAAAAATGAAAAAAGAAAACGTACCACAAGATTTAAGCGCGTTGGGCAAAGTCACCAAAGAGGTGTGCTATGCTACCGACGAATCCGGAAAGTACGCCACCCAGCTAAGCAGCGGCTGGGATGTAAAGATAGACGCGCTGGATGTGGCCTGGCAGGATATTGATGGGCGTATAACCAAAGCCCGCCAAGCTGTGCTGAATAAGCAGGCCAGCCCTATTCTTTTTTTTATGGAATACCGGCTGATGGACCTGAAACTACTGGCCGGTTACACCGGCTTTTGGCAATGGCAAATTAAACGCCACCTGAAGCCGGAGGTGTTCGATCATTTACCCGATAAAAAACTACAGAAATATGCCGAAGCCTTTAACGTTTCGGTTGCCGATATGAAAACCATTAATGTGCATGAAAATTGATTTTGAACACCGGCAGTCTGCACATTGCGAATCTGGCGTTACCAGTAATTTATTAAGAGAAAGTTCGGGGGGTAAAATTACCGAGCCGCTGGCCTTTGGCATTGGAGCGGGTTTGTTTTACGCGTATATTCCCTTCATCAGCATCAATAACGGCCCGGCTATAGCGTTCCGTACCATGCCCGGCTGGATATTTAAGCGCACCTGCCGCTCGCTGGGCATCCCGGTTATCCGCAAAAAATTCAACTCGAAAGAAAAGGCGGAAGCCTTTTTACAGGACAGGTTGAAGGAGGGCCAGCCGGTGGGTTGCCAGGTAGGCGTTTATTACCTTACCTATTTCCCTAAGGAATACCGGTTTCATTTTAATGCCCATAACCTGATTGTGTATGGCAAGGAAGGTGACAATTACCTCATCAGCGACCCCATTATGGAAAACCCCACTACGCTTACCAGCTATGAATTGGAACGCGTGCGTTTTGCCAAAGGGGCCTTGGCGCCAAAAGGACAATTATACTACACCCAATACCAGGGCGAAATAAAGGACGAGCGCATTCGCGCTGCTATTAAAAGCGGCATTAAAAAAAACGCGTTTAATATGCTGGGCATCCCCGGTCCGTTCGCGGGGGTTAAAGGCATCAGGTTTACCGGCAATCAAATTAAAAAATGGCGCGATAAATTAGGCTTGGATAAGGCGAAGCTTTACCTGGCGCAGTTGGTACGTATGCAGGAAGAAATAGGCACCGGCGGCGGCGGTTTTCGTTATATTTACGCGGCTTTTTTACAGGAGGCCCATGCCTATTTACCACAGGATGATCTGCTGGAAATTTCCAGGCTGTTCACCCAGGCTGGCGATAAATGGCGTACGGCTGCAGTGCACGCGGCCGGTATTTACAAAGGCCGGTTAGGCAGCCAGGAAGATTTTAATATCATGGGCAACTATTTACTGGAAATTGCCGGATTAGAAAAAGAAGCTTTTATCCGGCTAAAAAACATCAAATGGCAATCATGACGCCCTGGGCGGTCGATATATCCAACCTGAGCTTTCGTTATCCGGGTAACGAAATGCCGTCCTTCACCAATCTGAATTTGCAGGTACTGAAGGGTGAACGCTTCGGCTTGTTCGGGCCAAACGGCGCGGGTAAAACCACCCTGATGAACCTGATGACAGGTTTACTTACCTCGGCCGAAGGAAGCATAACACTCGACGGGTTAAAAGTGGGGGCGCATAAAAACCGGGTAAATAAACTGTTTGGTTTTGTGCCGCAGGATTTCTCCTTTTACCAGGAGCTGAGCCCGGCCGAGAATTTGGAATTTTTTGGGGCCTGGTACGGATTGAACAGCAATCAGATCGGCCTGAAAACTACCGAGCTTTTACAGATCATGGGGTTGGAGGAGGTACGCGATAAACCGGTAAGCGAGTTTTCGGGCGGCATGAAACGGCGCGTAAACCTGGCTATCGGCGTAATACATAATCCTGAAATTTTATTTTTGGATGAACCTACCGTAGGCGTGGATGTGCAAACCCGCCATGCTATTATCAACTACCTGTTGGAACTGAATAAAAACGGCACCACGCTTATCTATACATCACATCAGTTAAGCGAAGCGGAGGACCTTTGCAACCATGTAGCCTTGATGGATAAGGGGCAGATTATGGCGCATGATAACCTGGATAGCCTGCTGAAACAGCACAAGCAGCAGGACCTGGAAGAACTATTTTTAAATTTAACCGGCAAACACTTTAGGGACGATGTTTAAGCTTTGGGCCACCATGGTAAAAGATGTAAGGGTGCTGCTGCGCGATAAGGTAGGCATCCTCCTGATGTTTATTATGCCCGTGTTACTGGTAATTGTGGTCACCAGTATCCAGAACAGCACGTTCCAGCTCATGAATAAAAACAAGCTGGTGCTGCTGGTAAGCAATCAGGATAAGGAGGAGCTGAGCAATCAGCTAATACAGGCTATTGACAGTGTGGGCATGTTCCGGGTACAGCAATTGACGCATGGGGCAGATGCTGCCGCTGTTAACGCCAAGCTGCATAATAAGGAGGCCGAACTGGCCATTATTATCCCGGCGGATTTTTCTGTAAAAGTAAATAGCAGGGCGCAGGCTTCGGCTAATAAAGCGCTTAAAAGTTTTGGCCTGGATGGCGATTCCGTCAGACATGATACCGGCGCGTCCAACCCCATCAGCCTGTATTATAACCCTGTATTGCAGGAGCAGTTAAGGTTATCGGTACAAGGGGCGCTGCGCAGCGCGCTGCAATTGGTGGAAAGCCGCCAAACCCTGCGCGATCTGTACCTGTCCATTAACGACAAGCCGCTGCCCGCTAAGCTGGAAAGGGAAATGCTGAGCAGCAAAACCGAAATTAACCAAATGCCCGTATCGCGTAACGGCAACCGGCTGATCCCTAACGCCACCCAGCATAATGTGCCGGCATGGACCATCTTCGCCATGTTTTTTATCGTAATGTCCTTAGGGGGCAGTGTAGTGCGCGAGAAGGTGAGCGGCAGCTTCATCAGGCTAAAAACCATGCCTACCAATTACCTGGTGGCTTTATTATCCAAACAGATCACCTACCTGGCCGTAACCATGATCCAGGCGCTGGTGATATTCGCCATTGGTGTATGGCTGTTCCCCTTCATGAACCTGCCCGCGCTGAATATTCCTCATGCTACCGGCGCGTTGATTTTGGTTACTTTATGTACCGGCTGGTGCGCCGTAAGCTATGCCATTTGCATAGGCGTTTTTGCCAAAACACAGGAGCAGGCCAACGGCTTCGGCGCGGTTTCCATTGTAATACTGGCAGCCATAGGCGGGTTGATGGTACCCAGCTATGTAGTATCAGGCCCTATGAAAACGCTGGTGAGTTTTTCGCCGTTACATTGGTGTATCGAGGCTTATTATGACCTGTTTCTGGAAGGCGGCAAATTAAGCGATGCCCTGGCAAACATTATACCCCTGGTAGCTATTACTTTATTGCTGCAACTGGTAACAATTGTTGGTTTAAAACGAAAGAATTTAATATAATTACAGCATGGAAAAAGAAGCGCTGAAGCAACAGCTAAAAGCCCAGATTATACAATTTTTAAATTTAACGGAACTGGCCCCCGCCGATATTAAGGATGACGAACCCCTGTTTGGCGATGGCCTCGGACTGGATTCTATTGATTCGCTGGAATTGATCGTCCTGCTGAAAAAGGAATACGGCATCAATATCCAGGATCCAAAACAGGGCCGTAAAATATTAGTTGATGTAAACACCATGGCCGATTATATTTTGGAGCATGGTACGAAGTAATACACGTCATCTATTATTCCTATGTCATCGCGAGGAGCGGAGCGACGTGGCGATCTCCTCAACATAGTGTAGCCTTGGGCGCCGGAGATTGCCACGCCTCCTACGTCGGCTCGCAATGACATGATGTGAGATTGCCTTAAATCAATGGTCAAACACCCCCTGCATCTTAAAACAAACCACCTCATTGGCACTCATTACAGCATTTACCTGCAAGCCGGAATCCAAATGTTTATAGGTGATCTTCAGTTGCAGGTCATCAGTTACGCGTGGGTCAACCGGGGCGATGAATTTCAGATTGTCCGCTTTTTTGAGGTGATAATCCATTTTTAATTCCGCGCTCAAAATCTCCTTTACCATTTGCAGTATACACGCTCCCGGCACCACCGGCTGCCCGGGAAAATGCCCTTTGAATATTTCATGTTCACCGTTTAATCGGAGCGTAACCAGGATCGTATTTTCCTGATGAACGGTTGAAGTGATTTCATAGAAATGATCTTTCAGCATAGCAGGTAATTAACATGCCGAAACCAGCATCAGTGAATGATATTTGTTTTGGTAATGATTATAAATAAGGATTTTTTTTGGCGGATCAATCATATCAGCCCGCTCCTGTAAAACAACCGGCACTGTTTTTTGGCTGATGATATTTGCCGCTACCCATAAAGCAAACCCCGACGCGGTGGAATATTCCCCGCTTAAATGTTTGTAATTGACGGCGGGCACCCCGCTAAAAAGGCCTGTTTTTAACCGCTCATAAGGCGCGTCATTTTGGGGGGCGCCGTTTTTCCCGGTGATCAGCAGACCGAGATCTTTAACCGTTAAACCATGTTCATCCAGCAACGCGGTAATTTGATCGCTCACATCCAGTTGAGTATTCTCGTCATAAAACGTTTTTATCCCGCACAACCCGGCCATGGTATGCGCGTTGGGTTGCTTGCTCAATACAAAAAAAGAAGCGCCTTCGCCGCCTATGGTACCTTTGGATTGCTCCCTAAATAAGGCCAGGTTTGAGACCGGTCGCCTTTTATACAGGCCCAGCCGGGTTAATACTTTAAAGCTGGCATCAATCATTTCGTCAATGCCGCCTACTAATATATTTTCGCCCTCGCCCTCGTTGATCAGCATCAGCGCGTCGAGTAAAGCACTTTCAAAGGAGATGCCTTTATGTACAAATGTGTTATTATAATTATGGCATTGCAGCATCAGCGCTATTTGCGCGGCCACCGTATTATGGGTGGATTGGATAAAAGAAGTTGGCGGCAGCATTTCTTCCTGCATCTCGACAATACGGGTTAAAAAGGTAACTGTATCCTCCATTATGCCAAACGCGGTGCCTGTTATAATAGCATCGGGCATGGTTATACCAGCTTTGTTCAGGCATTCCTTTGCCGCGGCCACCCCCATCTTAATTACATGGCTCATCCGGCGGATCAGTTTCGGGTCGACATATTCTTTATAATCGGGTTCAATGGCTTTAAGCCGGGTGCTTTGATATTCCACCACATCGGTTAAAAAGCCCGTGTCTCCAAAAGTGTTTTGGGCAGATATGCTGGCGGTTGAACGGATATAGGCTTTCATCGGGCTATTTTTGAAAATATTAATGAAGTGCAGTTACCGCCAAAACCAAACGAATTGGACATGACATGATGTGTGTCCTGATCTTCCCGGAAACTTGTTTCGGGCGTGAAAGGCAGTTCTTCCATTTGCGTTTGGAACCGCAGGTTAGGATAGATTAAGCCATGCTTTGCCGCCAAGGCAGAAAATACCGCTTCGATACCCCCGCTGGCGCCTAAGGTATGCCCCGTGAATGATTTGGTAGAACTCATGGGTGGATATGGCTCCTGGAACAGGCGTTTAATGGCCGTCCCCTCGGCGCTGTCGTTATTAGCGGTGCCGGTGCCATGTAAGTTGATATAGCTGATATCCCGCGGCTGCAAACCGGCTTTTTTAAGCGCGCCCTGCATGGCCATGTACGAGCCCGTTCCATCCGGCGATGAGGCGGTTTGATGGTAGGCGTCGTTAGCGTTACAATAACCGCTTAGCTCGGCATATAGTTCCTTCTGCAGCGTATCGGCTACCCGGTCTGATACCAATACTACGTAACCCGCCCCTTCGCCCAGGTTAAGTCCCTCGCGGTTTTGATCGAATGGTTTGCAAAAGTTCTTATCCAGTATCATCAGGGTATTAAACCCGTTAAGGGTAAATTTGGTGAGCGCATCGGTGCCGCCGGCTACCACTACATCCAGCAGGCCGTTTTTAATTAACCGCGCCGCAAAAAAAATAGCATTGGCAGATGATGAGCAGGCCGTGCTGACGGTGGTCATAAAACCGGTAAGCCCCAGTTGGGCAGCTACGGTTTCCGTCATGCTCCCGCATTCGTGATCGAATATATTCTTTAATTTGCCCTTATTATTATCCGCCAGGAACTCCACAAAAAAATCCTCGCTTTTATCCATCCCGCCCACGCTATTGGCCGAAACAAAGCCGGTCCGCAAGGTAGAAAGATCAGGAATAGCCGCATCATCAAGCGCTTCGCGCGCGGCAACAAGACTGAGCAGCGTGGTCCGGCTGGCGTCGGCGGGCATCCCGGTTTTCGCGGCCAGTTCCTGGTTGGTTTGTTTCACTTCAGCAACGGGCAGCACCCCCTTGTGGATAGATTGGAAGTGGGTTATCTCGCCCATGCCCGCCTGCTCGTTTTTAAACGCGGCAAGGTGCTCCGCCACATTGTTGCCAATGGCCGAGATAACGCCTAATCCTGCTATGTAAACTTTAGTGCTCATTTATTCTTTTGTCATTCTGAACAGAGTGAAGAATCTGAAGCTATGCAATGACGCAAACCTTCAAACGTCAGATTCTTCGCTATCACTCAGAAGCGGTCTAAAAATAAAAAAACGTCATTGCGAGCGCAGCGTGGCAATCCCCGGATAGCAGAGCCGCTATTCAAACCGGGGATTGCCACGTCGCTCCGCTCCTCGCAATGACGTTCTTTTTATTTTTAAACAGTTTCTAAGAATCACACGTTTATTTTATGTTTTCAATCAAAAACTCTTTAGCATCACCCCTCTTAACCTTCTCTACCAAAAATAAATCGGCCTGATACTCCTGCCCTAACACATCAACCCAGCCGCAAATACAGGTTTGCAGGGTATCGGTATCTAACAAATAATCCACCTGTTGCTTTAAAAAAGCGCCGTCAAATTTTGGCTGTACAAAAAAAGCATTTTCTCCTTTAAAATGATGCCGGATGCAAATTTCGCCCGCTACAATATTTGGCAGCGTATACACAAACAGCGACGGACTTGGCACTTCCTGCATGCTGCGGGCATATTTCAGATCCATATCAAGGCTGGAGTTGGCATTCATTAAAACAGTGCCGGTATATTCGGCTTTATGCGGCGTTTTGTCAAAACTATCTTTCAGTAAAACTTCGGCGGCCAGCCAGCCCAGCTTACTCAGGTTATCCATTTTATAAAACTTGGGATAGCTGAATTGAAAATGCTGGTAAACCGAAAGCAAAAAATCATCGATAGGCGCGGCATCACTTTCAAAAACCAGGCCGGCATCCTGATAAACCCGGTTATGGCTGATGTGGCAACTTGCTGTAATATATTTTTTGGCTGCCATGTTATTTGCTGAATAAAATTGCGGCATTGCACCCCCCAAAACCCGATGCGGTTTTGAGCGCGTGCTTTACCGGTTTATTTAACAATTCCGTACAAATATTGATAGGCTGGGATACGCCGTTTTCTTCATATCCCATGCTCGGAAAAATAAGTCCTTCTTTAATAGCGTGTATGGCTATTACTGATTCTATTAACCCTGCCGCGCCCAAAGTATGGCCGTAATAGCCTTTTAAACTATTTACCGGCACCTGCTGTAAACCGGCATGGTTAAGCGCCCTGGCCTCCATTTCATCATTATAGGGCGTAGCCGTACCGTGTGCCGATATATAATCAATATCGTGCGCGGTTAACCCTGCGTTAAACAGGGTTTTTTTAATGGCATAACCCAGCTCCTCGCCCGTACGCGATGGACCGGAAATATGGTTGGCATCATTACTTACGGCGCCACTTACTACCTTAACATCAGTTTCCGTTTTTCCATGTGATGATAAAACTACCGTTGCCGCGCCCTCTCCTAAATTTAAGCCGGTACGGGCTTTGTCAAAGGGTTTGCAAACGCTATCGCTTAGCGCGTGGAAAGATTGGAAGCCCGACAGTACAAACTGCGAAACCACATCGGCCCCGGCAACTACCGCATGCTCGTAAACACCTGAGCGGATCAGCCGGGTTCCGGTTAAAATGGCCAGCACACCCGAAATACAGGCATTTGAAACTACAATAGGCTGATTTTTAAACCCAAAATGATCGGCCACCAATTGTGCCGAGGTGTGGAGTGCCACACGGGTATTTAAGGCTTCAGTATGCGGTTCCGTTTCGAGCAGACTGATATTGCCTTTGGTGGTGGAGATGATCAGGATGGTTTTTTCGTGGGCTACAATCTCTTTATTTTCAGCCATCGCATCATAGATAGACAAAATCAATATATTTTCGAATTTTGTATAGTTTTTATCTATTTTGCTTATTTCCCCGCCATCAAATAATGAAGCCGCAACCCGTTCTGGCGAACAAAATAAATCATTATGCTGCTTTACACCGGAAATTCCACCCTTCAAAGCCTCCAGGTTTTCGGCTGTAGTTTGCCCTAATGGCGACAGGATATTATCGCCGATAATAAAAACTTTGGGGACGTTGTCTGTTTCGGTGATGCCCATATTGCCAGTCACTTAACCTTCGGTATTTAAAAACACTTTCATCTCGCAACGGGCAGCCAGTTCATTATTGCAGTGCACGCTCCCCGTTATAACACTCACATTAAAAAATTGATTTTCAATCCTGATCTCGGTTATAATTTCCTGACCGGCATTTGGCAAAAAAAACACCTCAAAATCTTTTACAGCGCCAATATAACCGCCCGTCACCGGTTTGTTTTCGGCTTTCGCCAGATAACCTGCACGTGCCGCGGCAGTTTGGGCTATGTTTTCCATCAGGCCGCCTTCGCTAAAATAACCGTTATTAACCAGGCAATTATCACTGGTTATTACAAAGCTACTACAACTGGTTAACTCATCCGTATAGGTTAACGCATCCACCATTACAAAAGGCGGGGCTTGCGGTATCAGTTCCAGTATGTTTTGCGGGGCTAATTGCATAGCGAATGGGAAATCAGGAGTATAATCCGCCGTTAACCGATAAAACCTGACCGGTAATATAACCGGCCTCGGGCGCGGCTAAAAAACCTGCGGCAAAGGCCACTTCCTGGGGCGTGCCGAAACGTTTGACAGGGATAATCCCGCGCAGTTCTTTTTCATCCAGGCCCTCGGTCATGTCGGTTTTTATAAAACCCGGGGCCAGGGCGTTGACAGTGATCTCCTGACGGCCAACTTCCTGGGCCAGCGCTTTGGTTGCCCCAATAACCCCCGATTTTGCCGCCGAGTAATTGGTTTGCCCGGCCAGTCCTTTTAATCCCGATAGAGATACTACATTAATAATGCGGCCGTATTTGCGTTGCAGCATACTATTAAGCACCAGCCGGGTTACATAAAAAAAGCTGTCGAGGTTGGTTTTCAATACGCTTTCCCATTGCTCCTCGGCCATCCAGGCCATCAGGCTGTCATCGCGGATGCCGGCATTGTTCACCAATACGTCGATGTGATTATCCTCGTTGGTGCTGATCCAGTTACCCAGCACATAGCCAATATTATCCTTATCGGCTACATCAAAAGGAAGCAACTCGCCATTGCCATCGTTTTCGCGGATCAGGCTCAGCGTTTTTTCGGCTTCGTTAATATTGCTTTTATAATTAATGAGCACATAATAACCCATTTCGGCCATTTTCAAGCAAATAGCGCGGCCTATGCCTCTTGATCCGCCGGTAACTAACGCGCACTTCATAAATCAGTCCCCTCTAAATTTCCCCCTTGAGGGGAGATTTTTTTATCAAATGCCCTTCCTTCCGGGGATGGTTTGGGAGGTGCCTGGATTATTATATCTGTATTTTCCAGGTAATTTTTAACGTTCTGTAAGTCTTTATACTTGGGCAGGTCCTCCACAAATTTCGGGAAAATATCCCTTACTGTAGCGTATACCTTTGCCGAAGCTGATGATAGTTTATCCTGGCAACCCAGGTAATCTATCGCCTGCAAAATACTCATGAGTTGAATCCCCAGCACCTCGAAGGAGTTATCGATCACCTTTTTAGTGATCAACGCCGCGTTGGTGCCCATGCTTACAATATCCTGGTTGTCGTTATTATTCGGGATGCTGTGTACATACATGGGGAACGAAAGCGTCTGGTTTTCGGCCACGGTTGAGGTAGCGGTAAACTGCATGCCCTGCATGCCAAAATTAAAGCCCAGCACGCCCAGGTTAACAAACGGCGGAAATTTTTGGTTCAGCTTGCTGTTCAGCAGGTAGTTCAACTGGCGTTCGGACAGCATGGATAGTTTGGTGATAGCCGTTTTCAGCTTATCCATTTCCAGCGATACGTAATCGCCGTGAAAATTACCCCCGTGGAAAATATTCTCATTCTCGTGATCGATCACCGGGTTATCATTTACCGAGTTCAGCTCGTTCACTACCACGTCCTCCGCATGGCGGATAGTATCATATATCGGGCCCAATACCTGGGTTACGCAACGCAGGGAGTAATACTCCTGTACCTTATCCTCAAACACTTCCTGGTCAAGGTTATCAGGGTTATATAAATGCTCGGAACGGTCGCGGATCATTTTACTGTCCTGCAATACGCCGCGCATCATGGCGGCTATTTTGTTTTGGCCGGTATGTTTTTTTACCACATTCAGCTCGTACGAGTAATGGTCGTCAAAAGCCTGAACAACCTCATTGATCATGGCCGAAAGCATCACCGACCAGCCCAGCAGCTTTTGCGCGCGGATAATGTTGACCATGCCAATCCCTGTCATGGCCGATGTGCCGTTAATAATGGCCAGTCCTTCGCGCACCCGGATACTCAACGGCTTAATATTAAATCGGTTAAAGATCTCCATAGTGGGGTGAATGCCACCGTCAAACAGCACTTCGCCTTCACCAATCAACACCAGGCCCAGGTGGGCCAGCTGTACCAGGTCGCCGCTGGCGCCTACGCCGCCATGCTCAAATACGCAGGGGTTAATATCTTTGTTGATCAGTTCCTTTAACAGTTCTATCACATCGGTATGTACGCCGGAGTAGGCTTGTATAAAGCTATTCAGCCGGGCCACCATCAGTGCCTTTACCAGTTGGGCAGGCATCAGGTTGCCGCTTCCGGAAGCATGGCTGCGGATCAGGTTATATTGCAGCTGCAGGATGTTGTCCTCGCTTACCTTGTACTGCGCCATGGGGCCAAACCCGGTATTAATACCGTAAATCAGTTTGTTGGAGGAGAATTTTTTTAGAAAGTTAAAATTAACATCAACCTTAGCTAAAGCGGCCGCATCAATGGCAACTTCCTGCTGGTTAAATATAATTCCGGCAAAATCAGTTAAAGAAAGCGCACTTTGTCCAACAAGTATCATGGGCAGAAAATATTTTTATTACAGATATATTAATAGGGCTAAAAGTATGAAATTTTAGCCGGGGTTTTATGGGCCCCCTCTAAATCTCCCCGGGGAGGGGCGACTTTATTTCTTTTTATGCCCCTCTCCGGTAGCTATCGGATTAGGGTAAGGCGCTACTCCAACAAATCGGGGCGGCGCTGCCGGGTGCGTTCCAGGGCCTGCTCAAAGCGCCACTTTTCAATTTCAGGGGTATTGCCGCTCAGTAGTATATCGGGCACTTTGTGGCCCTTCCAATCGGCCGGCCGGGTGTATACCGGGGCATCCAGCATATCGTCCTGGAAAGAATCGGACAGGGCCGAGGTTTCGTCCGACAGTACACCGGGGATCAGCCTGACAACGGCATCTACCAAAATGGCTGCCGGTAACTCGCCGCCGGAGAGGACATAATCGCCGATAGAGATCTCGCGGGTAACAAACAGATCGCGGATGCGCTGATCGATCCCCTTATAGTGCCCGCAAAGCAGCAAAATATTTTGTTTAATGGAAAGCTGGTTGGCAATACCCTGGTTCAGGGTTTCCCCATCCGGACTTAAAAATATCACCTCATCATAATCGCGCTCGGCCTTTAGCTTTTCAATACAGGCGGCAAAGGGCTCAATAGTCATCACCATGCCGCTACCGCCACCGTAAGGATAATCGTCCACGCTTTTTTGCTTGTTGGTGGCATAATCGCGCAGGTTATGCACGTATATTTCGGCTATTCCCTTTTTTTGCGCCCGCTGTAAAATGGAATGTGCAAAAGGGCTTTCCAGCAATCCGGGCAAAACGGTGATGATATCAAAACGCATGGGGCAAAGATACAAAACCCTCCGACCCCCTAAAGGGGGGGGTAATAATATAGTGAAGAAGAATAGGTTCTCCCCCTTCAGGGGGCCGGGGGGCTAATCCAGATAAATATCCAGCAACCCTACCGGTAAATCAACGGTCACAATGTTTTTCACTACATCAATGCCTTTAATGGTCTTCTCGTTGAGGGGAAACAGTATTTCGGTGCCTTGATAATCGCAGGCGGCAATAATTTGTTGGGGATACTCATGCACGGCGGTGATAATGCCCAGTTCACCTTCGTCAACATCAATGGCCAGGAAGCCTTCCAGGTCGAACAGCGTAAATTCTTCTTCCTGTTTTTTGGGCTTTAATTTATTGGGCAGGTAAACATCTTTTTTTAGCAGGGCCGATGCTTTTTCAATCGTATCAACATCTTCCAGGTAAAGGTAGGCGGTGTTTTTTGGCGCGGGTTTGTACGATGCTACAAAATAAGGCACCAGCTTACCGGCTATATCAATAAAAACGGCGTTGAATTTAATATCCTCCAGCCCGTCAAGATCAACATATAGCTGCATTTCGCCTTTCAGCCCTTTGGTTTTGCCGATGGTGGCTACCTTAAAATAATCGGTTAGTTTCATGTATATTGCTTATAACACCCATGTCATTGCGAGTGTAGCGTGGCAATCCCCGATTAGCAAATCCGCTCTGCCTGCCGGAGATTGCCATGTCGCTCCGCTCCTCAATGACGAATCGTTAGGTTGTCACTACTTCAAACAAAAATAGCGAAGCCTGTGCTTCGCTATTTTTTTAAGCTTTTATAATCAATGATTATTCTGCGCTTTCAGCTTCTGGCTGGGCCGGTGCAGCTTCGTCAGCAGCAGGAGCTTCAGCCTCAGCAACCGGTGCAGCCTCAGCAACCGGTGCAGCCTCTTCGGCTACCGGTGCTTCTTCTTCAGCAGGTGCTTCTGTTTCTTCTACTTCTTCAGCCGGAGGAGTGTTTTTAGCAACAATGGCTGCTGCTTTTTCTTCCTTCTTTTTAGCTTCGGCAGCTAAGGCAGCTTTTTTAGCTTCATCTTTAGCCGAAGTAAGGTTGTCTTTTTTACCGCTGATCTGGCCTTCTTTATTTCCTAACCATGCAGTAAATTTTTCTTCAACCTGCTCTTCAGTTAAAGCGCCTTTTTTAAGGCCGCCCTGTAAATGCTTTTTGTATAAAACACCTTTGTATGACAGGATTGCACGACAGGTATCGGTTGGCTGTGCGCCATTGTTCACCCAATCAAGTGTTTTGTCAAAATTAATGTCGATAGTAGCCGGATTGGTGTTTGGGTTGTATGAACCTAAACGCTCAATAAAACGACCATCTCTTGGAGCGCGGGAATCCGCTACCACGATATAATAAAAAGGTTTACCTTTTTTACCGTGTCTTTGCAGTCTGATTTTAGTTGCCATTTTTAATTTTTATGTATTCAACATTGCCCCCGGAGTATTCTGCGGGGATGCAAAGGTAATATTTTTCTGTTTAATTTCTAAATAATTATTAATCAGTTAAAAAGCCGCCAGTAAGCCTGCTATTTGGGGAATGTGGAGTAATGCGTTTAAATATTATCGAGTTAGAAAATCAATACTTACCTTGTAAATAGTAATTATAACATAATGATAGCATTTAAACGGATAGACCATATCCACATCTGCGTACCGCAGGAGCGGCTGGAGGAAGCCCGGTTATTTTATACGGAAATAATTGGCCTGCCGCTGATATACCGGCCCGATGTATTTGCCAAACCTGGCTATTGGTTAGCCGTGGCCGGAATTGAGTTGCACATTGGCGTTGAACCATCGCTGCCACGTACCAGCCGTCACAGCGCATTTGAGGTGCACGACGTAAAAGCTGCCAGGGCCTACCTGATCGGTAAAAATGTGGAGATCATCCCGGAAACGGTCATCCCCGGCCGTGAACGGTTCGCGTTTATCGATCCATTTGGCAACCGGATGGAGTTGCTGGAGTTTGCACCCCTCCCCGGCCCTCCCCGAGGGGGAGGGAGATAAAAGCCGAAGGAAAGCTTTATATAGATGTTTTTAGCTCAAGCAAGGCTCCCTCCCCGAAGGGGAGGGCCGGGGAGGGGTTACAGCGCCAACTCCACCGCTGGGTCCCAGAATAGCTTTTTAAATTCAACTACTTTATTGTCTTCTACTTTTATGCCCTCGCTTTCCAGCAACTGTTCCATGCTATCGCCCCCGAAATGGAACTTGCCGGTAAGCAGCCCCTGCCTGTTAACCACCCTATGGGCCGGCACATGCGGATGTATGCCCCCCGCGGCATTCATAGCATAGCCTACCATGCGCGATGAGCTGACCGCGCCCAGGTAAGCGGCAATGGCGCCGTAACTGGTTACGCGCCCTTTCGGGATCAGCCTTACCACCTGGTAAACCTCGTC
>Ga0164242_10000443_pt1 | contig 50115 bp, 71 predicted proteins | sample OricomgcompostMG_FD_108783 | JGI IMG/M metagenome (GOLD analysis project Ga0164242, IMG submission 108783) | Miracle-Growth compost microbial communities from Emeryville, California, USA - Original compost - Miracle growth compost (MG) ...
CATCGGGGTAGGCTGTTCCGCGAAGGCTATCGAGGGCGGCGTTCGCGGCTTTTCGTATGGACGACATTTTGGGGCTCCCAAGTCCTTCCCATTTTTTGCACCAATCGCCCGACGCTTCAACCCTCGCTAGATGGCCGGCAAAAAGAAGGGGCCGCCGCATCAACGCGGCGCTATGGACGTTTCGGCGCCAACTGTGTATGTTTTGGCGCGCGACAATCTGGACATAGACGACATTGGCCGATCCCGCTCCTTACGAAGTAAGCTTCAGCTTCGCCGGCTTCCAGGCCACGAGCCCGCAGGAGCCGCTGCCGGGTGACGATCTCGACAACGAACTCGCGAATATCGCCACCGCGCTCAATACGACGATAGATGCGCTGAAGGACGTCCGCCGCGAAGACGGTGCGCTCGTCAACGATATTGTCACGCTCGACAGCTTGGCCGACGAAGTGGTGACGAAGTTCCAAGGCGCTACGGCGTATCAGCTTGCCGTCGAGAACGGCTTCACGGGCACGGAAACGGAATGGCTGGCCTCGCTTGACGGCTCCGACGGCACCGATGGGGCGAATGGCGCGGACGGCGTCGCCGCGACTATCACGATCGGCACAATTACGACGCTTTCGCCGGGCACCGCCGCCACGGTGACGAATTCCGGAACGGATACCGCCGCCGTGCTGGATTTCGGGATCCCGCAGGGCGCAGCCGGCGCGGCGGGCGCCGGCACCGGCGACATGCTCGCGGCGACGTATGACCCGAACAACAAGGGCGGCGACGCATTCGCGATGGCGAATATGTCGGAGGACACGACCCACAAGGTCATGACTGGCGCCGAGCGGACGAAATTGACCGGCATCGCGACAGGAGCGACGAAGAACGACACCGACGCCAATCTGAAAAACCGTGCCAACCATACCGGCACGCAGCTTGCGGCGACGATCTCGGATTTCAGCACGGCCGCCGACGCGCGCATAACCGCCGCGATCGGGACGACCGTGCAGGGCTATTCTGCCGCGATCAATGGCACGACTGCTTCGTTCACGACGACACTAAAGACGAAACTGGACGGTATCGCCTCCGGCGCGACGGCGAACGATACGGACGCCAATCTGAAGAAGGAAGCGATCATCGTCGCGGTCGGCGACGAAACGAGCGCCGCTTCGGCGGGCACGGCGAAGGTCAAGTTTCGCCTGCCGTACGCCTTCACGCTGCAGGAAGTGCGCGCGTCGCTGACGACCGCGCAGACCAGCGGCAGCATCTTCACGATCGACATCAACGAGAGCGGCACGTCGATCCTGTCGACGAAGCTGACGATCGACAACACGGAGAAGACGTCAAAGACCGCCGCGACCGCCGCGGTCATATCCGACACGGCGCTGGCCGACGACGCGGAAATTTCGATCGACATCGACCAGATCGGCAGCGGCACGGCGGCGGGCCTGAAAGTCGCGCTGATCGGGTATCGGACGTGAGCTTCGTAATCGCCCCTTACCGATTCGCGACCGTAGCGGCGCCGATCGCCTACACGACGGTTATGTCGCATACTGCGTTATCGAGGACCGTCAAGAACGCCAACCATTACACGGTATCACTACCCGCCCCCGCGTCTGGCAGAATGATGGTGCTTATGTGGACGGGTTTGGAGGGGAATGGCGCACCAACATCCGCCACGATTGGCGGGGTGACGGCGTACCTGAAAGTTTATAATTTTCTTACGTCAGGATCGAAGGTGTGGCGACTGATCGTGGTCATAGCCGACGACGTTCCGCGCGATGGAAGCGGCAACGCAAGCCTCATAGTGAACTACAGTTCCACGTTCGCGGGGACGTACACTCGCGAGGCCGTCGTTATCGGCGTCACCGGAGGCGTCGGCAGCAATGCGTTGGTTACCACGGCGTCAGCATCGACTAAAACGCTCACTATATCGAGCGTTTCGACAGGAGAGAACGAAATTATCGTATGTATAGCGAGTAATAAATTTTACGGCGATAGCTGCTCTTGGTCCGGCGCGACAGAAATAGCGGATCAAGATGGCGATTTACGTGATTGCGCGGCTATTGTCGGAAAGAGTCATTCCGGAAATGTAACGTTCACCACTAGTAACTCAGATGGCCCTTACGGAGCGTGGGCTATGCTTATTAAACTCAGCTAATTGTCTGGAATGGCGATTGACATGAATATACGATTGAAACTCATCGAGCACTGGCGGCGTCGTTTCGATAGTCCGGAATGACGGGCGACAAGGAACACAACGATGGACCTTAACTTCAAACGCGCAATTCCGCTGGTGCTTCGGGAAGAAGGCGGCTTTGTCAATAATCCGAAGGATCCAGGCGGCGCGACCAATAAGGGTGTCACGCTTGCGACCTTCCGCCGCTACGTGAAACCGAGCGGAACGGTCGCCGACCTGAAGCGATTGACGACTGCGCAGGCCGAGACGGTCTATTACAAGCAGTATTGGTCCGCTGTCGACGGCCCCGCACTCCCCGCCGGCGTCGATTACGCGGTGTTCGATTTCGCGGTGAATTCCGGTCCAGCGCGGGCGGCGAAATATCTACAAGCGGTCGTCGGCGCTCCGCAGGACGGCAAGATCGGTCCGAAGACGATCGCGGCGTGCGAAGCGATGGCCGCCGATGACGTCGTCAACAAACTTTGCGATCGTCGCATGGCGTTTCTGCGCGGCCTGAAGACGTGGACGACGTTTCACAACGGCTGGACGGCTCGCGTCAGCCGCGTACGCGCGGCGGCGCTCGACATGGTCGGTAACCCGGCCGATGTCGTGACGAAAGAAGTACACGTCCCGGTTCCAGTCGAGAAACCGACCGTTCCGACGACCGTCGAAGTCAAGGTCAAGGAGAAGGTCGATTGGTGGGGCAAGCTGACCGGCGGGGCTGGTATCGGCGGCCTTGGCCTGAGCGGCGTTCTCGGCGCGGACTGGAAGACGATCCTGGCGGTCGGTGTCGTCGGCATCGCGGCGGTCGGCCTTTACTTCCTGATCCGCAATCGTGCGGTTGCCGGCGTCAAGGAAGTCCGCGCGGAGGTCGAAGCGTGAGTTTCTTGCTGGCGGCGTGGGCGTACCGGAAAGCGATCGCGCTCGGCGTGCTGATCGCCGCGGTTCCGGTTGCGTACGTCGTCGGGCACGCACGCGGCGATAGGCAAGGGTACGACAGGCGAATCGCCGAGCAGGCGGTCGCGGACACGAAGGCAGAGGCCGAAAGGAAGGGCGATGACGCTAAAATCGGCAATATGGCGGATTACGATCTTTGCGTCGCTTCTTTGCAGCGTCGCGGCTTGCCAATCGACGCCTGCGACGAGCTGCGCGGGCTTCAGTCTGAATAATTTGTCAGCGGCCGGCACGGTGGCGCTCATCAAGGCCGACCGGCCCGGCTTCAATAGGGTCGAAGCGAATGACAGGAATTTCGAGCGGCGGAAATGTGGGACTTGAAGCATTTCCGGCGCATGTGGCGCGAGGCGTTCGCGTCCGATAAGTGCATACTTATGTGTTACGGCGCGTTTGCCTTTGCGATTGCCGGTTTCATCTTTCTACGCGTGGCATAGGGCAACGGGGCTGATGGCGGATCAGATGCAGCAAAATCGCGAAGTCAACGTGAACTGGCTCCGGGTAAACGTCCCTTCGGTGGTAAGCATCGTCGTCGTTGGCGTCGGCGTGGCGATGTACGTGCAAAGCCTCGCCAGTCGTGTCGAACAGATCGAACAGATGCGGGTGGCGCGTTCCGATCTGGTCGACAAGAACTTCGACCAGATACAGGCGCAACTTCAGCCGCTCGTGAATCTGCCCTACCGCATGGGGAACGTCGAGCAGGGCCTGCTGACAACGAATCAGCGGATGGATACCTATCTTCAGACGCTCGGCACGAAGATTGACGGCGTGAGCGAGCGCGTAAACGGCCTGACGACAAAGGTCGAAGTCCTGGCGCAGAAGATAGACGCTTTGTCGCCGGAAAAACGCGCCGATATCGAGCGGCAAATACGCTGAATGCCGCACCCGCACGCCATCAACCCGAAGACCGGCAAGCGGTACAACTTCGTCGATCCGCGCCAGGCCGAGATCGAAGAGGCGGCGCGCGAACGCGAACTCAAATCGCAGATCGCGCTGCTCGAGCGTCAGCAGATGGCGCAGGCGGCGCGCGACGATCTCCTGAAGTTCACCAAGTTCACGATGCCGGATCCGGAAGCACCGAATGACGTGCATCGGTCGCGGTATGAAGACGAGCGATTTCACCGTGCTATCGCGGCCGATCTGACGAAGTTGATCGACGGCGAACTCGGCACGAATCAGATTATTTTCGTGATGCCGCCGCGCCACGGGAAGACGCAGCTTTCCACGAAGAGCCTGTCGGCATGGGTGAGCGGGAAATTCCCGGCATGGGACATCGCGGTCGCGTCCTACAGCGATACGATGGCCGAAGACATGGGCGCCGATACGCGCGCCATCATGCAGACGCCGCAGTTCCGCCAGGTTTTTCCAACGCATCGCCTGCGGCGTGGCGGCACGTCGAAGAGCAACATCCAGACGACCGAAGGCGGGCGCCTCGTCTTCGTCGGCCGCGGCGGTGCGTTGACCGGGCGCGGCATGCACCTTGGCATCGGCGACGATCTCTTCAAGGACCACGAGGAAGCACGGTCGCAGGCCGTTCGTGATGCGGCATGGAACTGGTTCACGAAGGTCTTCATGACCCGCCGCATGGGGCCGAAGTTCGTAATCCTGACGTTCACACGCTGGCATTCCGACGACATAATCGGTCGGCTGACGGACCCGGAAAACCCGAACTACAACGAGATCGAAGCGAAGAAGTGGAAGATCATCCGTTTGCCGGCTATCGCGGAAGAGGGCGACCCGCTCGGCCGCAAGGAAGGCGAACCGCTGTGGCCGGAGCGGTACGATCTTGATTTTCTGCTCAGTCAGCAGCGTCTCGACCCGCTCGGCTTCGCCGCGCTCTATCAGCAAAGGCCGACCGTCGCCGACGGCATTCTGTTTCGCCGCGAGACGATCCAGTATTACACGCCGGACGAATTGCCGGAGAATCTGCGCTACTATTGCGCTTCGGACCACGCCGTCGGCACGAACCAGCGGAACGACCCGTCGTGCTTGATAAAAGTCGGTGTCGACGCGCAGGACAACATTTATCTCATCGACGCGATCTGGCGACGAATGCCGACTGATGAAGCGGTCGAAGCGATGCTGGCAATGGCCGGCGGGAACAAGCGGCCGCTTCTGTGGTGGGCGGAACGCGGTCACATTTCCAAGTCTATCGGGCCGTTCCTGCGCAAGCGGATGTTGGAATCAGGCACGTACATCAATCTCGTCGAAGTCACGCCGGCGGTCGACAAGGAACAGCGCGCGCAGTCGATCGCCGCCCGCGTCGCCATGGGGAAGGTCTACTTCCCGAAGGGCGCCTGGTGGGCGGAAAAGGCCATCAGCGAACTCCTGGCATTCCCGAACGGAACGCACGATGACTTTGTTGACGCGCTCGCGTATATTGGCCTTGGCCTTCAGAGCCAGTTCGGCCCGTCAAAGCCGAGAGTGCAGCCGAAATCCCACGAGGGAACGTTCGGCTGGTTAAAGAAGCAAGAGGATTGGCGACGTGCCCGTGAACGGGCGGTCGCGAACGGGATTTGACCGGAATGGCGTACGACAGCGACGAACAAACCGACGCAACGGCCGACAGCGCCGCGGTCGACACGAACGAAGCGAAGGACGGCGAGCAGTCCCCTTCCGAAGCGCAGCTCGTCAAGGACATCCGCAAGAAGGTGAAAGCCGACAAGTCGTTCTTCGCGAAGGACTACGACCGCATGCGCGAGGACATGTTCGTCGCGCGCTACGGCCGCGGCAAGGATTATCCGGCCCATCACTACACGGCCAATCTCGCGGGCCGCCACGTCAAGCAGAAGACGGCCGCGCTCTACGCGAAGAACCCGAAGATCGTCGCGCGTCGCCGCGAGACAATGGATTTCACGATATGGGACGAAGACCCGAAGTCGCTGGAATTGGCGTATAAGACGATCGCGATGGCGAAAGCCGCGCTCGCCCAGGCGCAGAACCCGACCGACCCGATGACCGGCGCTCCGGTTCCGCCAGCATCTGATCCGATGACCGGCGAACCGGCGCTTCCGCGCGTCCCGCCGGAGATCGAGCAGGCTTTCGAAACCGCGCAGAGCACCATCGCCGACTACCAGCAGGGCATGCAGAAGCGCCTGATGATGCAGCGCGTCGGGAAGACGCTGCAGATTCTCTTCGCGCAGCAGCTTCGCGAACAGAAGCCGGCGGACTTCAAGACCGGCATGAAACAGGCTGTGCGCCGCGCGACCGTTACCGGCGTCGCCTATGTCGAACTCGGCTTTCAGCGCGAATACGGCCCGCGCACCGGCTTGACCGAACAAATGGACGACATTCGCGTCCGGCTCGACCATCTTCGCACGCTCGCCAGCAATCTTACCGACGAAGAGAACCCCGTGATGCCGGACGACCCGGAGATCGCGGAACTCGAAAAGGGCCTCGCCGCGCTTCAGGCCGAACCGGAAGTCATCACGCGCGAAGGTCTCATCATCGACTTTCCGCAAGCCACGCGCGTCATTCCTGACAAGCTGTGTCGAAATTTGACCGGCTTTGTCGGCGCTAGGCACGTCACGGTCGAATATCTCTACACCTGCGAGCAGGTGAAGGAGATTTTCGACGTCGATCTCGGCAAGAACTACAACGGCTATGTGCGGGACATGAAGAATCCCGCAACGGAAGACGGCGACAAGGACGCCCTTCCGGATGACACGTCTTATTCGCCGGCGAAGAAAGGCCAGGGTCTCGTTTGTGTCTGGAAGACCTACGACAAGCCGTCCGGCCTCGTCTATTACACCGCCGACGGCTACGCGAAATTCCTGAAGGAGCCCGCCTCGCCCGACGTATTCGTCGAAGACTTTTGGCCGGTCTACGCGCTGACATTCAACGAGATCGAGAACGAAGACCGCATCTTCCCGCTCTCCGACGTGCATCTGATGTACGAGCAGCAAAAAGAATGGAACATGTCGCGGCAGGCCAAGCGGGAGCATCGTTATGCCGCGCGGCCGCGTTGGTTCTACAAAAACGGCGCGCTCGATAAGGAAGACGTCGAAGCGATCAAGAAGACCGGACCGCTGGAAGCGACGGGGCTCAATACGGACGGCGCTCTGAAAGACGTTTTCGATGCTCTCCCCGTCCCCGGCGTCGATCCGAATCTGTACGAGACCGGCGAGTTCTTCACCGACATCCAGTATGTCACCGGCTCGTCGGAATCGCAGTTCGGCGTCACCGGCAACGCGACGGCCACCGGCGAATCTATCGCGGCGAACTCGTCGAAGTCGGCCGATGATTCGAGCATCGACGATCTCGACGCTTTCCTGACGGTCGTGGCGCGTGGTGGCGGCCAGATCCTGCTTCGCGAAATGTCCGAAGAACAGGTCAAGATAATCGTCGGCGTCGGCGCCATGTGGCCGCATATGTCGCTTTCCGAGATCGCCGACGAACTCTATCTAGAGGTCGAAGCGGGCTCGACGGGCAAGCCGAACCAGGCCGTCGAAGTCAACAACTGGAAGAATCTCCTGCCGTTCCTGATGCAGATGCCCGGCATAAGCCCTGTATGGCTGGCGCGTGAGACGATCCGCCGGCTCGACGACAACGCCGATCTGACGGAAGCGCTCACGCAGGACATTCCGTCCATCGTCGCGCAGAACGGTCTCGCTACTATGTCGACCGGAAATCAGCAGACGGATCCGAACGCGCAAGGGGCCGAAGGCGCGAAGAACGCGCCGCAGCCGCATAGCCGCACGGAGGGTACGGACGCGGCCTTCGGCGATAACAAGACGCAATGATTGTCCGTAATGGCGGGCGACACTTGCGACATACCGGACAAATGTGTATTTTCATGTCGAACCAACAGGAGCGTAAATGCCTCCCGAACTAGAAAATGACGCCGCGGAACTCGATCAGGTCGATCCGAACGAAGCGGCTCAGGACGGAGCGGATGCCTCGAAAGAGGCCGAGCAATCCGCGAACGCAGATTCGTCCGCTGCGACCGACGCAAGCAAAACCGAAGGTGACGAGACCCTTTCGGTCGTCCGCGATGTGGTCGACGGGAAGACTCAGAAGCCGGCGGCGGCCTCGTCAGCCGATGGCGCCGAAGACGGGCAGCAGCCCGGTGCGAAGGCTCCGAAGGAACCCAAGGAACCGGACAACGAGAACTACACCGATGTCCCGTTCAACAAGCACCCGCGGTTTCAGGAAGTTCTCGGGAAACTGAAGACTGCCGAAACCGACGCGCAGCGGTACAGGAACGTCGAGACGTTCATTGATGAGCAAGGGCTGTCCGGCGACGAAGCCGCCAGTCTTCTGCGCATCGGCGGGCTCATCAAGACGAACCCCGCCGAAGCATGGAAGCAGATGCAACCTGTGGTGCAGAATGTCCTGATTGCGGCGGGCGAACTGCTCCCCGACGATCTGAAACAGATGGTCACTGAGGGCAAGATGACGCCCGAAGCTGCGCTGGAAGTTTCGCGGTCGCGGGCGGCGGTGAAGTCCACCGAAGCGCGGACGCAGTTCGATCAGAAGCGGTCTGAGAGCCGCCAACAGACCGATCGGCACAACGCTATTCAGGGCGCGGTTTCCTCCTGGCAGTCTGAGCGCAAGGGCCGCGACCCGAACTTCGAAGCCAAAATGCCTGCTCTTCAGCGGGAGATCGCATGGCTTCAGGCCCGAGAAGGCCGCCCCGATACGCCGGAAGGCGTCAGGGCGCAGCTTCAGAAGGCTTACGACGCGGTTTCGGCGGCTTACTCGCCGCCGGCCAATCCGCGTCAGAAGAAGCCGGCGATTCGACCGATCACCGGAGGGCAGGCCGCAAGCGGAAACGCGCGCCCCGAGATCAATGACACGCTCGACGCTGTGAACGCCGTCATTTCTCGGAGGGCTGCAGGCTGACAGGAATCCGAGAGATGGCATCTCTTACGGCAGACGAACTATCCGACATCAACAACATGGCGCTCGAGACCTACCTGAACAAGGGCAAGGTCTTCAAGCAGGACGTGGCGAACAAGCCGATGCTCGCCGCGTTTCAGGCGAAAGCGGGGCAGTTCCCCGGCGGCAAGGAGTATGTCTCCTTCCTGGTCGGCTCCGGTTACGGCGGCGGCACGCTCGCCGGCTACACCGGCGACGATCAGTTGTCGCACTACAACCCGACGGGTTCCGCCCGCGCTCGCATGGCGTGGAAGGAACATTACATCGGCATGGTCGTCACGCAGACCGAACTGAAAATGGACGGCATCGATGTCGTCGAGCGCGGTTCGGATCAGACGACTTCCGAGATGTCGGGCCGCGAGGCGCAGGCGCTCGCCAACATCTTCGACGAGAAGATGGAGAAGCTTGGCGCCGACTACAACTTCTCGCTCGACCGCCTCATCCACGACGACGGTTCGACCGACGTGAAGGCCCTTGCCGGCATCAAGGCTTTCCTTCTGGAAGACCCGGATACCGGCTCGACCGAAAACGTTAGTCGCGTGGCGAACACATGGTGGCGGAACGACGCCATGACCACGGCGTCGGGCGGCGTCATTACGTCCGCGACCACAAATGGCGGCGCGCTTATCGAGGCGATGGACAAGGCGGCTCGCCGCCGGTCCAAGTACGCCAACGGTCAGACGTCGGTTCGCTACTTCTGTGGCTCGGACTTCATCGACGCCTACAAGAAGGAAATGCGGGCCAACGGCTACTACACACAGACGGGATGGAAGGGGCAGACCCCCGACGGTTCGATGGCCGATCCGAACCACGCCGGGCTTCCGCTTGAATGGGATCCGACCATGGACGATCTCAGCAAGTCGAAGTTCTGCTACGCGATCGACATGGGCGCCCGCGGCCTCCGGCTGATGTACATGGACGGCCAGAAGTACAAGAAGCACAACCCGGCCCGGCCCTACGACCGCATGGTGATGTACAACGGCATCTCCATGACCGGCGTGATGGTCGCCCGGCAGCTCAACACTTCCGGCATCTACGAAATCGCCTGATCTGAGTAGCGGGGCTCCAGCCCCGCCTCTTCCCTTCAACACGAAATCGAGGTTACTCAGATGAGCTCTCTCGGAAATATCAGTGTCGTTCTCGCGTCGGCCGTAGCCGACGACGGTACGGTTGCCGTGTCCTATCCGACCGGAACCACGCAGGCCGGTTTGACCGGATCGACGGACGGTGAAGTCACGATCAACGACGGCGCCTATGGCCGGTGGGACCAGGGCGACGACGGCGCGACGTTCGCGTTCGGTGCGTCCACGATCACCATCACCAACAAGAGCGGCGTATCGTGGCCGGCCGGCGCAACGCTTCGCGCTTCCTTTGGCGACAACACGAATAACGGGTCGTACAATCCGTCCGACCCGCGCGACGCCGCGCCGGCGAGCCAGACGCTCACGGCTTCCGGCGCCGTGGCTACTGGCGTGCAGAACGTGCGGTTGAACCACGCAACCGTAGCCGTTGCCGCAACCATCGCCGACGCCGCCGCGCATGCCGGCTTCTTCGCCGTCACCGATGTGTCGGCGTCCGGCACGGCGGCTCACACGCTCACGCTGACGAAGGGCACGTTCGACGGCACGAACAACGTCGCGACGCTCAACGCGCCGGCGGAAAGCCTGCTCGTGTTCTTCGACGCCGCCGGCAACGGCACGATCGTCGTGAACACGGGATCCGTCGCCCTCTCGTAATCCTTAACGGCGGGGCTTCGGCCCCGCCGATCATCCGCAACCTGACAGGAGACGACCTTTGCAGACCGCCAACATCATGCTCGCCCTTGGCGGCGATATGGGAACCACCGTTCCGAAATACGGCGTCACGGCGTCGGAAATCGCCGTGTTGATGGCGATCCACGGCAACAGCGCCGTTCACGAGATCGAGCCGAAGGACAACATCGACCGCAGCGACCGTGACGAGATTCGACGGCTGCGCGAGATTTACGGTCGCGCCCGCATCCAGACCGAAGAGGGCGACGTGGCGGCGGTAAATGCGCTGTTCCCCGGCGCCGCGGCGCGCGCCTACCAGAAGCTCGACGAACTGGAAATCGACCCGACCTTCTTCAAGGCAACGTCGCGCGCCAAGCCTGCGGACGCTCCGGTCGTCGGGGGCATGACGAAAGCCGAGCTCGTCGAACTGGCCGAGCAGAAGGGCGTCGAAATCGACCCGAAGGCGAAGAAGGCCGAGATCGCGGAAGCGGTGAAAGCCGCCGAAGCCGCCGAAGACGAGACGGAGACCAAGCCCGAAACCGACGAGAATCTGTTCGGCTGATAGCCGACGCATCCACGAGAAGGAAGAACGATGACAACCATGCGCGCGAAAGTTCGTGTCTCTGCCGTGCTGCCGTATTCCGACGGGGATGGCGGCGTGAATTCGGAACGGCTGATGTTCCATGGCGTAGCACGGTCCGATTCGTACCCGGCCGATGGTTCGGATGAGAACAACACCTTCGCCAGGTTCTCGCCGTCTGTCGCCTTCGACATGCAGGTCGCCAATCCGGCTTTGATTGGCAAATTCGCGGTAGGCGACACGTTCTACGTCGATTTCACGCCGGCAGAGTAGTCCGGAATGGCGCGCGACACGACACTCGTTAAGCTGCTCGATCTGCTACGGGTCGAAGCGCGCCTTTCGCTCAATCCTGCGCATAACGCGCAAGACCGATCGGCTCAGGTCACGCTTCTGCAGGCCGAGCAGGAGCGGCTTTGGGAAGACTTCGACTGGCCGCATCTGCGCGTGAAGCGCAAGGTCGCCGTACAGGCGGGCCAGCGTTACTACGCGATGCCGGAAGACATTCAAGTCGATCGGCTGGAAAAGCTTCAGATTTTCACGAACGGTCGCTGGTTCGATCTTCTGCCAGGCATCGGCGCCAACGAACTCGCGGCCTACAATTCCGATCTCGACCAGCGGTCCTATCCGCCGCGCCGATGGGAAATCTACGAAGACGGCAATATAGAGATATGGCCGATTTCGGACATCGACGGCGATGCCGACACCTTCGAAGGTTACATCCAGTTCATCGGCATCCGGAATCTTAATCCGCTTGTCGCCGATTCCGACAGGGCCGATCTCGACGATCGGATGCTGGCGCTTTATGTCGCCGCGAAGAAGCTGGCCGCCAGCGGCGCGAAAGACGCCAAGCTGAAACTTGACGAGGCGAATTCGCGGTACGCCAGGTTGCGCGGCCGGTTGACGCCGCGCGTGAAGTTCAAGCCGTTCTGCGGCGACCAGGCGCCGCCGTCGCGCAAGATTTTCGTCACGAATTATCGCCCGCCTACCTGAAAACGCCGGCTCTCGTTATATGCTGATAGCCCTCGCCCCTTTTGATCCGGTTGACCGTGTGGCGGTCGACGCTGAGTTCACGCCCTATTTCGGCGCCGCTTCTCGGGTCGCACATGATCTGCTGTATCTGCTCGTCGGTAAGACGGCAGTTGGCGTGACGCCTTGTGCGAATGCCGCGCGGGCGTTGATTCGAATTCTGTTCGGAGTACGTCGCCCATTTGCAATTGCCGGGTTCGTAGTTCCCGTCGTTGTCTTTGCGCTCGATCGTAAGCCCTTTCGGGCGCTCGCCCATGTCTTCAAGAAAATTCTTAAAGGCGCGCCAGCGTTCGCAAACGGTGATACCGCGGCCAGCGTAGTCAACGTGGTGCAGGCACCTGTTGAGCATGTCTTCCCACGTTTTGTAAGTGGGCGACACACGACCCCCCGCCGAATGGCCGTGCTTCCAAAGCCGCTTGCGATGCATGTCTGCTTTGAAACATCCGCAGGATCGCGTAGTTCCGCCAACGATCTTAGACGCCGCAACACGCACCATGTTGCCGCAGTCGCATTTGCACAACCAAAGCGGCTCCTTTTTGTTCGACCCGTCTCGACGGATAACGACCAGTCGCCCCGACTTTTTGCCGGTAAGGTCTCGTGCTTGCACGCCCATGAAATCGGCTCCTTTCAACTTGCGCAACGAGATTATCTCGTTGGAGCAGATTTGTAAAGGAGTTCACGGTGGGAGAAATTTGGGTTAAGGAATTTACTGGTGGCCTTGACGCCCGGCGTATGCCGGAAACGTCGCCGGGCGGCACGCTCATCCAGGCATCCGACGGTCATATCACCAGCGGTGGGGAATTCGAGAAACGCGCCGCCTTCGTGTCGGAATTCGAACTGCCGCCGGGCACCGTCGGCATGGCCTACACCCGCACCGGCATCGTGGTTTTCGGAAGCGGCGAGGAACCGGCCGGGATACCGACCGGCGTGACCTATCAGCGCCTGCAGCATCCTGACGGCACGCCGACGCTGCTCTCCGTCCCGTCATTCGATCTCTATAAGGGCCTGATCTACGCGGTCGGCATTTTCTCCGACGGTAGCCGCCAGCATTATTACGACGGCGTTCATGTCGACGACTGGTTCGACGGCCGCGCTCGCGCCACGTTCCAGGTCACGGCGGGCGTCGAAGACGCGGCTGTCGCCGCGTCCGGTTCGTTCACGATCACCGGCGGCTCGGAAGGCACGGGTAACGAAATCTCGTCGGTGACGGTCGACGGCGTGACGATCACGTCTGGCGCCGTCGCGTACACGACCGACAACGCCACGACCGCGCAGGCCGTCGCCGACGACATCAACAGCAACACGTCGACGCCCGATTATACGGCGACGGCGGATAGCGGCGTCGTCACCATAACGGCGACCGACGCCGGCGCCGCATCGAACGATCTCGTTGTCGCGGCGACAGTCGGCGGCGACGTGACGGTCGGCGACGAAACGGCTCTTTCCGGCGGTTCCGACAACGCCACGTCGTCGCTCACATCGCTGACCGTCGATGGCGTCGACATCATTTTCAGTTCGATCGACTGGACCGGCAGCAACGCCGATACCGCCGCCGCTATCGCCGACGCCATCAACGCGGCGGCGACGAGTCCCGAATACGAAGCTATCTCAAACGGCGATCAGGTCGTCATCCTGGCCGGAGACGCGGGCTCCGACGCGAACGGCCGTGCGGTTGCGATCGGAACCGACGAGGGCTTCGGCGTGACGCCGGCAACCGGCCTGTCGATGGCGGGCGGCGTCGATCTCGACGACACATTCGAGCCGGGCACGTTCGTCCGCACGATCAAGTCGAAGATGTATTCTGTCAGCGGGCCGGACATGCACTTTTCCGGCATCCAGCAGCCGACGAAATGGACGACCGACGCGGCCGGCGCAGGATTCGTCGATATGTCGAGCCAGTCGTCCGGTTCGGAGGAACTGGTCGCGTTGGCGCGCTATCAGGACAGCGTTGCGGTCTTCGCCGCCACGATCATTCAGATTTGGTACGTCGATCCCGACCCGACGTTGAACAAGCAATCGCAGTCGCTCAACAATACCGGGTCGGTTTTCCCGCGGTCGATCACGCAGTTCGGCGACAACGATCTCTTTTATCTCGACGAAAGCGGCCTGCGGTCGCTGCGCGCTCGCGACAGTTCGAACGCGGCTTCCACGACGGACATCGGCGTGCCGGTCGACGACCTGGTGCGCGCCGCCAAGAAAGACTTGACGACGGACGATCGCCAGAACGTCATCGGCCTGATCGAACCGCAAACAGGCCGGTTCTGGCTCATCATCAAGGGTGAGATTTTCGTCTTTTCGTTCTTCAGCGGTGCGAAGGTCAGCGCATGGTCGAAGTACAATACGGTCGATTCGGATGGCGACGATTTCGAGCCGACGGACGCAGTTGTTTTCGACAGGCGCGTCTACTTGCGCGCCGCCGACACGATCTATTGCTATGGCGGGACCGGAAGCGATCCCGTTTACGACGACACGGAAGCCGTCGCGCAAATCCCTTATCTTGACGGCAACGCGCCGTGGCAGACGAAGCATCTGGCGGGCATCGACGTCGCCGCGCAAGGCGCGTGGAAAATCTACGCTGCGATGAACCCGAACAACATCGAAGCGCAGGACAAGATCGGCATCTTTGCGAACGTCGTCTCCGACACGACCTACGGCGCGGCGCGCATCCCGGCGGTCGGCCAGTCAACGCATTTCAGTCTGATCTTCAAGAGCCAGGGCGACGGTTACGCCAAGCTCGGCGCTTGCGTCATCCATTTCACGAGCGACGAGGATCCTCAGAATTGAGGGCCGACGTTCCGACAATTGACGCGGTGCGCTACGTCGCCGGCCGGATGCGGGCCAAGGACGTCGAGGAATTCATCGCGCTTTCCTTCGCGGCGGATGCGGCGGCCCTCGCGGACGATCTCGTCAAGCGGTACGCGACGCATTCCGATGGCGTGTGCTTCTTCGATGCGAACGAGCCGGTCGGCGTCGGCGCGATGGTAGAAGCAAGGCCGAATGTCCGGACGTTGATGTTCTTCGCGACCGACAGCTTCCCGAATATCGCGCTGCCGATCGCCCGCTTCACCAAGCGCATTCTGTTCCCGAAGTATCGCGAGGCCGGAGCGCACCGGATCGAGTGCATCTCGATCGACGGCTACGAGGAAGCGCATCGCTGGATTGATCTCGTCGGCATGTCGCACGAAGGGGCAATGCGCGGTTACGGCCGGAACGGCGAGACGTTCCATCATTTCGCATGGGTGGCCGACAATGTTCGTTAGGCTCGCCATGCCTGATGAAGAAGACGATTTCGTCCGCATGGGCGTGGCGAATCTGGAAGAGACCATGCCCGGCGAGCCGTATAGCGTCGAGAAGTTGCGCCAGACATTCCAGAAAAGCATTGCGACCGCGCAGCCGACGATCTGGTTCGTCGAGCACCAGCGCAAGCCGATCGGCTTCATGATGTCATACATGCTGGAATTCGACTACCGGGATGGACTTTATACGACACAGCGCGTAATTTACGTCTCGCCGGAAAATCGCGGAACTCGGGCGGCCGTTCTTCTCGCCAAGGAACTTCTGCGTTGGAGCACATCGCTCGGCGCATCGAAGATCGAAGGCGGCAACGACAACAGTTTCAAATCAGAGAGAACAGCAGGATTTTTGGAGCACTTCGGCTTCGAACGCTGCGGGTATCATCTGACGAAGCTTTTGGAAGAACGCGATGGGCAACAAGAAGGGCGGTAACGACGAGGCCAAACAGGCCCGTAAGGACGAAGAGGCCCGCCAGGCGCGGATACGAGCCGGAACGGCTCGCGTCAACTCGATTTTCGACGGCGGCAACGTCGCGACGGGCGCACTCGACGCGGGCGCGACATTCGATCCTAACGCCACCTACTACAACCCCGACGGCACGGTTTATTCCGGCGGCAGTGGCGGATTCGGAAAGGCCGCGAAGGCCGGTCAATTGTTTAGCGGCGTCACGCCGGAGACCGGCTTCAACGACGACTTCTTCAACGGCCTGAAACAGTCCTATCTAGACTATGCGGATCCGCAACTCGAGGACCAGTACAACGACGCCAACAAGCAACTGACGTTCTCGCTGGCCCGCTCCGGCAATCTGGACAGCTCGGCCCGCGCCGAGAAGGAAGCCGATCTCGGCAAGCTCTACGACACGCAAAAGCGCGCCGTAGCGGACAAGGCGCTCGGCTATGAGACGAGCTCGCGCAATGCGGTCGAAGACGCCCGCGCCAATCTGCTTTCGACGTTGAATGCGACCGGCGATCAGCAAGGCGCGGTGAATTCCGCATTGGCTCGCGCGTCGGCCCTGTCGCAGCCGCCGGCATACGATCCGCTCGGACAGCTTTTCGTCGATTTCACGAACGGGCTCGGCGTCCAGGCGGCGCAGGAGCGGTCCTACGCCGCGGGCGGGCCGACACCACGGTACGACACCGGCTTGTTCGGCAACACCGGCCGCGTTTCGGTGAGGTCATAAGATGTGCGATCCCTTGACGATAGCCGGAATTGCGTTGACGGCCGGTTCGGAAGTCGCGAACGGCATCGCCACGAGCCGCGTCCAGCATGCGCGGAATGACGCGCTCGACGCCGAACGCATCCGACAGCAGGGCCTTGATCGCGAAGCCGCGAACGTCAACACGCAGTCGCAGGACCGCTATCTCGATTTTGGCGGTCAGCAGGGCGAGAAGGCTTCCGATCTCGGCCAGTATTTCACCGACCAGAAGATCGAGAACGCCAACGACAATGCGAAGGCGACGAACGAACTGACGTTGCCGCAATCCGGTTCGAATGTCGTCACGCGCGAAATCGAGAAGCAGAAAGGCAAGGCCGACGCCTATGGCAACCAGCAAGGTCAGGCGCTCGGCCAGCTTCGGTCGTTCGGCGATCTGATCGGCGACATCGGGCGCGCGCAGGCGCGTGACGCCGGAACTATCGGCCAGATCGGCGGCTTCAAGGCCGGCTCCGAAAATGTCTTGCCGTTCGAACTCGACGCCGCCAGCCACAAGGGCGACGCGCTGAAGACTTTCGGCGACGTGCTCAATCTCGGCGGTTCGCTCCTTACGGGCGCGGGATTGAGCGGCGCCAGTTTCGGCGGCCCCGACGTGATTTCGCAGCTCGAAACGGCGCCCGGCGTGGCGACGGTCGGCGATCCGTGGGCCGGGCTGCGCAGCGTGTCGCGCGGCGCGAATCTCTTCTCGCCATATGCGAGGTCGATCTGATGCCTATCCGTTCATCCGGCTACTATAACAACCCGCAGTTTGCGCAGGCCGCGAATAACCTGATGCAGTTGTTCGCGCCGCCGAGCGGTGCGGATGCGGCAGGGTGGGCGACCGCTGATGCGACGCGGGCGAAAGAAGCGCGACTGCACGATTTCTACACGCACATCACGGACCCGAACGTGCCGCTTCAAACGGCTGACCGCTACGGCATTGGCGCCGGTGCGTATGCACCGACCAGTTCCGTCTACGCCGTCGATCAGGGCAATTTGACGACGCGGCGCGGCCAGGATGTCACCGCCGCAACGTCACGCGCAAATAACACCGCCGACAATGCGCGAGCGCTCGACGTCGCGCAGATCGGCGAACTCGGCAGGGCTTACGCGCCGCTTAACCCCGGCCAAATACGACCGGAAATCCCGGCCAACGTCGCAATTCGATTCGGCCAGCCTTCCGCGCCGATTGCGGCCGTGTCTGGCGCACCGAAGCCACAGACGACGGACGAACTGAAGGCGGCCATTATCGGCAGGCTCGACCCGAACGTGCAGCGCGCCGTCGCCATTGGCAGCACACCGGTCGAAAGCGTGGTGACGCCGGAAGGGCCGAGGATCGCGTATCGTTCCGATGCCGTCGGCCAAGCTCCTTACGAGAAGGCATCCGGCAACGGTCTTTCGGTGACGCTGCCGGACGGCACAGTCGTGCAGCAAGGCGGCGGCAAGCCGATGACCGAAGCGCAGGCGCGGCTGACGAATTTCTCGACAACGGCCGAAGCCATGCTTCCGATTCTGGACGAAATCGGCCCCGCTCTTACGAGTCCGGTCGAAGGCGCGTCCGAAGCGTCTCCGTCGATCGGTACGCTCAACCCCGGCAACTATCTGCAGTCTCCGAAGTACCAGCAGGCCCGCGTCACTGGCGAACGTTTTGTGCAAGCAATACTGCGCAACGAATCGGGCGCCGCCACGCCCGATGCGGAGATCCTGCACTACCAGGAAACGCTGCTGCCGCGTCCCGGCGACGGCCCCGAGCAGATTCGCATGAAGTCATGGCTTCGGCATGTGGCCGTGGACGCGATGGACGCCGGTCTCGGCCTTCAGGCGCGCAAGGCGAAGATCGACGCGGCGGCCGCCTCCGGCCCGCCGCCGAATTTTCGGCCTGCCGCGGGTGCGAGCGCACCAGCAGCCCCGGCACCCGCGCCTTCGCAGCAGCCGGCCGGAGAGCCGGCGCGACCGCAATCGGACGCCGAGTACAATGCGCTTCCAAGCGGCGCGTTGTTCGTCGATCCCGATGACGGCAAGACGTACAGGAAACCGTGATGCCCCGTTTCGCTGGAACGCCAGTTGAAGCCGAAGCGGTCGGCCCGCGCTTTGCCGGCGTGCCGGTTGACGCCGCTGCGCCGGAACAGCCGTCGACCGCGATGGACGTTCTGAAGTCCGCCGGTTCGGGCGTCGTACGCGGCGCTGTCGAGACGGCTATGGCGCCGGTGACACTCGGCCGTCTCGTGCGCGCCGGCGACCGCTGGCTCTACGACAAGGGCGAGGGCCTTGTTCGCTCGATCTTCGGGCTTGGCCCCGTGACGCCCGAAATGCAGGCCGAGCGCGACGCTATCGAAGCGTCGATGCCATCAACCGGCCTTGGCCGTGCCGCCGCTGGCGGCCAAGACGCTGTGCGCCGCGTCATGGATGAGAACTTGCACGCGCCGGAAACGCGCGCCGGGCGCTTCGCCGAGACGATCGGCGAGTTCGCCGCGCCAGGCGGTATTCCGTCCAAGGCTACCCGCGCCGCGCCGACGCTGGCGCGCAAGGCTGCCGAGTACGCTGCCGATCTCGGCTACAATGCGGCCATCCCCGGCGCGTTGTCGGAAGCCGCCGGTGAAGCGACCGAAGGCACGGCAGCGGAGCCTTACGCCCGCCTTCTAGCCGCGATCGTTGGCAATGGCGCTACGGTCGCCGGCCGGGCCTATTATGCGCCCGACATGCAAATCCGACGCGCTACGGAAGGCATGACCGACGCGCAGTGGCAACGGGCGAAGGAACTGCAGGACAACAGCACCGGTGTGCGGCTGAGTGGCCCCGAAGCGGTCGCGCAGGCCACGGAAGGCGCAAGCGCCTTGCCCGACGTACTGCGCGTCGTCGAAGGTTCCGTCACTGGTCGGCAGAAGACGGCCCCGTTCTTCGCGCAGCGCCCCGGCCAGGTCGACACGGCTGTCGGCGGCTTGCTCGACAAGGTAGCGCCGCAGAACGCGCAGCCATCTACGCTCGGCCCGCGCTCCGCTGACGCGGCGACCAACGTCATTCTCGACGCCGAGAAGGCGCGCACGGCCGCCGTCACGCCGCATTACACCGCAGCCGGCGCGGATAAGGTTCCTGAAGACACGGTGGCCGATCTGCTGGCGTCGATCGACAACACCGCAGCGGCGGATAAAACGGGCATTCTCTCTGGCCCGCTCGCCGAATTGAAGAATCGGCTTTTGGCGTCGAAAGCGCAGCCGGCGGTTCCCGCGCAGCGAATCGCGCAAGAACGGCCGAACGGAACGATCTACAAGACTGTTCCAGGCGTGCCCGCCGTGCCGGAAAAGCCGATCGTCGATATTGAGAATCTGGACCGTGCGCGGAAGTATTTCCGCGACAAGATGGACCTGCCGCAGATCGGCCAGGAAGCGATCACGAAAGAGCAGAACGCGGCCGTCACGGGTATTCTGACGAAGCTCGACGCGGCTATGGAGGCGGCGAGCCCTGAATTCCTCGCCGGCAAGAAAGAGTTCGCGGACATTTCACGGAATCAGGTCGACCCGCTGACGCAAGGGCCGGTTGGCCGCGTTGCGGCGGCTGGAACGACCGAAGGCGCCGGCAATGCGATCCTGCCGCAGAACCCGCTTACCGGCTCGGCTGGCGAGACCGCCGATGCCGTCACGCGCCTCGTCGCCAAAGACCCGGAAGCCGTCACGGGGCTTATTCGGCAGCGATTGGCCGATATCTACGCGAAGGCGTCGACCGCAACGCGCGAGAACAGTCGCGAGTTCGGCGGCGCGAACTTCAACAAAGCCGTCGCCGGCAACCCGACGCGGCGCGAAGTGCTCGACGCGGTGCTCGGCGCACTCCCGAACGGCCAAGCCGCCGCGGTCGCTCCGGAACTGCTCGACGTACTCGCGGCAACAGGCCGACGCTCCGGCGTCGGTAGCCGAACAGCTTTCAACACGGCTATCAACGCAGAACTCGGCACCGCATCGCCGGTCGGTCGTGCCGTCGATATCGCTCGCACGCTTGGCGGCAGTTTCTTGACGCAAGCAGGGGACGCGGCCCGGCGGGCAACATTGCGCGGCAGTCTCGGCGAATTGGCTGATTTGTTCACGGATCCGCAGTCGGTCGATCTGTTGCGGCAGTCTGTGCTGCGCGGCGCTCCGACGGTGTGGCCGGAAGCAGTAAGCCGGACGGCGCTACAATCCGGGGCTATAGCGAACGGCGGAGCACCGCTGGAACTGACCGTGACGCCGAAGGACAAGCGTCAATGAGCGGCGCGGTACTCTTCCATGAACCGCTGCGCGGCGGACTTTTTCTCCGCCGGAGTGAGGGTGCGCGTCACGCCGCGACCGATGGCGCGCGGCAGCGCGAGAATCGCCACGATCGCGAACCACGCCACGAATGCCCCGACAATGATCGTAAGGAACGCCGCCATACCCGTTTCTCCTTCGCGCTTAATGTAGGATCGGAAGGACAAAATGTCCACTCCGTTTGACTTCTCGAAATTCGCCGTCGGCGGCGCGACCCGGCCGGATACCTTCACGGGTATGCAGCCGGAGTTTTCGGCCGCGCTGACGCGGCTGTTCGAAAACGCCCCGCCGGAAATCCGGGCCAGTCTTCGCGTCTCGTCGGGATTCCGCTCGCCGGAGCGCCAGGGCGAACTCTACGATGCCGCGTTGCGGAAATACGGCTCGCCGGAAGCCGCGCGCAAATGGGTTGCGCCTCCGGGACGGTCGCAGCACAACCACGGCGACGCGGCCGATCTGAAGTTCCTCGATCCGGCGGCGCTCGCATGGGCGCACGAAAACGCCGGAAAGTTCGGCCTTGCCTTCCCGCTCTCGAATGAGAACTGGCACGTCGAATTGGCGGGCGCTCGGGGCGGCCACCCCGCCGCGCCGGCGGCAGCGGCAGCGGCAGCGGCAGCGGCAGGCGCACCCGCGACGCCGCGATCCTTCGGCGATCTCGTCGCGCCCGCGCCGGCCGCCGCGGCGTTGCCGTTCGCCGATATTCTCGCCAGTTACGCGGCCCGAAAGCAGCAAGAGGCCGAAGCCGCGCAAGCCGACCAGCAGCGTCGCGAAGCGCTCTTCGGCGGAAGCCTTTTAGGCTGATGACTACCAAACGACTACCAAAACGCTGTTTGTCGCGCCTGTGTTCGGCGGTGTTCGTTTGTCGTGAATCCAGCATTCGCAAGGCTTTGCGGATGGTGGGCGTGACAGGGATTGAACCTGTGACCCCTACGATGTCAACACTGTTGTCGTTCATTTTGTCGTGTGTCGCGCGACATGACTTTGCCGGGTTTCCGCACACCTGATCGGTGCGCATCGGCTCATATTGTCCGCTGTCGGGCGACATTCCGCACAGTTTTTCGGTAGCGGCTACCACGTTCGCTACCATCATTCTGCCGCCTCCAAAACGCCGTCGGAGATGCGGTCGACGGCTTCCCGTAAATCTTCGGGTTGGTATTTCGCATACACCTTTTCGACCATCGCGATCGTGTTACCAAGAATCTTCGCGATCTTGAACAGAGACACGCCGCGTCGCGCCATGTGCGTCGCCGCCGTGTGCCGCAGGGTGTGTGGCGAGATGCCCGTCGCGTGCGGTTTCTGGCCGCGTTCGATCTTCTGTTTCGGCGCAAGCCCCGCCTCGATCACGGCCAACTGAATCGGCGCCCACACCGCGCCCTTGTTGTCGAGCACCAGGCAATCTTTCTTCTTGTCGAGACGTTCTTCGTACGCCCGTTTCAGCACCGGGAGAAGCGCCGCCGAGATCGGAACGTTGGCGCGACGCTTCTTTGTCTTCCGTCGGCCCGGTACGTCGAGCTCGATCATGCCCGTCTCGAAATCGACGCGGCTCCATGTCAGATCGAGCAACGCTTCCTTGCGCCCGGCCGTCTCGAGTGCCAGCCACAGAAACCGCTCCGCACGCGACAGGCGCGGCCCGCGCCGGAGCTTGGCCGCCGCGTCTAGCAGTCGTTGAATCTCGTCGTGCCGCAACCAACGGTCGCGCGGATCGCCCGGCGCCGGCAAATCGTAGCGCTGGACGAACATCGGGTCGATCAGCTTGCGACGCGGGTCGGCGCAGAACTTGACGGCGGCCAGGAGGTAGGAAAGTTCCTTCGCGACAGTTTGCGGCTTGACCTTGCGTCCGAGTTTGCCGGTTGTCCGTTTCTCGACATACTCGTCAACCGCCATTTGCGACAACTGCGGAACCAGCAACGCGCCGAAATGCGGCGTCAACTGTTTCCACGCCAAATCGGCGTTGTATGTGCCAGCGACCTTCTTCTGCACATGCAGCCGGTCGTAGGCCACCCACACGTCGGCCAGGGTGAGATCGGAGCCGAGCGGGCCGTCCTTCGGCCCCTGCCCTTCCGTCAAGAGCCAGTGCGCGAGGAAAAGGCGCGCTTCAGCCTCTTCTTTAACACTCGTTGATACGCGCTTTCCGATGCGGTTTTCGGTCCAGTGGACATACCAGATGCCGTTCGGGGCGCGTTTGAGGTACGGGATTGATTTCGACATTTGGCCCTCTCTTGGTAGGATTCGAGATCCTGCTCGTCGATAAGAGGCGGCCGGCCGGGGATGTAGACCAGCCGTCCGGAAAGCCGCAGGCGCTTGACCTTTCCTCGCGAGCAGCGAAGTCGTTCGGCGACTTCAGCTTCCGTTAGTAAGGTCATCGGCCAGAAGCTGCATGATCTTCGTGCCGGTCTCGATCGAGACGGCGCGGTCGATCCTGATCCAGCCGCGGCGCGGATCGGCAGAGCTGACGCGGAAATCGAACGCGGGCGCGTCTTCCTCGATCGCCGACGCGACGTGGTTCGGCATCAACTGGTCGGCGGGCATGCCGAGAGCTTTTGCAAGCGACTCGACACTGGCCGGAGTCGGGAAATTGAGGCCACGGACGTAGCTCGACACGAGGCTTCGGCCAAGGCCGGCGGCGCGGGCGAGTTCGCTCTGCCGCATGCCTTTCGACATCATCAGTTTGTACAGGCGCCGACCGAATTCTTCCCGCGTCAGGCGCTTCAGCGACGTAACGTCGCTTTTGTCGGCGCCATCGCCGAAAATATGCGTACGATCCTTACGAGACATTAAATTTGGTCCCTTCCTGTTAGCACATTCGTTGCTGCACTGAGTTAACCTACCGCATGGAATTGCGGAATTTGTATGTCGTTTATAATGCCGCACCGCACAAACGTCAAGACATTTTGTCTGACAAAACGCTTGACGCCCGACAAACTGTCCGGCATAGTTAACTTACACACGACAAACACCGAACAATTTCAGCGGCGGCGGCATGTTTGATGCAAGGAAGTTTTTGGAGGTCGAGTTTTCCAATGCCCCTAATGTACGAGTGCTGCTTACCTCTTACGGCGTAAAGGCTCCTAGCCTCGCAGCCGTTGAGAAATGGTTTCAGCGCGGACGCATATCGGGCGAGTATCTTCCTCTTCTGCTGTGTGTACTCGAAATCGAAAAGGGCGAGCCGATTCGGTTGGCCCGCTACATGCAAGGAGCGTGAAGAATGACGAATTTGCTTGCGGTAGAAAGCAAGGCTTTGTGGGAATTGTCGAACGAGATCAACTCGTGCCGACGCGGCGGCCATGGTAATCTTGAAGAGGCGACCGAAGAAGTCGAGTGCATCCTGCAGCACACGGAACACGACATCATTCGCCAGCGGTGCCTGGCGCTCGTTGGCCCCGATAGCGTGTCCGCTGGCCTCGCTTATTAGGCGGGCTTGTCCGGAGTGTCCGTAATGGAGTCCGACATCGTGCGAATCGAGCTCGCCGGGGCGCCAATGGGCAAGGAGCGCGTGCGCGTGACGCGCACCGGCCACGCCTACACGCCGGAACGCACGGTCAATTACGAATCGCGCCTGGCGCTGGCGGCGCAGATGGTCATGAACGGCCGCCCGTTGCTGGAAGGACCGTTGGCCGTGGTCGTGGAAGCGTACATGCCGATCGCCGCCAGCAAGCCGAAGAAATGGCAGGCCGCGGCGCTGTCGGGCCAGATACGGCCGACGAAGAAGCCCGATTGGGATAATTTCGGAAAAATTCTTGACGCGCTTAACCTCGTCGTGTGGGCCGACGACGCGCAGATCGCCGACGGCCGGGTTTTGAAGTGGTACAGCGCGCGGCCGCGCATGGTCGTGCATGTGCGGAAGATCAACCAGGAAGAAGGAGTGTTTCAGTGACGACCAAAGCGAAGAACGCGCGACGCGAAGTCAAAGATGCCATCGAATCGGTCGGCTTGGACCCGCATGCATATATGAACCCGGAATGGCCGATCGACGCTCCGCAACAGGAATCGCATCTCGCCGACGCACTCGACAGGGAACTGGCCGCCGAGACGTTCGGTGCGCTCGATTCGTACGGAATAAAGCACGACACCGGCAAACTGCCCCTACATCTCCTGCCGGTCGATGCGATCGAGGCCATCACGGAAATCCTTGACTTCGGCGCTCGGAAGTATGCGCCGCGCAATTGGGAAAAGGGCATGGACTGGAGCCGCGTCTATCGGGCGACGATCGGCCATCTCTTCAAATGGTGGGCCGGCAAGGGACCGGACGAAGAAACTGGCAAGTCGCATCTGTGGCATGCCGGATGCTGCATCCTGTTTCTCATCAGCTACGAACTTCGTGGCGTCGGTCAGGACGACCGGCCATGAAAATTTACGTCGCTGGCCCGATGCGGGGCATTCCGGAGTTTAATTTTCCGGCCTTCAACGCCGCCGCGGCCGCACTGCGCGCCGTCGGTCACGTCGTCTTCAACCCGGCCGAACGCGACATCGAACGGCACAACGGCGTCGACGTGTCGAAGGGCAACGCTACGGGCGACGAAGAGATCGCCGCCAAGGAACACGGTTTCTCGCTTCGTGACGCACTCGCGGACGATACGCGGTGGATATGCAAGGAGGCCGACGCCATCGCCTTGTTGCCGGGATGGGGCGCATCGAAGGGTGCGAAGGCGGAATTGGCGTTAGCTGAAGCGCTCGGATTGGAAATCATCCTACTTCCCGCTTGACCCTTTTGTATGTCGTGTCCATAATGACGCCCGACATTCCGAACATGCGAAACTGATTGGCCGGAGAGCCGCCCGTGACGACCACCTACCAGCTTATGCAGGGCGACTGCCTTGATTTGATGCGTTTTATTCCGGACGCATCGATCGATCTCATATTGGCCGATTTGCCCTACGGCACGACGCGGAATAAGTGGGATTCCGTCATCCCGCTCGACGCGCTTTGGAAACAATATTGGCGCGTCGTTAAGGTAAACGGCGCGGTAGTTCTTACGGCGCAGACGCCCTTCGACAAGGCGCTCGGCGCGTCGTGCTTGCAGCATCTCAAATATGAATGGCTTTGGGAGAAGCCGCGTGCAACCGGCCATTTAAACGTTAAAAAACAGCCGATGAAGGCGCATGAAAACGTGCTCGTTTTCTACCGCTCGCAATGTCTCTACAACCCGCAAATGACTCCCGGCGAGAAGTACGCTGTCGGCGGCGGTGCGTCAAAAATGGACAACTATGGCCGTTTTTCAACGGCCCGCGAAAACGACGGGGCTCTCCGCTACCCGCGTAGCATCCAGAAGTTTGCGACCGAAACCGGATTTCATCCGACCCAAAAACCCGTCGCCCTGATGGAGTACATGATCCGGACCTACACGGACGCCGGCATGACGGTGCTCGATAATGCGATGGGCTCCGGCACTACCGGCGTTGCCGCCGGGAACACGGGCCGGAGTTTCATCGGCATCGAAAAATACCCCGACATTTTCAAAATAGCCGAAGGCCGAATCAAACCGGCCTTTTCGTCCGGAATGACGCGCGACATAGGCGTATTCGCATGACGACCATGACGCCTTTCCCGACGCAATTGTCGGGCGCGGCTTTCCTTGCCGCGAACCGCTATGCACTGTTGGCCGACGAGCCGCGTGTCGGGAAGACCGGCACGGCGATCATCGCTGCTGACTACATCATGGCGGCATCAATTCTGGTCATCACGACGGCTTCCGGTCGCGGCGTCTGGAAAAAAGGCTTCGCGGACTGGTCGGCGTTCGACCGCCGCGTCGCCATTGAAGACCCGACCGCCGATGTCGTCATTGTCGGCTGGCCGTCGATCGCCAAACCGGCCTTGCTGGCGAAGCTTCTTTCCCGCGAATGGGACGTGCTGATATCGGACGAGGACCACTTCGCCAAAGCTTTCACGGCGAAGCGCACGCAGGCGCTCTACGGCGAACTTCTGGATGACGGCGCGCATCTGCAGAACATCCGCGCGCTCTACGCCTGCGCGAAAGCTGTGTGGCCGCTAACCGGCACGCCGATCCCGCATTCACCGGCCGATATGTACCCGCGCCTCCGTGCGCTTGCGCCGGAACGTCTCGCCGCCAATCCCGCAAAGGACTGGCCGGACGTGACGCGCTACGGCGATTTTCTGCATCGCTATTGCGTCGTCCGGATGAAGAAGATTTCGAACTTCCGTCGAATCCCCGTCGTCATCGGCGGCCGGAACCTGCCTGAATTGCGTGACCGCGTTGCCGGTTTCATGCTTTTGCGGACCCAGGCAGATGTAGGGATCCGGCCGCCGGTGCACGAATTGCTGCCGCTGCTCATCTCCGATGCCAAGCGCCGCGAGATCGAACGCGACGTCGATAAGGCCGCGATCATGGCTGCGGCCGACAACGGCAATACCCGCGATCTCGAAATGCACCTTGGCCCGTTGCGTCGCATCACCGGCCATATCAAGGCCGATCTGGTCGTCGAAGCCGTCAAGGAAGAATTCGACTGCGGTCTCGACAAGATCGTGCTGGCCTATTGGCATAAAGACGTCGGCGCCGCACTGCGCGATGGCCTGGCGACGTTCGGCGTGACCGGCATTGACGGCTCGACGCCGGACGCCCGGCGCGGCGAGAACGTCGCCGCGTTTTCCCGGCCGGACGGGCCGCGCGTGTTCCTCGCGCAGATCGAGGCCGCCGGCGAGGCGATCGACCTGTCGGCCGCTGCCGTGATGTGGTTCGTCGAAACCAGCTTCTCGCCCCGTTCGATGAAGCAGATGTCGCTTCGCATCACAAACCATTCGCAGCGGCGGCAAGCCGTTGTGAAAGTCGCCGTTCTGGAAGGCTCGATCGACGAAGCCTTGCAGGCGTCGCTTATGCGGCTCTGGTCCGCGATACGTGAAGTCCTGAATTAACAACCAAAGGAGACGACCTTGCCAATTGACATTCATATCAGCGCACACCCCGACCACGGCGACCTTTCGCATCAGATCGAAGAAGCGATGGCCGCTGTCGGATTTGTCCGTAATAGCGCGCGACAGATCGTAGATCGCACGACCATCGCGAGCGTCCCGGCGTCGAAAGACCCGATCGTCGATGAGAGCGGCGCGGTCGACGGTGCCGCGGACAAGCCGCAGCGCGAACGCGGCCAGCCCGCGCCGGGCCGGAAGCGCCGCACCAAGGAAGAGATCGCCGAAGACGAGGCGGCCGACAAGGCCGACGCCGAAGCATCCGCCGTCCACGAAGAAAAGCCGCAGATCAGCACCGGCGAAGAGCGTGTCGGACCGGAAGACGATGCCGAGACCGTGGCGCAGGACACGGCCGACGAGAAAGCCGAGAGTGACGCCGCCAAGGCCGCTCGCGAGCCGGACAAGAAGCTGACGTTGGACGACGTGCGCAATGCGCTCGGCGGCTACGTCAAAAAGTTCGGTATGGCCGCCGTGCAGGAAGATGGCCCGAAGGTCATCAGCCTCGTGCTGAAGGACGACGCGAAGGTAAAGGTCTCCGACATTCCGGACGACCAGGCGACCATCCAGCGCGTCATCGACGGCGTGAACGAGATGATCGCCAAGAACCCCTTCCAGCGCGACAAGGTGGCGTGATGGGCGGGTTCCGCACTTTCCTGAGCGGAGGGGCGTCGCTTGGCGCCCTCTTCGCCGGAATCGTCTCGCGCACCGAAAAGAAGCGCGAGCCGTTCGCCCCGACGAAACGGAAACCGGAGTTTCGGCGCCGTAACGCCGTCGCATCGGCCAAACGCGCTGCGTCTCGTAGCGCGGCGCACGAGCGGTACGAACGCCAGCTACGCAAGGAACGCGAGATCGGCGTCGATCCTATTTTCTGGCACGGCGACAGTTCGCGGAAAATGGAAGCGCGACGTTTTTGGCAAAAGCAAAGCCGCGAATGGGACCGCGCTCATGGTTGACCACGGCGCACGCGAACACGCCCTGTGGAGTGCGTCAGCGACGGCCAGGAACGTTCATTGTCCTGGCGCGCTGGCGCTCGCCCCGCTCGGCGAAGACAAGCCGAGCCTGTACGCCGATACGGGGACCGCCGGCCACCAGATCGCCGAGCGATGCCTGCGGGAAGAACTCGATCCGATCAGCTTTCTAGGATCGGTCGAGAAGACCAAGGCGCACGACATCACAGTCGACGAGGAACTTATTCGTTCCGTCGAAGAGTACGTCGACTATTGCCGGGGCCTGATCGGCCCCTGCACCGAATATTGGCTGGAAGAGCGCTTCGTGCTCGACAAGCTTAATCCGCCCTTCGATGCCGGCGGCACGGGCGACTTCGTGGCCTACTTCGAAGACGAGAAGCGGCTTGAAATCGTCGATTTCAAGAACGGCCGCGGCGTTGTCGACGCGGAAGGCAACCCGCAACTTCGCACCTATGCTTTGGGCGCGATGTTGGCGCATCCGGGGCTGGATATCGACCACGTTACGGTCACCATCGTCCAGCCTCGCGCAGCCCACAAGGACGGTCGCATCCGTTCCGAGACGATCCACGTCATCGACCTGGCCGAATGGTCGGCCGATCTGGTCGCGGCCATGAAGCGGTCGAAAGCCGCCATGGACGAATATGACGCGGCGGGCGGCAACACCGTGTTGCTGGACGAGTGGCGCGACAAGTGGCTTCGTCCGGGCAAGTGTACGTTCTGCCCGGTCGAAGGATCGTGCCCCGCGTTGCGGAAACAGGCGCTCGACGTCGCCGCTGTCTGGTTCGACGACATGTCGGAACCGCGCATCGGCAATTCGGCCCTCGATACCGACCCGGAAAGCGTCGCGCGGGATCTCGACATGATCCCGATGCTCGAGGACTGGATCAAGGCCAGGCGCGCACTGGCGCACACAATGGCCGAGCAGGGCCAGAAACTGCCTTGCCCGGACGGCGAGGAATATTTTCTCGCCGACAAGATCGGCAATCGCAAGTGGACCGACGAGACGGCCCTTGCGGCGGCCATGCAGACGGCGGGGCTGTCGGACGACGACATCTACGCCGAGCCGAAACTGAAATCCCCCGCCGCACTCGAAAAGGTGCTCGGGGCGAAACGGAAGGCTCTGATCGAGCCCTTCGTCGAACGTCCTGTGACGGGGACGAACCTCGTTCGCAGCGACAAAACCAGTCGTCCACCGGCAAAAACGGTGGCCGCGAAATACTTCCAACCCTGATAAACGGAGAAACGGACGTGGCATCTAAAAAGAGTATGTTTCGCGGAGAACTGTTCCGCACAGACGAAGGCGTTGTTTCCTACGCTTTCGGCCTCTTCAAATCCCGCACGAAGACGAGTGACGACGGTTCCACGCGCGAATCGTGGGACGCGACGCTTATCTTCCCCGCATCGTATCGGCCGAAGTTGGAGGCCGAAATCGCCAAGGTCATCGTCGGCGAATGGGGTGAGAAAGGCATCAAGATGGCGAAGGATGGCCTGATCAAATCGCCGATTCTCGCCGGCGACGGCAAGGAAGCCCGCAACAAGGAAACCGGCGAGTTGCATCCGGGCATGGGCGCGGACAAGATTTTCATCCGCGTGCAGTCCAACAAGGCCCCGGTTGTTCGCTACAAGGATCCGAACATCCCCGCGACGGAGGCGGAAGTCTATTCCGGCTGCCGCGGGTTCGGCGTCATCAACGGCTTCGCCTGGTACAATGCGAAGAACGGCAACGGCGTCTCCTTCGGCATCGAGTACTTCCAGAAGACCGGCGAGGGCGAGCGTATCGGCGGTAGCGGCGGTGTGAACGCGGCGGACTGGTTCGAGAAGATCGACGACACCGGCGACGCGCCCGAAGAGACGAAGACCGGCGCCGGAGCCGGTGGCCTTTTCGGCTGACTGTCCGGAATAGAGCGCGACACGCCGGACAGAGCGCCGGCGTGTCTCCCCGAAACAAGGAACGACGATCATGCCAAAGAAAGAGGCCGGGATCGGCCACAACAGCGACGGCGTTACGGAAACGTCACAGACCGTCGCGGCGGGTCAGCTCCGCGCCTTCATCGAACGTATCGAGCGGCTCGAGGAAGAGAAGAAGGCCCTGAGCGACGACGTCCGCGAAATCTACTCGGAAATGAAGGGCGTCGGCTTCGACACCAAGGCCGTCCGCACCATCATTCGTTGGCGCAAGAAGGACGCTGCGGAGCGGCAAGAAGAGGCGTCCATTCTTGAACTCTACGCCGGGGCGCTCGGCATGGTCGGCGTCTTCGGCTGATGGCCCGCTTCGCGCAGACGACCATTCATGCCGAGATCACCAGGACGACCGACAAGGCCGTCCTGGTGACGATCGACGGCGAAGATCACTGGATACCGCGCCGCGTCTGTCTTGACGGCGATGCGCTGGAAGTTGGCGACGACGATCTTATCGTCGCGGACTGGTGGCTCGAAAAGGAGGGCTTGCTGTGAAACACGTAATGCTGGATTTGGAAACGCTCGGCACAATCCCCGGCGCTTCCGTCATCTCCATCGGAGCGGCCGAATTTGAACTCGACGGTTCGATCGGTCGCACCTTCAGCCAAAACATATCGGCAGCTTCTTGCCGGGAGATCGGTTGCGTCGAAGATCCCGCAACGCATGACTGGTGGGCCAAGCAGTCGAAAGAGGCGCAGGACCGGTTGACGAAGGGCCGGAAACACGTCGCCGAAGCCGCTGCGCTCTTTCACGCATGGTTCCAGAAATGCGGTGCCGACTTCGTATGGGGCAACGGCGCGACGTTCGACATCAGCTTGTGGGAGGCCATCTGCCGTAAGCTTGGCATCTCGGCGCCGTGGAAATTCTGGAACGTCCGCGACATGCGCACAGTGATCCATCTGTTCGATTTCGACGTGCGCGACATGAAACGTTCCGGCGTTCACCACGACGCGCTCGACGATGTGAAATTCCAGATCACTTGCGTCAGCGCGGCGCTGAAGAAAGGCCGCGCGGGCGCGGTGGAAAGCGTCTTCGGATGACGATCGACGAAGCCCTGCGCGCCCGCGCCGGCGAGCGAATCAGCGTCACGGTATTCCCGGCTTCGTCGGGCTACCAGGCCAACATCTCGACGGACGGGAAGTCCTGGCGCGTCGAGATGGGCACCACCGCCGAGACGGCATTGAAAAAGGCGCTCGGCATTTTGCCGGGCGCATCGGGGCCGACGCTTGTCGCGCCCGAACCGACATCAGGGAGCGTATTTGAATGAGCTTCTTTCAAGAGATCGAAGGCGAGGCCGCGGTACTCGTTGAGAACGGGGTTTACCGCCAGACGCCGATCTACAGCCGGGACGGCTATCTCTACGCCAAGGTCAACGGCGGATTCGTCCGTTTGATGGCCGATGGCGCCACGACCAAGGCCAAGATGCGTCTCGACTTCCTGTCGTTCGAAAAGCCGCTCTACCGCGACGGCATGGGCCGGCTCTGCACCGTCGAAGTCAAAGGCGGCATGGCGTTGCCGGATGCGACAGCGCAGAAGTTGCTCGGCTGTACGGAATGACGCATGACACAGCCAACAGCGTACTACAACGAGATCGATCCATTCGCGGCCGCGTGGCTGCGGGAACTCATCAAAGCCGGCCACATCGCGCCGGGCGACGTGGATGAAAGGAGTATCGAGGATGTCAGCCCCGACGACTTGCGAGGCTACCGCCAGTGTCATTTCTTCGCCGGGATCGGTGTCTGGTCCCACGCGCTCCGCCGAGCCGGATGGCCCGACGATCGCGAAGTCTGGACCGGAAGCTGCCCGTGCCCGCCGTTCTCGGCCGCCGGCAAAGGAAGCGAGTGTCCTAGCTGCGGCGGAAAAAGCTGTCTCTCGCATCCTATCGTCACAGCCGGATGGATATGTCTCGATTGCGGCGACGAGTGGCGCGGCGACGATCGACACCTTCTCCCCGAGTTCATCCGCCTCAAGGGCCAGTGCCGACCTTCAGTCGTCTTTGGAGAGCAGGTTGCGAGCCGCGACGGCCGGCTGTGGCTCTACACTTTACGCGCTGTCATGGAAGAAGCTGGATATGCCGTCGGGGCCGCCGATCTGTGCGCTGCGGGCATCGGCGCGCCGCACATCCGGCAACGGCTCTTCTTCACTGAAGAGCGGTTGGCCGACGCCGGACGCCCAAGCGATGAATGTCTTCGCGGACCCGGAGAAGCATCAGGAGCGCCGCGATCGGCTGAAAGCGAAGCATGGAAACGGCAATGGAGCGGGACTGCCGATAGGACAGGCGGCGCATCTCGCGGGATGGCCCACTCCGACGGTCGGGAACGCCTCCGGTTCGCAGATGGCGAAAGACGCCTCATCGACGGGCAAGCGGCCGGACGGTTCGAAGGCTACCGTGAGCCTGCCGCAAGTGGCGATGACGGCGGGATGGCGCAGTCCGAACACCGTGGATGCGAAGGGCGGGAACCGGCTCGGCGAAGGCCAGGTGCAACTGTGTCATCAATCTCTCTTGGCAGGGTGGCCGACGCCCATGGCCGGATCGCCGGGGAAACCGGGCCGCTACAATCCGGCGGGGAACAACGACAGCAGCCGGAAAACGGTCGATCTCTGCGCTACCCACGGCCCGGCCCGACTAACGGCATCTGGCGAGATGCTGACTGGCTCTTCTGCCGGGATGGAAAGTGGCGGCCAGTTGAACCCGGCACATTCCCGCTGGCTCATGGGTCTCCCGCCAGAGTGGGACGACTGCGCGGTTATGGCAATGCAATCGTTGCCCCGCTCGCGCAAACGTTCATCGAAGCGTTCCTCGACGCCGAAGCCGACGAACGTCTTCGACTGACGGGGGTGTTCGCATGACAAAAGTCGTCATCACGGACCACGCGCTGATCCGGTGGCTCGAGCGCGCCCGCGGCTTCGATCTTGAAATCTTCCGCGACGCCCTGGCCGAGATTGCGCAGCCCTACGCCGATATCCGCGTCAAACAGGCCGAGATCGGCGGGCTGTGGTTCATCTTTCACGAAGACCGGCTGGTCACCGTCACGCCAGAGAAGCCGCGCCGCGCGCAAATGCTTCGTCATGATCGGGAATATTCGAACGGCACGGACGCGCCGCGCGAACGGGCGTCGTGGCAAATGAAGAAACGGCGGAAGGCGCATAAATGATTGAGATCATCCACGGCGATTGCCTCGCCGCGCTGGAATTGCTGCCGTCCGAAAGCGTCCACTGCATCGTCACGTCGCCGCCTTATTGGGGCCTTCGCGACTATGGCGTCGACGGCCAGATCGGCCTCGAACAATCGCTTGGCGAGCATATCGATCGGCTTGTAGAAGTGTTCGGCGAGGCCCGACGCGTTCTTCGAAAAGACGGAACGCTATGGCTCAACTACGGCGATGCCTACGCCAGCGCGCCGAACGGGCGTTCCGCCGCCGACACAAAAACACTCGGCAACGATGATCGAACTTTCCGCGACAAACCGATCTCGACCGTCGGCCCCGTTCGCAAGTCATTCCGGCGAGACGGCGGTGCAGTCTTGCCAGTGATCCGCGCAGCAACGCCGGAACTGAAGGCGAAAGACCGCATGATGCTGCCCGCGCGTGTTGCGATCGCGCTGCAGGAATCTGGCTGGTGGATCCGCGACGAGATCATATGGCACAAGCCCAACCCGATGCCGATCAGCGTTCGCGACCGTACCACACCCGCGCACGAAATGCTGTATTTGTTGTCGAAGTCGGCTCGGTATTACTACGATCAAGAGGCGATCAAGGAGCCGATCGCCGCAGCGTCGAGAAAGCGGTACGCGCAGGAAACTCTGAATTCACAGACAGGCGGGTTTAAGCAGGAACAGTACGAAAGCGGCATCACCGGGCAGCGCGCCCGTTCCCGCCGGCCGGCGGAAATACTTAAAACGCTCGCAGGGCAGGAGAAACGCAACAGGCGCAGCGTCTGGACGATTGGAACGAAGCCGTTCGCCGACGCCCACTTCGCCACCTTCCCGCCCGATCTTATACGGCCCTGTATCCTGGCCGGGTGCCCTGAAGGCGGTATCGTGCTCGACCCGTTCTTCGGCGCCGGCACGACCGGTCTTGTCGCTCGCGAACTAGGCCGACGCTGCATCGGGATCGAATTGAACCCTGCTTATATCGAGATCGCGAAAAAGCGTCTCGGCCTCGCCTACGGGGTGTTCGCATGACGCTCGAGATCGACTTCGAGACCCGTTCCGCCGTCGATCTGAAGAAGCGCGGCGTCTACAACTATATGGCATCCGAGACAACCGAACCGCTAATGGCGTCCTACTCGATTAACCAGAATCCGGTTAATCGCTGGCGACCGCCGGCGCCGTGCCCGCCCGATATCGTCGAGCATGTCACGGCTGGAGGCATGATTTCGGCCCATAACGCTGCGTTCGAACGGTTGCTGTGGCAGTACGTCCTGACGCCGCGCTACGGATGGCCCGCTGTGAAAACGGAGCAATTCCGCTGCACGGCGGCCACGGCGGCGGCCATGTCGCTGCCGCGTGCGCTCGGCGATCTCGGCGCGGCGCTCGATCTCACGATCCAGAAGGACAAGGAAGGCTCGCGGCTCATCCGGAAATTCTCGATCCCGCGCCGCGTCCGCAAGGGCGAAGAGCCGGGCGTCTACTTCAATCAGCCGCACGAGCACCCGGAAGAATTCGAGCGCTTCCACGACTACTGCGATGATGATGTGCGCACGGAAGCCGGTGCCGACCGCCGCATGGTTCCGCTGTCGGCTGACGAGCAGGACGTCTATGTGCTCGGGGAGATCATCAACGACCGCGGCATCCGCATCGATCGACGATCGGCACGCGCCGCGCTGCGGCTGGCGGAGAAGGCCAAGCTGAAGCTTGACCGCGAATTGCGGCTTGTGACCGGCGGTTATGTTCCGTCGACGACGCAGCCGGGCAAGCTGGTCGAGTGGGTCGAGAGCCAAGGCGTGCCGATGTCGTCGGCGGCCAAGGCCGAGCTCGAGGCGTTGCTGGAACTGGACGATCTGCCGGCGAACGTCCGCCGCGCGATAGAGATACGCCAGGAAGCGGCGAAGACATCCGTGTCGAAGTTGAAAGCGATGCTGGACCGCGCTTCCGACGATGGCCGCGTGCGCGGCACGTCGATCTACCACGGCGCCGGCACGGGCCGTTTCCAGTCGGTCGGCGTTAATTTCTCGAATCTTCCGCGGCCCCGTCGCGAGTTCGACGACGCGCATCTCGACCGCGCGACGCTGTTCAAAGCATTCCGGCACGAGGATCCGGACTTCCTGCAGTTCCTATACGGCGACACGCTCGGCCGCCCGCTGCATCTCGTCTCCGACGCTATACGCGGCTTCATCATGGCCGCGCCCGGTCACGATCTTGTACAGGCCGACTATTCCGGCATCGAAGGCGCCGTCATCGCATGGTCGTCGGGCGAGCATTGGAAGGTGCGGGCGATGCACGAGATCATCGCCGATCCCGATCTGCCGGATATGTATCGCCGGACAGCCGCCGGTATTCTCGGCTTGCCGGTCGACGTCGTGACGAAGAAACATTGGGCGCGTCAAGCCGTTGGCAAGGTGAGCGAGCTCGCCCTTGGCTTCGGCGGCGGTGTGTCGGCCTTCCATTCGATGTCGAAGAACTACGGCGTCAAGCTCGATCCGCTGTTCGGGCCGGTGTGGGCGACCGCCGACGAAGAACGCCGCGAACGTGCGGTCAAGCGCTACGAGGCGAACCTGAAGCGCGGCAATGAAAAGACCGACGAACTGTCGCGCGAAGCATGGTTGGCTTGCGAGATCATCAAGGTCGGCTGGCGCGAGACGAACCCGGCCATAAAGAAAGGCTGGCACACTCGCGAAGACGCCGTGCGCGACGCGATTCGCAACCCGGGAACGCAGTTCACGGCGCTAAAGTGTTCCTACCTTGTCGCCCGCGGCTTCCTGTGGTGCCGTCTGCCGAGCGGCCGTTGCCTGGCCTACGGCTCGCCGCGGCTGCGTGACCAGGTATGGGCGGAAGTCAAACTCGACGACGGGGCATGGTGCGACGCCGAAGTGATGGACCGCGAGACGGCCGAGCGCATGGCTGTGCGCGGAACGTGTCGAATCAACGGTTCGACGTCGCCTTCGATCTCGGCGCTCGGCGTCAATTCCGTCACGAAGAAATGGACGCGCTCGCATCTCTACGGCGGCTTGTTGGCCGAGAACGACACCCAGGCCATCGCCCGCGATCTGCTCGTCAACGGCATGCGCAAGGCCGAAGCGGCCGGTTACCCGATCATCGCTCACGTCTACGACGAGATGATCGCCGAAGTGCTGCGCGGAACCGGGGATCTGGCAGCGTTCGAAAAGCTGATCTGCGAATTGCCGGAATGGGCCGCGGGGATGCCTTTGACGGCGGGCGGATGGCGGGGAAAGCGGTACCGCAAGGACTGATCCTTTTGTCCGTTTTGTCGCTTGACACACCGTACAAAACGACATACAAATTGTCTGCATAGACCAGAACTTCAACGACCAGGAGGTTCGCCATGTAGACCGCAGCGCGTTGCGCGCACCACCTTTCGACAGCCGGCTTCGCCGCCCCCGCGAAGCCGGCGCCCCATTAACGAGGACCACATGAAGCGCAAGAAGACCTACCGGAAGAAGTACGGCCATCCGACGGAGATGCTAGCCGTCCGCGTGCCGGCTCCGTTGCATCGGGCCGTCAAGTCGCGCGCCAAGCGGGAGAAGAAGCCGAAGTCCGAAACGGTCGTCGGTATCCTGGCCGCTGCGCTCGCTCCGGAGGCTCCTGCCGAGAAAGAGAGCGTGTTCGAATGACTGACAAGATCAACGGAGGCCCCGCCTTTCCACACCCGAATCCGGGGTACGCGCAGAACTGGGGCCGCACGGACAGAACACCGCCGTTCGGCGGCATGTCGCTGCGCGACTACTTCGCCGCGCAGGCACTCGTCGGCTCCTTAGCTTCAGTTAGCGAGGATGATGTGCGGGATATGACCAAGGCGGGTATGACAGCGACGCAGCGCGCGCATCTATTCGCCGAACACGCTTTCATCATGGCCGACGCCATGCTTACGGAGCGGGACAAATGAAACAGATGATCGTATTCGCGGCCTTCGCCGCTTTGCTGTCCGGCTGCATGACGACCGGGAACGGCGCCGCCTACAACCGCAGCTACACCGCCACGTCTTTCGAGACCGTCAATTACGGTGCGATCGGCTACGGCTATCCCGGTTCGTTCTGGTGATCGCCATGCGCCACCCTTCAACATACACGACCATGCCGTTCGGCGCGATGCGCGTCATGGAAGTCGATGCCGGGACCGACGTTACCGACGAACGCACCGGCGAAACAATCACAGTCGACGACGAGACCGCCGCCGTAAAAGGCCGCGTCATCTTTTGCACGAAGAAGATGTACGAGGCCATAAAAGCGAGATGTCTTCAATGACTTTCGACGAAGCCCGCGCCACCTATCCTCGCTGGTCGTTCGGCGTCTATGCGCTGGAACCGGGCGCGGGCGTCACGCTCGAGATACTGACCGAAGACGGCCAGTCCTTTTCATTCGAGGCCGCGACGCTAGACGACGCGCTATCGGCGGCGTTCCCGCCGGCGCCGGAAGAACCGCAACCCGAGCCAAGCGACGTGTTTGCATAGTACGGAATGACGACCGACACAGGAGACAAATCATGGGAATCAGTTACCAATATGCGTGCGACGGTTGCCGCGCAAAGAAGAACGCCGAGACGCCGGAACTGCCCTTCGCATGGGCGATGGTGACGGTAGCGATTTCGCAGGATGGCGGCGGTCCGGTGTCGCAGACGCATCTTCTTTGCGAATCCTGCCGCGCCGAGATCGTCCGCAAAAGCGATCCGAAGCAGTGGTCTCGTGCGCGGGACTGCGCCGAATTAACTGCGGCGAGGATGCCGTCATGAACCGCGCCGCCCTGAAAGCCAAAGCCCGCCGCTTCCTGGTCTATCGCGCGTGGAAGGCCGCGGACGATCCGCTGGTCCGCCCGATCGACATCGCCCGCGTGACCGGGCTGAAGCGCGGGACCGTATCGCATCTGCTGATCTCGATGGGTCTCGCGCACAACAGCGATACGACGAACAGCGTAGCAAATATCGGCCGGTTGCCGGTCGACACGTTCATGCGGCTGTCGCCGCTCTCACCCGTCATCGCGCGGGAAACGTACTAGGGAGACGCCCGATGCAAACCTTGCTTGCCGCCGCGATCGGCGCGGCTCTCGGGCTCGGCGCCCTGGTCGTCATCGTATGGGCGATGCGGATCCGCGAACGCCAGATCATCGCCTTGCTGGAAGGAGAGGAACGGCCGTGACCGTTTACACCTGTTCGTTCCAACACAACGGACGCCAGCACGTCGTTCATATCCACGCCGATGATCCGCTCGACGCATCGCGCCGGCTACGCGCCATCGGCATGACGGCCCGCGTCGACGGCGAGCTCGTCGCGGAAATTCCGGTCAAGGTTCCGCTTCCTTGGCCGGGTTGGTGGCGCCGAGTAATGGGCTGGCGGTCATGACATGGCTGTGGATCATCGCGGCGTTCTATGCCGGCCTGGTGTTCGGTTACGGCGTGGCGGCGCTGATGAGCGCGGCGAAACGCGCTGACGTGGCAATGGGAATAGAGGAAGAGATATGACTGACACTACCGGACTGGACGCGAAACTCCTGCCCTGCCCGTTTTGCGGCAACGCACCGAACCCGGTCCCGCAGAACGATTATTGCCGGCTACCACCACCGGACAAGGGCTACTTCCAGACGATATGGTGCGAAAATTGCGGAGCCCAAGGCGCCAAACGCAAAACCGACAAGGAAGCCATAGCAGCCTGGAACCGCCGCAATCCGCGCTCTCCCCGCGGAGGTTCAGAATGCAACCCAAAATTCAACCAAAGGAGACTGACATGACCAAGCTTACTAGCAAGATCGCCCTCGAACTCGTCACTCGCATCGAAGCTCTCAATGATCAGATTCACGAGGTCTATCGGGAGGCGAACGACTATGACGGCATAAACAACATCAACGTGATCCGCGACATCGTCAAAGCCCGCGAAGAAGTCGCCGATCAGAAATGCATCGCCGATGGTCTCCTCGAATCCCTTGATTTGGAGGATGGGGATTGACCGTCGCCGCGCCTTGGAGTCTCGCCATGCAGATTGAGGCGCTGATAGACTGGCAAGCCCGTGCCCTAGCCGCCGAAGCACGCGCAGAGAAGGCGGTAGAGGATATGCGGGAGGCGACGGAAGCCGCCAAACGGCTGGAACATGCGGTAGTTTTCACGGCTCGTATGGCATGGCGCACCGACCCGCCGAACGCCAACGCGAAACTGACCGACGCCGAACGTCTGTCGGCCATCAAGTTCCACCCAACCATCAAGAAATACGGCGAGCCGCATCAGGAACTTGCCGAGAAGGAAGCGGCCATCCGCGCTCTCCCCCACGGAGGTTCAGAATGCTAGTTGATGCGAGGCTATTCGCAATCGCTCACGGGATAGCGTCACGACACGTCAAGAAGCGGTTTTTCGAAAGCTACACCAGCGAACTCGTTCGGAAGATTAGACTTCGGACGGAAATCTATAACGCGCTCGCCACCGAAGCCGGCCGTCGCGCCTTGGAGTCTCGCCATGCAGATTGCGGCGCTGATAGAGCGCGAAAGCTGGAAGGGTTGAGCCGTGGGTAGGCCGCAGGGCCACAAACCGGCCAACTCAGGCAGGGCCGCCAGGCGCAAGCCGGTGCGGTCCGCCATCCCATCCGTGCGGGAATTCTTCGACTTGCTGGACCGCGACGAGCGCAGCGTTGGCGAGATCGCCGCCCGCGCCGGCGCGCACGAAGTCACGATCTGCATGTGGCGCGGCGGCCATCGGTCACCGCAGCTATCGACATTCGAGAACATGCTGGAAGTGATGGGTTATCGTCTTGCCATCGTTCCGCTGTCCGGGATGGCGCACGACACCGACGACACTTCTGGACAAACGGAATGCGGCGCGTCAGACTGAGCGTTCCCGCAAAATCCTGACGACCATGACGCGAGGGACCGTGAACTCCGAAACCGGCAATCCTTTCCTGCGCTTCCACGCGCTCGGCTACACACGTATCGTACCAGTGACGCCGCCAAAGTGCGAAGTGTCGCCCCGTTCGACATTCGCGAAACGCCTAGCCGCAGCCAAAGGCGATCCGAAGAAAGATCCCCGCGGCAAGGCGCCCGGCGTGAAGGGCGACGATGGTTGGCGCGGTATCGACTTCACCAAGGTCGAAGCCGAATTGCGCGATCTCGACATATGGCAGCGCATGGGCGCGTCGGTCGGCCTGAAGACGGGTCGCGGCCTGGCCTTCGTCGACGTCGATACGCTGAAGGCTGAATGGGCCGCGGCGGTCAAAGCCATTTTCGAGAAACATCTCGGCACGAACATATTCTGGCGCGTCGGCAACTACCCGAAAGCCGGGTTCATGCTCTTGACCGACGAGGACTACGTTTACCATTGCGTCGCTTTTGGCGATCGCGACGAGCACGGCCGGCTGACAAGCCGCGTCGAGATATTGTGCGAAGGCCGCCAATTCGTCGCGCACGGCATCCACCCCGCCACCGGGAAACCCTACCGCTGGCCGCAAGGCATACCGCCGCGCAAGGACCTGGTTTACGTGCCGGCGGCCAAGCTCGACGCCATTCTGCAGGAAATAGCCGAAGCGATGCCGCAGGCCGAGCCGGTCAAGCACGAAGGCGCGCAATCCGACGATCCAGTCGATCCCGAAAAGCTGAAGGGCGATCCGGTCCTGGTCGAGCGCGCGGTAAAAGCCATGCGCAACACGGCTGGCCGGGACGAATACGTTGCGGTCGGCTACGCGCTCAAAGGCGCCTTGCCCGACGATCCGGCCCTTGCCTTCGAACTCTATGCCGACTGGTGCGACAGATGGGAAGAAGGCGAGAACGACCCCGATGTGGTTGCGGCGGAATGGGCGCGCATGACGCTGCCGCCGCGCATCGGCGCCGATTGGCTCTACGCGCGAGCACACGAATGGAGCGGCGGTGCGTTCACGCCGCATTTCGATCCGGTCGCCGCGGCGCAGGTGAATGACGCCGCGGCCGAATCGCTGTTCCCGCCCGAAGAGAAGAAGCAGCGCAAGTTCGATATCCTGTCATTCGGCCAAGCTGCCGACGCCGCGCTCGGCGACGTCTCGGCGCCGCTCATCAAGGGACTGTTGGACCAGGGCGCGATGACGGTGCTGTATGGCCCCTCCAACGTCGGCAAGACATTCGTTGCGATGGATATCGGCTATCACATCGCGGCCGGCACGGAATACGCCGGCATGCGCGTCACCAAGGGCGCGGTGCTGTACGTCGCGGCCGAAGGCGGGCGCGGCGCCAAGCGCCGGGTCAGAGCGCTGCGGGAGAAATACGGCGCCGACGACGTGCCGTTCTTCCTGTTGCCGTCCAGCGTGGACTTGCGGCGGCCTGATGCGGATCTCCGACCGTTGATCTCGGCCATTCGCGAGATGATGGCGACGCTGCGCGAGCGTGGTTTCGATCTGGTGCTGATTGTCATCGATACGCTGTCGCGCGCCATGGCCGGCGGCGATGAAAACTCGTCGGTCGACATGGGCCACATTGTCACGCATTTCGACGCGCTGCGGGCCGCGACTTCGGCCCACTTGTTGGTTGTGCATCACAGCGGCAAGAACGTCGCCATGGGCGCGCGCGGGCATTCGCTGCTACGCGCGGCCACGGACACGGAGATAGAAATCGGCGAAGGCGCGATCGAAGTCACCAAGCAACGCGATCTGGATAAGTCCTGGTCGTCTGGCTTCGTCTTGGAGACGCGGGTTTTGGGTGTGGACGGTGACGGCGATCCTGTGACGTCGTGCACGGTGCGGCTATGCGGCAAGGATACGGTCTCTGCGCCCGCGCCGCGCGCCCCTACGGCACGGGAAGAGGTTGCCCTCGCCGCCGTTGAGGCGCTGCAGGCTAGTAGCAGGGACGGTGAGGCGGGCGTTTCCGCTGCCGAACTATGCGCGTATATGGTTTTGCAAGGGGACAATTTGTCCGACAAGAACGCACGTTATCTACTCGCCAGCTTGATAGAGAAGCGGCTTATCGAGAAGATCGGGCGCGGCCGGTATAGGGTTGTCGAGCGCAAAGAAGATAGCGTTTTCGAGTAAACGTCGTTCCTGGCATTTCCTAGCAAACTCAGTAACGCCTTGAATCCATTACATAAAATTTTCCTAGCAAATGAAATCGCGTATGTCGTTTTCGCATCGTTTGCTAGGAAATGCTAGGCGTTTGCTAGGAAGCCGAAACGCCAATAAAATCAAGTGTTTGGCCCGTTTGCTAGGAAATGCTAGGAACGCTAGGAACGATCAAGGCTCATTTGCTAGGTTTGCTAGGCCCCCTATAAGAAGGGCCTAGCAAACCCGTAAGCCCGGTGTTCTGGCATTGGAATTAATAGCAATGGCCAACGCCACAAAAAGAAACGGCCGCCCTATCGCGGCGGCCGTTCAATCATTCGGGCGATGCCATAGACAATCTGTCCAACGGCTCGAGGCAAGGCAATGGCCGATAGAACGGCCAGGACGGCGAGCGCCGCAATTGCGATCATTTTGTCAGATGCTTGGAAATAGGATCCGGAAACGGACGCCGGTGCAGCGCGGCGAGATTCTGCGAACAAACGGCCGCAAGGATCGCCTTGCCCGTGTTGTGTCGCGTTCCGCTCGCGCAAGGGCAAGGCGGCGGTGTCGGCGCGGCGCGGCTAAGCAACGCGTCGTTTTTCGCCCGTATCGCTTTCAGTACGGCCGCGCCATGCTCGGCTATGTTTTCGGGCGTGCGCGGCTTGCGGCGAAGCTTGGCGACCCGGGTGCCGAGATCAGGGTAAACAGGGCCGAAAGGCTCGGGAATGATAAATGGTGCGTTCATGGTTCTTCTCCGTTGTCTGTTCCGGCCATATCCGGCCGCTGGTGCGCGTATGGGCGTCCGGCGGTGTCTTCCGTCATTCCGGACGCCAACGCGCGTCACAAGCCATTTGTGGCGATTGTCCAGGCGTAGAATCCGATCATGGCGCAAAAGGCCAGCATGACGATGAATTCCAGCCCGTCGCGGAAGAGATCACGCATTGGCCTATTCCTCGTTGAACGCGTCGGCGATTTCTTGCCAATCGACAAGATTCATTCGCTCGCGCGCTGCGGTTTTGGAGAGCGGAGACCAATCCTCGTCGGTCTGCATGTCGGGCGTGCCGTGCGGAAATGCCTCCCGGCAAAACGACTCGGCCGTTGCGGCCGTGAAAGGCCGTTGCGCGCACATGGCGCGATAGGCCGCCTCGTCATTGTTGACGTAAAGCGCGACGTTCCAAGTCTCGTAGTTTTTCCAACCCTGGTAGGCCATGGTGAAAGTCTCCTGTTTCGGTTTGTCGTTGGTGTCGGTCGTCATTCGGGACGCGCTAGGCGCGGCCTTCAGCTTTGGCGATCGCGGCGAGAACCATCGCTCGGCCCTTTTTCACATTGTCGCGCCATTCCTGCGTTGCGCCGTAGGGCTGCGGCGCGGCGATGAATTTCAGCGCGGCGAGCATGTCAGGCGCTGCGGCCAAAAGGTTTGCGTAGGGCTCGGTGAGATTTCCGAGCGCGGAAACCCTACAAACGATAGAGCCGCCTTCACCGCCGAAATCTTCGTATATGTCGAACGGGTTGCACGACACGCCGTTTGGCGCTTTGCGCGTGAATTTGCGGCGCAGTACGTAATCGAGATTGAACATGGTCGTCTCTCCGTTTCGGTGTTGCGTGTGTCGGTCGTCATTCCAGACGCGCTAGGCGCCGTAAGCGTGCTGAAACGCTGCGGACATGGCGCGGCGGATGTTTTCCGACCCGAACGCTTTTTGCACGTCCCACGTGCCGGCCGTCTCGGTCAGCTTCGCAAAATCGAGATGGCGCTGCAGTTCATCGGCGAAGCGCTTCGCTTGCGCCTTGCTATCGAAATGACGCCCGCCGGTGATGGAACATCCGCTTTCCGGATGCGTCACAATCCATTTCTTTTCGCTGCTCATTGCGCGATGGATCGCCAGCGCGCCAGCTTCGTATGCGTCGATCGCTTCGCGTTTCGCGAAGCCAGCGCGAGCGACAAAAATCTGTTTCATGGTCGTTTTCTCCGTTTCGGTGTTGCGTGTGTCGGTCGTCATTCAGGACGCGCTAGGAACGGCTTTGCCGCAATTCGGGGTGATCCGGCCACGTGGGGCAGGAGTAGCAGTCACCGCGGGCTGCGAGAGTCCCGTTTTCGCGGACGGGGAAGCGCGTGTTTTCCAGCCAATCGCGGTCGCTTGCGAACTGGACGGGGTAAACCGGCCAACCCGGCCAACGCATGTTTCCGCCGCCGGCGGCCTCGTTTGCCCATGCCGGCTTATGCTCTTTCGTGAAACGGTGGGCGTAGCGCGCCAAGGCACGGCGTTGATCGGCAGGCGACAGGTCGATTCCGAGTTTTCCGTTAGGGAAAGCGGGCGTCATGGTCGTTTCTCCGTTTCGGTGTTGCGTGCGAGTATTCTGGAAACCCCGCCGGAGCGGGGAAACCGGAAGACTCAGCGCGATTTGGCGATCGCAGTGAACGCGCGGCGATATTCCAGCGCCTCGCGGTAGGTATCACAGCGCACCTTGTCCAATAGATTGCCAGCGGTGTCGCGAAGGACGACTCGGAACCAGCCGTTTTCCTTCTCGAAGATGACCGTGCCGCATTGAAATTCACGAACCATGTACATTGATCTGCGCCCCTCAATTTGTATGTCGATTTGTCTTTTGTATGTCGTTTTGTTCGGCACGTCAAGCGACAAAATGAACAAAATTAGACAGCGCGTCGACGGCGCTCTATCCTGCGATGGTGATTTTAGATATAAGCGCTTGCTTATGAAACTCATTTCGGAAGCGTAACGATGGCGCGAAATTCGGGACGTCTCAGTCGTCAACAGCAACGGTTTGTGGAAGTGATGGTCGAGACGGGCAACGCGACATATTCCGCGGCGAAAGCCGGCTACTCGTCGCCGCAGCCGCGCGGCTCGCAAAACATGCAAACGCCGGCAATCCAAGAAGCCGTGCGCGCCGCCCAGGTGGCGCGGCTGCATAACGATCTGTTGCCGAAAGCGCTCGGCGCCCTCGACGACGCCCTGACAAAGCCGGCGATCGCCACAAAAGACCGGATTCAAGCCGCAAAGGTCGTTATCCAGTACGCCTTTGGCGACCGGGCCGGCGGCGCGATGAAATCACCTGCGGAGATGTCGCCGGACGAGATCACGCAGGCCCTCGAGTGGCTGAAAAGCGAGCTCGCCGATCGCGCCAGGCCAGCCGTGATCGAGGCTGAGCCGATCGACGAGAAAGCGCAGGATCCCGGCGTTTTCGACTAGTGCGCTACCAATCCGCTACCATGCGTCAGCGCTAAGTCATTGATTTCATTGGCGTAGAAACTGTGTAAATGACGTAGTTAGCGCCACCATGGGGCGGCTCGTCGGCCGCTCCCGGCCGGTGCCCGACCCCTGCCGATAGTCCGCGCACGTCGGCGCGAACGCCGTCGGACGCCCATACAAATTTTCACCCGAAAAATCGAACCGGACTCCCCGTCCGTAGCGGCCGCAGCGCCGAAACGGCTTGACCGGGCTGCAGACCCGCCGCGGTGCAACGCCGCCCGCTTGACAAACTCCGGACAACCGCCCTACATTCCGCATTGTAAAAGTCCTCCCTGGCTTTGCCGCGTGTCTGGTCGTCACGCTTGACCGCCTCAGCGATCCTCCCCGCTGAGGCGGTTTGCGTTTCGGGCGGATTGTCGGTAATGTCGCGCGACATTCCGGACGCGAGCGCGCTAGATGGCTGACCCCGTAAAACCCGACATCGAATATTCCTACACCGGGTTCCAGCAGGCGACTCAGGACAGGCCATTTCCGGGCACGCAACTTGACGCCGACCTGGCCGAATTGAAGCGCGCGTCGGACGACACGATCGACGCGCTCTCCGATGTGCGCAGGGCCGACGGCAAGCTCAACAACAAGATCGTCACGACCGACAGCCTGGCCGACGGCGTGCTGGTCGGTATCGAGCCGCCGGAAGCGTGGGCCACCGGGACGGAGTACTTTCCACCGGCGACGGTGACGAACGGGCTCGGGATGTATCGCTGCGTCGAGCCGCACACGTCCGGCGTGTTCGCGGACGACCTGGCCGCGGGCAAGTGGGAACTGATCTTTACGCTGCAGCAAGGCCCGGCAGGCGCCGACGGCGCTGATGGAGCGGACGGCCAGGACGGAGCGCCCGGCGCCGACGGCGCCGCAGCGACGGTTGGTGTCGGTACGGTGACGACTGGCGCGGCCGGCAGCGATGCGGCCGTGACGAACTCCGGCACGTCGGCCGCCGCGGTGTTCGATTTCACCATACCGAAAGGAGCCAAGGGCGATACCGGCGCAACGGGGCCGGCAGGGGCCGACGGCGCCCCAGGCACGACGGATTATAACGAACTCGACAACAAGCCGACTCTCGGCACCGCCGCCGCAAAGAACACGGAATTTTTTGCGACCGCCGCGCAGGGCACAAAGGCCGATGGCGCTGCGCAGAAGGCAAACAACCTTGCCGATCTCGCAAGCGCCAACACCGCGCTTGCGAATCTAGGAGCAGGCTTTAGAGGGACGCAGCTTTTCAAGGCGGCTGATACGCCGACGTTGACGGCGATTCTTGTCGGCGCGATTGACGATGCGGCCGTCAAGAGCGGTACGACCCTCTACAACCGCATCACCTATATGCATAGCGTGCGGGATTTTGGGGCCAAAGGGGACGGCACCACGGACGACACCACGGCTTTGCAAGACGCGCTGGACAGCAACCGGGTGTGCTTCATGCCTCCCGGCAAATACCGCATCACCAGCCCGCTCCTTGTCGATCCGCAGCGCAACCGTGGCAACGGGTTCATCGGCCTCGGCAACCCGTCCTTCTGGCCCTATACGACGCAGACGGGTGGCCCGGCGTGGACGACTGGCGTTAACGAGCCGATCATCTATTACGACGGCAATGCCAACGACGGGGCAGTCATAGCGGTATCCGGCGCGGCGGTCGGAACCGAGCCGGGCAACACGTTCGCGTCTGACACGATAGTCGGGTTCCGTCTTGAAAGCGTCCTGCTGGACGGAAACAACAAAGCCCTGTTCGGCCTCTACACGGCCCGTCTCCAGAACGGCTATCTCGATCACGTGCTTGCCATGAACTGCAAGCGCGACGGCATCTATATCAACGGCTCCTATTCCGGCCACTTCAACCGGCTTACCGGCTACAGGAACGGCCGACGCGGAGTGTCGTTCGGGGCGGCGCTACGGGACATGGCATGGACCACGCAGTACGCCTGCAACGCTATCCACCCAACGAGTATTTGGGGCTTCGGCAACGGGACGGGCGGCGAGTTCGATGATGCAACGTCCGTTTGGTCGCGAACGGCCGGGTGCGGCATTTATTGGGGGCCGCACCGGGGCTGTACGTTAAACGGCTGGCTTGGCGAGGCGAATGACGGGGCAGGCCTCGTCTATGCCGCAGATGACAGCGGCAACGGCGCGTATGGTGGCTACACCGAACAGAATTGTTCAACAAACGTCACCGGCAGCGGTTCGGCTATATCAACCGGCCGAGCCGATCAACAGTACGGGATCATGGTCATCGGACCGGCGTCCAACACCTTCTTCGGCAACACCATCAAGAAAGCATGGGTCAACGCCGAATATATCTATATCGGCGGCACCAATCCGAGCGCGAGGGCGCGCGACGCTTTCACCCTTGATGAGATCGACGGCGCGACGGGCATAAAAGCGGCAAACGGGTTTTATTACTACATGCTCAATTGTCATGAAGACCTGGCCGACAACATCACCGGCCAGCATCCGCTTAACGATGGATCGTGGACGCCGGTGCTCAAGGGCTCCACAACGGCCGGGTCTAACACCTATGCGGTGCAAAGCGGAGAATACGTCTATGAAGACGGGTGGGTGACCGCGTGGTTTCGTCTTTCCTTGTCGGCAACCAGCGGCATGGCTGGCGGTCTGATAATCGACGGCCTGCCGTTCCCTTGCGCCCAATTCCAGTCTTCCATGCTCTACCCGTGCGAGATCGGGGAGTGGATATTGGCAACTTCCAAGCGGCCGACAGGATACGTGCTAAATGGCAACAGCTACATCACGTTGATGACCGATGCTTACAGCGGTAGCAGCGGTGTGGCGCTTGCGGCGAGTGACATTTCCAACAGCACCCGCCTTACAGGCGTCATACGTTACCGGGCTTAGACGGCTTCGAAATACCAGCTATTCGTCAAGCCCGCCCAAGTGTCCGCGCCCTTCTTTTCATAAAGGTCGCGGACGCCGCGGAACCCGGCCGCCAAAAGCAAATCGACGGTTCCTGACCGAGAAACATGCCAATCGACGCCGGGTCTTCCGGGGTGGCCTTCGAGTTGCGTTGAGAAGAAAGAGCGGTCGCTATTCTGGCGAATGTATTTCAGCAGTTCGACGTTTGTGCCCCTGTCCAGATGGTAGATGATGCCCAGGCAGAAGATGATGTCGAATTTGCCGAACGCCTTTGCGTAGTCGTCGGCGGTCTTTGTACGGGCGAAGCGATCGCGAATGACGGTCGCCGGCAGATTGAATTCATCCACCACGAATTGCGCCTGCCGATAGAACGTCTCGTTTCCCTCGACGCCGACAAGTCGGGAAGGGCGGAATTTCGAAAGTTCTATCAGGTTGCCGCCCGCGTTGCAGCCGAGATCAAGGATGGATTTGCCGACGAATTCTTCGGGGCGTAGCGACTTCGACAGATAGTCTCGCCAGAGAACTTCCTTACTGCGCCCCGGACCTACTACCGTTCCATCGGGGAAGGTGATGCGCTCCCAAAACTCGCCTAGTTCGGAAATGTCTTGTTGCATGAAGATCAAATCTCAGTTGTTGTGTCGTAGCCAGGCCAAAGACTTTCACGCTCTTCCATCACGCTTCGAACGAGTGCAATGGCCTCTTCCTCCGATATGACGTGGCTTGAAATACGCAATCTGGATGCGGCTCGGATAATCTTCTCGCCATCGGGGTAGGCTGTTCCGCGAAGGCTATCGAGGGCGGCGTTCGCGGCTTTTCGTATGGACGACATTTTGGGGCTCCCAAGTCCTTCCCATTTTTTGCACCAATCGCCCGACGCTTCAACCC
>Ga0164242_10000444_pt1 | contig 50049 bp, 75 predicted proteins | sample OricomgcompostMG_FD_108783 | JGI IMG/M metagenome (GOLD analysis project Ga0164242, IMG submission 108783) | Miracle-Growth compost microbial communities from Emeryville, California, USA - Original compost - Miracle growth compost (MG) ...
GAATAATGCGCAGCCTCTCGCGGACAACTTGCGAGACACGATTTCCGCACCGGTAGCTCAGTTGGATAGAGTATCTGGCTACGAACCAGAGGGTCGGGGGTTCGAATCCTCCCCGGTGCGCCAGTATTTACAGGGGCTCACACGTTAGTGAGCCCTTATTGTTTCTGCCTCAGAATCAAATCCAGCATCAAAAAGATCACCGGGTGGCCTTCTTCTCGCGCGCCAGCCGCTGGTAAATCTGCCTCATCCTCTCCGACTTGTGGCCAGCCCAATGTTCCGTGTCGTCGGTCAACCCTTTGGCCTTGAGATCATGGAAAGTGAATCGTTCCTTCAGCCCATTATTGAGCGCCTTATCCATCAGCCGCCCCCACGCCGTGGAAAACGTGTCGGCGAGAATCGGACCGCCGTCGGCCCTGTGCAGAAGCCACGGGCTGATGGTGCCCCTGTGGAGCGCCTGCGCGGCTTCGTGAGCCGACCTGAGCCGATCTGACCACAGCGTCACTTCGGACTCACTTGCCTTTGTGCGGCGCAGAAAAATGCCGCGGTCGCTCACGCCTTCCCGGCGCAATGCCAGTATCTCGCCTCGCCGGGCGCGCATCAGGTACGCCAGCTCCATGGCGATGGCTACGTAATCGGGCGCCATGCCTTGCACCAGGTCAAATTCCCAGTCCTCAACGTAGCGCGTGCGCCCCGGTGTGCTGAAATGCCGCACGCCAGCGCAGGGATTCTCCGTCACAATCTCGCGCTCCACCGCCCATGAGAACGCCGCTGACAGGAATTGCAGGTGCCGATTGGCCTGGGTAGGCGTGGCCTTCATTCTGTCCCGATAGCGCACGATGGTGCCGCGGGTAATCCTCTTGATGTCCGCATCTCCGAACAGTTTGCCTCCCTTTGTCGGCGTGTCGCAGATGGCATCCACATACCGGTCATAGTCCTGCCGTGTGCGGTCGGCGATAGGGCGCACCCTGGGCGCCTTCATGTGCTCGCCCAGCATCCAGCGCAGCGTGCGGTGAGAGTTGCGGGCGACTTGCCGACTGTAGGCGGCGAGAATGTCGCGGTGCGGTGCCGAGGCGGGCAGTGGGTGATCTTGTTCATCGCGCAGCGTGACGGTTCTTCCGAATCGGCCAGCACCCAGATATTCGCGCCAGATCACCCGGTCTTTGCTGCGGACCCGGTAGGTATACTCTGGCAGTGCATTGTCGCGCCGCGACCCGCGATTCCGGCCCATTACTCGAACTCGATCTCGTCATTGCTGGCGTCAACGCCAGCCCGGTTCATGGCCTCTACCGTGGTTCCTAGTCGCCCGTCTTTGCCGGTCAAATACCAGACGTGGTTTCGGTCGAGCCAGTTTTGCAGAGCCTTGCGGTGCCGGTACCCGGTCATCTCCATCAGCTCTTCTTCATAGATCAGCGCAGGGTGGCCCATGTCAACATTCCTCCCGTTCCTCAGCATCTTCCGCTGCGTCTTCCGGTGACTGCCACGCCAGACCGGACGCTCCGTTAATCTCTGCCTGCTCGTCAGCGGCGTCACGGGCGTAGCGGAGCGCCCATTGCCAGCTCACCCTGGGGTCGAGCTCGCGCACTCGGCGGGCGTAGCGGGTGGTCCACTCTCGGCGGGTCATTCGTCGCCTCCCTCCGCCATGGCGGCAGCAGCTCCAGCACGGCGGGATTGCCGGCGCGCCTCAGCGATCAGGCTCTTTTTGTCGCCTTCGAGTTTGAATACCCGTTTGCGCAGGGAATCGAACCTGAGCGCCTTCTCGTACCCCCAATACGGATAGACGCAGCCCCCGCTCTCGCCCTGCTCGTACTCCTCTCTCAATTCATCGAGGGCGTCACGTCTGCATTGCCCACTGGTGAATACGTAGCAACGAGCCAGTTCCTCGACGCAGGAGTACCCAATAGATGCGAATCCGGGGTATGGGGTGAGGCATGACCACCAATTATCCTTCACGCTCCTGACGGTTCCATCCTCCATCGTCAGGATCAGCTCTCTCCCCGCGAAGGCGCGCATTCGTCCTGTCGCTGGCGCGCATCCCAGACAGTTGACGATGGGACCGTCTCGGCCGATCAGGTAGCGCTCGCCGTCGATAGATTCCTCGCGGTATCTCAGGGCTATTGGGCGGTTGAATACGTAGGCCAGTCCAGCGTTCATCTTGACCAAGGCGACGATTTTCAGGGCGCCTCCCGGCAGCTCGCGGTCTGTGCGCTCAGTCATTGGGGTGCTCCTCGTTGTCGTGCACCACGCGCAGGTCCAGAGCGCGGTACAGATAGCGCAGTCCCTTATCGTTCAGCCAGAAATCGCCGATGATGTCGCCCTCGGCGTCCAGAATGTCGCAGATGCCAGTCGCGTCGGCCTCGCGCTCCGGCACACCAGAGAAAGCCTCGCACCGCCGCGCGTAAATCGAGCAGCCGGCCCGTGGTCCTCTGGGGAAAGTGGTGGCGGTGTATTCACGCAGTTGTCCGCCTGGCATAAACCTCACCGGGCGCAATGCGTGAGCCTCTGTTGGGATAGTCAGGTTAGTCATCGTAGCGCCCCCCCCGCGCACTTCGGGCAGGGGCACGAAATGCCGTGGATGCAAACGCGGCCCTGCGTGTTGATTCCGGTGCCGTGGCAGTCTGGGCACTGATCGTGCAGACAGGGCCTCCACCCGCCACCGCCGAACACTTTTTCCAAGTGCTGGCGCTTGCGCTCGGCCAGTCGCGCTTCGTATTCCTCAATGCGGCGGCGCTGCCGGGCTGAATGGCCCAGTCTAAGCGCTGTTTCCGTGAGCGGCGTGGTGGTCCAGCATTCACTTGCTTTGGCCATCGCGGTGCTCCTCCCAGTCCAGTGCATCGTATTTCCCCGTCAGAACGCCCCAGGCGAGGACGATCCGCACCCGCCAGCCTTCCAGCTTGTGGTTCTCCGGGCGGGCTGGGGGCAGATCCAGCGTTCCAGGTGGGATGCGAAAGGCGTTCCAGTTTTTGATTGCTCTTGCGGTGTACTTAGACATGGCCTCTCTCCTGTTCATCCGAAACGAGAAGCCAGCCAGTTACCCGTTTCACCGGCATTCCGTATCCTCGGTTCTGGGTCCAGCACATGTCCCCCTCTCGGATCAGCACGGCCCATCCGTGTTCCGGGTCGTGTGCGTATTGGCCCGCGTGCTCACGAACCAGGATCTTTGCTCCTTCCGGCGGTAGTCCGACATTCCAGCCAAGCCTGACGCTTCGGCGCATCTCGCGGCCCTCGCCGAACCGCCACATGGCTGTCCGGTACCAGTCTCCAGCGACGGAGAAGCACGCGGAGCCCGCCATAATCAGCAGCAAGATGGTTGCGGCGAGTCCTACGCCGATCATTACTGTTTCCATCGCTGTTCCTCCTGCCTGGCAGCTTTACGGGCAGCCCGGTACTTCCGGCAGTGCTCCACCGAGCAAAACTCTTTGCCGGTGGGGTTTTTCCGGTGGCAGTAGGGGCAGTAGTGGTTCTGCTCCGGCAGGGTGTAGCCCCTGGGGGCAACGATGGCCTCCGCCATCGCCCCAGCAATCAAAGACCACGGGTTCATGCGTCACCTCCGGCGCGGACCGCCCGGACGCAAGCGCGAAAGCTGCGGCGGTTGCCGTTGACAAGGCCGACGCCGAAGTTGACGATCCAACGGGCGTCTTCATTCCAGGCGCAGGGTGTGCTGGTCCAGTACCAAGCGCTGCGGGTATCGGGGAATTGACCGACATCGATGGCCGGATCGTGCCGGCTCAGGTCCAGCAGCGATTCCAATTCCTGGCGGGTGGGCAGCCGCCAGCCAGGACCAAGCTCGGCGACGGCTTTTTCAGCCGCCTCGTAATTAATTGAATTGCCGTCCAGTAGGGTGGCGCTCCACTCCAGTGGTGTCCCTTTGACGCCGTTCTCGGCGGTCAGCCGCCGTGGCATCAGAACGCGGTCGTCCAACCCATCAGGATCGCTTACAGGTTGCTGGGCAGCCCTTAGCGGTGAATCCGCGAATCCGATGCGATTCAGGTAACCCGTTGCCCACGCGGACAATTCGCTGTCTGGTGTGACTTTACGTAGTGCATAGGCAAGTCGGCGGACCAGTGCCACCAAGTTACCTGCCTGCTCGCTCGTCACATCGTCGTACAGATCAGCTTCGTGGCCTCGCTGCATTGCCTCGAAATCGCCCGGCTCTGCGGGTTCGTCCATGATGTCGGGCTGGGCAGGTGCGGCAGGCGCAGCGGCGAGCATCGTCTTGTAGGTCCGGGCTACCTGCTTGCGATGGATTTGAGCGACACTTTCCGCTGTGCGCCGACGTGCTTCATTTTCCTCCGGCCCCGCGTCTTCCAAGCTCATCCCCACGGGTACGGCCAGCTCCAGCATTTCTGCTGTCGGCTCCACCGGCACCAGCTTCCAACCCTCCGGTACCACTACCTGAACGGGTGCAGCGGAGAGCATGTGCTTTGCGATGGCGCGGAGCACCTCTGGCGCATCATCGACTGGAACCTCGCCAGCAGCGATCTGGAGCCAGTCATATCCTTCGGCTGCAACGTCTGACGGGAGAGCAGTCACTACGATCTGGGGCGCGGGGTGGGATCGGCGCAGAGCGCAGCGGATCAGTTCGGCGTCGTCTTGCCGGTTTTGGGCGCCACGGTAGCTGCGCTCATAGTTGTCATGTACCAGGTTGTCCAGGACATCCAGGACGTTATCCGGCACCGCCTCCCCCTCGGCATGGGAGAGGGCGCCCACCAAGTCGGCTCGCACATACTCGACTTCTTGACCGCCCACCTGCGTCGAGCACCAGGTGAGCTCCACGTCGGCAAGGTCAGGGCACGGCTCGCTCCTGTCGTTCGGGTCGCCACTCGGGTCAATCTGTAACCAGATGCGCTCGGGAGCAGTTGTGGTCATTGTGTCAGTCATTACGCGCCTCCTGGCGGTCCAGTCGCTCAATTTCGGCAATGATCAGGGCGGCGGCTTTGATCATGTCGCGGCGCGGTGTCGATGGCTTCCACCATTCTGGCGATAAGGGCCATAAGCCGGGGACTTCAACGTCGCTCAGGTCGTCGCCATTAAGTTCCAGCGTGGCATACGTGGCGTATGAAGCTGCCGCCACGACCAGCGCACCAGTGGGGTGCTGGTCATCGTGCTCCGGGGTCCAGCCCTCGACCGTGATCTGCCGGTGGCGCTCGTTGAGCACGTCGCGGCCTGCTGACGACACAGCATAGGACAGCACGCAGCGCTCGATGTCGTCGAGGTCCGAGTCCATGCAGGTAACGTTGTGCTCCTGTCTCAGCAGGCCGAACAGCTCCTGCCGGCCCTGTTGGTATCTCGTTTGCTTAGTCATCTCGATCTCCTATCAGGTAGAGGGTTGCGGCGATGATCGCTAGCGCCAACAGGGCGTACAGGATTGCGGTGGTTGGGTTCATGCCGACCCCTTTTTCTTCATCTTCGTGATCTGACCCTTGAGGGATGAAATTCGCCGCTCCAGGTGCTCAATCTCTGAGGAACGAGACTCGCAGGCCCGCTCTAAAAAGCGGTTTCTATCCAGTAGATCGTTGTATCGCCGGGCCATGGCCTCTGTAGCATCGGCGATGCGGAGCAGGGTGCCCACCTTCAGCTCATCCCGCGTGAGTCCGGGGTTTTCGCTCGCCCATTCTCTCCGGCTTGCACTTCTCAGATTCTGACCGTTCATGCTGCCTCCAATTCGTGGTGGGTCTTTTCCCGGTGTGCCTAGACTTGGTGAACTTCACCATTCACTGCATCAGCGGAGCGATCCTGGTGGCCACTCCAGCGGCTCAGTCACCCCGAACCGCACAGGATCGCTCCCTGATGCAGGCTGCTTACGGCAGCCACTCGGGCGGATCACGCTTTAGTTCGCTCACCCTCGCATCGGACGTTGCAACGTCCGATGCGAAAATGAGACAGGAGCCTTCCCTGATGGGCGCTCCGCCTGCCGGTGTTATTAGCCCCACCGCCGGCTGGGGTAGTGATCAAAACGGCGCGGCCTCTTCCGATTTCTCTTTGCTGTCCGATGCTTGCAGTGCGATGCCGGCGTACTTGGCCAGCAGCTCCGGAAATGCTCCGCGCAGTCGAGCGCGGTTGTCTTGGTCTGCGCGAGCCCACGCAACACCCAGGGCTCGAGCGAATCCGCCGCCGTACTGTTGCATGGCTTCGATGGCCAGGGACTCAGCATCAACGCTGAACGCCGGTGTTGGCGCGGGCTCGGCCTTTTCAGGTTGGGGGGCTGCCATGTGCGATTTCGCTTCCGCTTCCTGCGCTCGGCTTGCATCCTCCTGTGCGGCTTGCTCCGCTTTCGCCTGCTCTTCGGCTCGGATGCGTTCACGCTCACGATCTGCAATGGATTCGGCCTCACGCTGCCGGCGTTCGGATTCATCGGTGATACGCGCCTTGATCACTGCGGCCAGGTCTTCCGGCGCCTTGAGTACGAGTTGTTGGCGGTCGGCAAACAGGTGAGCGTGGCCAGCGTCAGCCAGGGTCTTGAGGTTCGCGCGGATACGGCCGGCGACCTGGCTGGCTTCGATCTTCACGCGCGCCACTTCATCGTCGGCGGCGCTGCGCAGCGTCTCGACCGTGCGCTTGCCTTTCATCGCGGCATTGAAATCGGAGACGATCATCGGCAGCCGAACGCCGTCCAGCGTCTCGTTGATCTGTGCGATGTGTGTATCGACGGCTCGACGGGCAGCCGTGGCGATTTCGATTTTGATGGCCTTCTTGGCCTCTTTGATCAGCTTCTCGGCCATCAGACGGTTGTCTCTGGTCAGCTTGTAGAGCTGGTCTTTCATCCGCTTCGCGGCGTCCACAGCCTCGACTTGTGACAGCAGCTGGGCTTCGGCAGACTCAAGCGCGGCTTCGGCTTTCTTGAGCGTCTTGACCTGGGCCTCCAGATCGGCGAAGTCCTGATCCGTTTTCGGGTCCGTAATCAGTATGTTGTCGATGAAATGGTGCAGATGCTCGCCGAACTCGGCGAAGTTGTCGGCGATGGTCAGCTCGCCAGATACGCGAACCCGGACGGCGGGCAGGTCTTCCGGTGTATCGGCCACTGGGGCGGACTCCCGCACGGCGGGGGCGTGCTCGGCCAGGTCTTTGTCGAACTGCTGCCAGCCTTCTACTAATGCGCCGAAATTGCGGCTCACGGAATCGCGCCCGACATCCAGTACTCGCCGCTTTTCTGTCGTGCCGTCGCTGACGACGTACAAGCAGCGATCAGCGCCAGATACAGCCATCTGGTGGACCACCTGCCAGTAATCGGTCTCTGGTATCTCCTGAGCGTCGATCGCGTCAGCCTTGATCTGGTTCCACAGCTTATGCTCAAAGATGATCTTGCCGTCCATTGTGATGCCGTCGAAGCTGGCCGACAGGTAGCCGTCATCGGTGGTGCCGATCACCGGGAACAGGTCCTCGCCAAGCTCCTCTTCGGTGATGGCGCGAGCCAGGGCCTCGACCCGGTGGCCTTCGTCGAATCGCCTTTGCGTGGCTGCATCCACGTCCGGCACGATGCCGGTGGCGCGCTCATCGAGTAACTGGGTGCGCGTCTTATACTTGCTCACCCCTATCATGGCCGGGGCATCGCTGGCGTTGCGGCTGCTGGCTCGATGGGCCAGCCATTCCGGAGAGCCCTGGATTAAGCCCTTTACGATTTTCATTGCATCTCTCCTTCGATTGCTTCGGCATCGCGCAGGGCGTCGGCCTGCTCGTCCGCGATTTGATATTTCGCGCCCAGCATGGACAGGGCGGTTTCCGCATCGGTCATGCCGTTCCGGATGGCTTCGACGGTTTGTTGCAGCTTCTCGGACGGCAGGTCCGGCATTTCCGGCTCGACAACCTGGGCCGGGCCCATGTCGCGCTCCCGCTGTTCGTCGATGCGATGCGCTTCGTCATCGTCGAAGATGCCGACGAAACCGAACGCCAGGCGGGCGCACTGGATCATTGCCTTGTGGCGCAAGAAACGTTTGGTGTGGGTTTGCCACGGACCTTTCATGCCGGTCTTGAATGGGGCTCGGTAAACCTCGTCCAGATACTCACGGACGATCACGGGCCGACTGCGGTCTTTCCGATACATGACGCACTCCACCCACTCATGGCAGGGCGAATCACATCCGGTCGGCGTGGTTGTTGCTTCGGAGTAGCGGAACTCCATGCCGTCAAACTGAGGATGGCTGTTGATGATCCGGCTCCAGCCATCCACGCCCACCACCGGCACAATCCCGTTCTGCTTGTCCGGAAAGGCGTAAATCTCACGGGTAAATGGGTTCAGCTTGTACTGATCGGCCACCACCAGCAGGGCCATCATTTGCTCATTGCTGGGCGCGCTGCCGTCGCGCTGCTTGAACGCTGTTGCCGCCAGCGTCGTCATCATCTTGCTGGCGTCCACGGCATAGCGATCCGCGAATTTGACCAGAAGGCTTTTGCCTTCTTTTTTTGCTGCCACCGCGTTACTCATTGGTTTCCCCTGTCATTTCTTCGATCAGACGGATGGCCCGCGCCCGTGCGTCCATCTCGCCCTCGGTAAGCTCGATGCCGTGCGCCAAGTCCGCGTCCACGGTCTGCTCCAGCAGGTAGTTCAGCGCGTCGCACAGTCTCTGCTCGTTGCGCGTCATGATTTCTTCTCCTTGCACTTGATGTGGTTGGCCCGCAGATAGCCCTCGGGCCACGCTCCGGCGGCGACCATGGCGCAGGCGTAGTGTTCTTGCGCCTTCTGCATCTGGTAGTCCTGCTCGCCAATGGCGGCGTACAGGGCGAGAAAAAGCACAATGACGACGCTTCCGAGAATCACGTTGCCGTAGCTCATGGAGTCACCTCCGCGTAGAAGTTGTGGCCGCCTTCGCTCAGGCTCACGCGCATGTTGCGAGCCCAATCAGGCTGCTCCGTGGTGGCGGTGTAGTGCAGTGCCCCGTCAGTGGGATCGACGGCGATGCCATCGCTCACAGCTCGAACGAACCAGCGAGCAAATCGCCTGATGCGCTGCCAGGCGCACCGATCCGGTGCGCCATCCGGATGAACGGCCCAGTGGTGTGCCGTCCATGAAAACTGGTGTGGCTGGCGAATCACCGCGCATACCGTGTCCGGGTATTGCGGCGCCTCGACCCGGTTCTGCACCACCCAGGCGATGGCGTACCACTCGCCCAGGACGTGGCTGCCGCGCGCCTCGTAGTAGAGGTTGATGGCGAGACAGAGGGCGGCGGCGCTCACACTGCCTCCTGCTCGTGCAGCCAATTTCGATAGGCAACCGGATGGCGAATGGTTGCCCAGCGACAGGCTTCGGCTTCGGCCTCAGCTTTGAGCGCGGCGATCCGGGCTTCAGCAGGGCGATTGCGCAGGAGGGCAGTGATCAATTCCTTAATCGTGTCGCTTTCCTTGATGAACCCTTCCAGCCACTCGTCGTCCAGCGTCTCGCCGAGCTCCAGTGCCTTGTTGTCGCGTTGAGCCAGCAGCCCGGCGACGAATTCACGGTGCCAGTCGGCGCCGTTCTCGGACTCGTACCACGCCCCGGCGGGGTCTGGGTTGACGTCCCAGTCGGACGCAGCTTCTTGCGGTCTCATCATCCGCGCCCTCCGTTTGATTTAGCTCCGCGCCGTGCCTGGCTTTCGAGGGATCCTGGCGTCAGGCCGTCGATGCGACCAGACGCTCCTTGCGGGCACTTACGGATTTTCCCGCCAGCAGCCAGAAAGGCGGCTGTGTCCGCCGCGATCTGATCGCGGAGCTGGCGGCGTGCGAATGTCGGGCGCGTACTGACCATGGGCTCGCGGCTTGGAGTGAGAATGATCTGGCTCATGTCTGGTGGCTCCGTTGGTGTTCGATGGAGATAATTATGGGTAATCCCATAAATAAATCAATGGGAAATCCCATATTATTTGTGACTATCCGGTCACGGAGCCGGCACCAGAGCCAATGCCTGCACGGTCCAGACTGGTAGGGTGATGGGAAACAACGGAGGGGCAGGGGATGAAACACGCAATGAACACGGCACATGAAGCCATCGACGACCTGGAGCGCCTGGCGGCACTGTGCGCGACTATCGTGGAGACGCTGGGGGAATCGGCGGGAGAGGGGTCAGCCGAATACCGGGCTCAGATGCTGGCGGAGCTGGGGGCAAAGCATGGGCAGGGCAGGGTAGCGGAGTTGCGCGGGGCGCTGGATGGGGAGTGATCTTGTCCTAGGACAAACGGTAGATATGAATAAGCCCGCCGGAGCGGGCTTGGTTATCCCTGAATTGGGAGCCTAAGTTGCGAGGCTGCGCGCCGGTGCTCCAAGACTGCCAGTATTTGGTACTCTGCTTTGAGTTGATCGCCAACCAGTGTCTTGTCCTCCCGAAGACGAACTTTGAGAATGTCGCCCTTCGAAAAGTGTTCCTGGTTGAGGTCGACGCGGTTCAGAAAGTCGTCATCAGTGATGGATGCATAAAACGTTGATATTCCATCAAAAAACCGCCATTTATTGTCGTCTTTGAAGGCGATATTGACCAGTTGGAGACTAACTTCCCGCTCCGAGGATTCCAGATCCTCAGGCTCTTGCTCAGGAGCAACAAAGTATCGTGATTCAGGTTTCGACACGGCCGAGAAATCTTGATCTCCCTGTCGTACCGCGAAGTATTCGATGCCCTCTTTTTGGAGAGGAGAGTGGATAAGTTCCTGGAAAGCTTTCCGCAAACGAAAGCTCCTGAATAGATCAAGCGTCTCCTGTTCTGTTTCGAAGTGTTCATCATCACAGAACACTTTAACTTTACCTGTGTTGATGACCTCGACTTTTGTGATCGGACGGCCCTTGGTCCAACGAATCAACTGAAGCGCGCCGGTTGTTGCGCCGGTGCCGAGGCCTATCAACCCGGCGAGGTTGAGTGCTGCCGTAACAGGGGCTCCATTGAACAGATCAATAGCCTGCTGAAAAAGGCTCTGCACGACGGATATATCAATGGCAAAGCACCCAGTCTTGAAGGAACCTTTAACGCTTACCGCAACCTTGGCTTTGCCATGATTTAGAAGGGAGTTGGCTTCTTCAAAAATGTCACCCAGCGCAAGTAGCGCAGGCGCAAGATCGCGAACCTCCATCTCGTGAGAGGTTAAGGCTGGCCCATCGTATACGATCTGGAAGGTTGCGTTGCTCATGTCGCGATTATCGGACTGTAAGGAACTGCTGTCCACGGCGCTACCCCGTCTGAGTCGTTTTTGTTCTATTTCAGCGAACTGAAAGAGCTTCCAACTTACCCGATGACCTGGCTGTGATCCAGTTCACAGAGCGACCGGGCGGTCAGCTACAGACCGCCCCCACGCCAGGCCACCCGCCCGATGATCGGCATTGCATGTAGCGCGTCGGGGCTGGCCGGTTCGTCCGGGAAGCGCTTCTTGTCTTGGTTGTCGCTGGCAACCGTCCACTCGCCCGTGACAGAGCTTTGCAGTAGCCGCTTCACGCTGACTTCGTTGTTTGGTCGTCGGATGGCGTAGATCTTGCCGCTCCTTGGCTCTCTGTCTGACAGGTCCACCAGCATCACCTCCCCATCCTGGATGGTGTCGGTCATGCTCTCTCCCACCGCGTAGATCACGCACAGGCTCTCAGGTCTGAGCCCCAATTTGTGCAGCCACTCGCGCCGGAACGCCAATCCGCCCTTGACCTCGACATGATCGTTCAGGCAGCCGTTGCCGGCCGCTGCGCGAGCGTCGTATTGGGGGATCAGGGCGTAATCCCGCTCAGAGGGAGCGCGGTCGTAGTCTGCCAGAGGCTCGGCAACCCCGACAGGCTCAATCATCAAACCTTCGCCAGTTGCCAACCAACCAGGGCTGACGCCGCAGGCACTGGCGATCTGGTAGGAATACGAAGACGACACACTCTTCCCGCGTTCAAGGTCGGAAATGGACGTCTGGTTGAGCCCGATTCGAGACGCCAGTTGAGCCTGAGTGAGCTCGGCATGCTTGCGGGCGGCTTTGATCCTGTCTTTGTATTCCATGGCCGCATTTATATGGGAAGCCCCATACGCTTGCAAAAGGGATTGCCCATATTTATGATTATGGGAAATCCCATATTTGAGATCAGAAATGGATAACATTTATCAGTCTCTCGTGACCCACTTTGGTGGGCAAATCAAAGCCGCCGAGGCCCTGCATGTTGATCAGTCAACCATCTCAGGCTGGGTTCGCGGCATGCACGGCATGTCGCCCGGGACCGCCATCCGTGCCGAGAGGGCGACGGAGGGGAGATTTTCGCGCCGCGACCTGTGCCCCAGCTTCCCTTGGGACGATGAGGCTGCCTGATCGGCGGCCCGTTTTTATTTACCCAAATACGGCGTTCCGACGCCTTCCGACAGCGTGGGAACGGGTAGGAGAGAGCAGAAATGCAGCAGGCGACACTCTTCCACGAAGACATCTTTGATGCGCTACGAACCGACATCCTGATGCTCGGCGGACCAAAGGCGGTTGGCGCGATGCTCAAGCCGGAAGCGGACCCGCAGGCAGCGGGCCGGTGGCTCTCCGACTGCATCAACACTGCCAAGGCTGAAAAGCTGGGGCTGGAGCAGATGATCTTCATCATGCGCAAGACTCGGGAGCGGGGATCGTCGGCAGCGATGTTCTTCCTGGCTGATGAGTGCGGGTACAGCCGCCCTCAGCCCATCGAACCCGAAGACGAACGGGCCAAACTCCAACGGGAATACATCGGCGCCACCAAGGCCTTGGCCAAGATCGCAGATCGGGCCGAGCGCCTGTTTGGAGGTGCGGCATGACAACCGGGCGGATCTACCTCGACACGTCTGTTTCCTACGAGGTGCGTTATGCGTGATTACGGCATCGTCTCGCCACAGTTTTGGATCGGTAAAACAGGCAAGGCTTTGCGTGGGGACATGCCCGCTCAAGTTCTGGCCATGTATCTGATGACGTCCCCTCACTCCACGATGACCGGCGTTTTTCATTGCCCGGTCATCTACATGGCTCACGAAACAGGCATGGAAATGGAAGGGGCTTCGAAGGCCCTTCAAAGGCTCATAGATGGGGGATTTTGCGAGTACGAAGAGGCTTCTGAGACTGTTTTTGTGGTGCGAATGGCTGCCTACCAAATCGGTGAACTCCTGAGCGAGGGAGATAAGCGCGTGAAAGGGCTCCAGAAAGAGGTCTCAAAAATGCCCGCAGGCCGCATAAAGTCTCGGTTTATTGAGGTTTACGGCACCGCATATCACCTTGTGGATAACTCAGAAAAAGCAAGCCCCTCCGAAGCCCCTTGCAAGCCCCTCCGAAGCCAGGAACAGGAACAGGAACAGGAACAGGAACAGGAACAGGAACAGGAACAGGAACAGGAACAGGAAATTGCGCCTCCGGCGGATGGCGCGGACAAGCCGCGCAAACCTGCGCCCAAGGCCAAGCTCACCAAATCCGACCTGATCAACGATTTTGAGATTCCCGAAGACCTGGCTGTCCAGTTCCTCCAGATCCGCAAAGACAAGCGACTAACCCTGACGCCCAAGGCCATGGACGGCTTGCTGCGTGAGTTCGAGAAGGCGGGTTTGCCGGTGGTGTCTGGCATCGAGCTGTGCTGCCAAAGGTCTTGGGGAGCATTCAGTGCGAGCTGGAATTGGCGAGGCAGCGGCCCCGCTGGACAGCCAGCAACGTCGCACTCCGGATTTGATAAACGCGAATACACCGAACACATGCCCGACTGGGCGCAGGAGGCCTGATGGACACGACAGCCGAAACGATCATCGCCGAGTTTTGCGAGAAGCACGGCGAATACGAAGCCAAGTGCCAGGAAGTGCTTGGCCGGAAATTCTCGACGGGATGCCCTGACTGCGACGCCGAGCGTGCGGCGGCGGAGAAGATCGAGACGGAGCGCCGCTGCCGTGAGGCCCGCACGCACCGGCTGCGCGAGCTGATGCACGGTTCGCTGATCCCGAAACGGTTTGCCGGTTACGGGTTCGATGATTACCTCCCGCCGAACGACAGGGCGCGGAAGGCGCTAGCCACCTGCAAGCGGTACGCGGAGAAGTTCGAGGACCGGCTGAGCATGGGCGGCGGACTGGTTCTGTGCGGAACCCCTGGGACCGGCAAAACGCATCTGGCGTGTGCCATCGCCAATCACGTCATCCGGGAGTTCTACCGCGTCGCGCTGTTCACGTCGGTGACCAAGATGTCTCGCGCCGTGAAAGCGACGTACTCGCCGAAAGCCGACCGGACGGAAGACCAAGTTATTCGGGATTTCGTCGCTCCCGACCTACTGATCCTGGATGAAGTCGGCGCTCAGCGGGGCACAGAAACGGAGCTGCTGCTGGCGCAGGAAATTCTCGACGAACGGTATCAGGAAGTCCGCCCGACGATCCTGATTTCCAACCTTCCTGAATCGGACCTCGGAAAGTACATCGGCGACCGCGCACTGGATCGGATGTACGAGGGCGGCGGGGCCATTCTGGCGTTCGATTGGGAAAGTCACCGCCGATCAGGGCAGGGCCGCAGTTACGAGCACCCGGAAGCGCAGGACATGTCGCCGTCCGACCGGGCAATCCTGGCGGTCAATGGAAACCTGTGAGCGGAGGTGCGTGATGAAAACCAACGTTGCAGACAGCAGTCTTGAGGCATTCGACAGCCTCAGATTCCGCCACTTGGGAGCGCAGGAGATGCTGGTTGTTTCCGCTGTCGCCGCCTTCGGTGACTGGGTAAGCCGCCGGCAGATCGCCACGTACACGGGGCTGGAAACCGCCACGGTCGCTGCCCGCGTCAACGCTCTGGTGTGTGCCGGTCGGCTCATCGAGAGCGCCAGAACGATGGCGTGCCCGATCACCGGGCGGCAGGTCCACATGGTTACCCTCCCAAAAGTCGAGGAAGCAGCATGAGTGCATACCAACAGTTCATCAAAAAGAAGCAATTTAACCAGGTGTGCGTCGGTTTCGAGCCGCAGTTTCTGTCCAAGAAATTACGCGACTTCCAACGCGCTATCGCAGATTGGGCCTGCCGTCGCGGTCGAGCTGCTGTTTTCGCGGATACCGGCCTGGGCAAGACCATCATGGAGCTGGAGTGGGCCAACCAGGTCGCCGACAAGACCGGCCGGCCGGTACTGATTGTCGCGCCGCTTTGTGTCGCTCACCAGCACATCCGTGAGGCAAAGAAGTTCGGCATGGAAGCGGTCTATGCGCGGGAGCAATGCGAGGTCTCTGACCGCATCGTTGTCACCAACTACGAGATGCTGAGTTGGTTCGATCTGCGCGAGTTCGGCGGTGTGGTGCTGGATGAATCCAGCATCCTCAAGAACAGCATGGGCAAGACGCGCAACAAAATCATCGCGGACTGCCAGACAGTCAACTATCGACTGTCCTGCACCGCCACTCCGTCCCCGAACGACCACATGGAACTGGGCAACCAGGCCGAGTTCCTGGGCCTGATGACCCAAGCTGAAATGCTCGCCATGTTTTTCACTCATGACGGCGGTGAGACTCAAAAATGGCGACTGAAAGGGCACGGCAAAACCAAGTTCTGGGAGTGGATGGCAACCTGGAGCATTTGCGTTCGCAAACCATCGGATCTGGGGTTCTCTGATGATGGATACAACCTGCCGGCACTGACTGTGGTGCAGCATGAAGTCGAATCACATGAGCCCCAGGAAGGGGAGCTGTTCGTCACCGAGGCACAAACCCTCACCGAGCGCCGCCGGGCTCAACGGGAAAGTATTGCAGACCGCGTGGCGAAAGTGGCCGAGATCGCAAACGCGGATAACGAGCAATGGCTGATCTGGTGTCACCTGAATGACGAATCCGATGCCCTGGTGAAGGCGATTGATGGTGCCGAGGCCGTTAAGGGCAGCGACACCATCGAGCAGAAAGAAGACCGGATGATGCGGTTCAGTGCCGGCGCGCTTCGGGTGCTGGTCACCAAGCCATCTATCGCCGGTTTCGGCATGAACTGGCAACACTGCAACCGCATGGCCTTCGTCGGGCTCTCCGATTCGTTCGAGCAGTATTACCAGGCCGTTCGCCGCTGCTATCGGTTCGGCCAGAAGAGGCCGGTACAGGTGCATATCGTCACCGCTCAAGCGGAGGGTGCCGTGAAAGCCAACATTGAGCGCAAGCGGGCTCAGGCCGAGGAAATGAGCGAATCCATGGTTATTCACATGCGCGGGCTCATGCAAACCAATATCCAGGGGGCAACGATGGAAAAGGCTGATCATCGGGAGGATGTGGCCAGGGGTGAGGGATGGACCCTTCACCTTGGAGATTGCGTTCAGGTTGCTTCGCGGTTCGATGAAAATAGTCTGGATTACAGCGTATTCAGTCCGCCCTTCGCATCGCTGTACACCTACAGCAACAGCGATTACGACATGGGTAATTGTCGCAACGATGCGGAGTTCTACGAGCAGTTTCAATTCTTGATCCGGGAGATGTACCGCGCCACCAAGCCGGGGCGGCTGGTCAGCTTCCATTGCATGAACCTGCCCACCAGCAAGGCCAATCACGGCTACATCGGCATTCGGGACTTCCGCGGGGAAATGATCCGCGCGTTCGAGCGGGAAGGATGGATCTTCCACAGCGAGGTATGCATCTGGAAAGACCCGGTAGTGGCCATGCAGCGCACCAAGGCCCTAGGGCTGCTGTGGAAGCAGCTCAAGAAAGACAGCGCCATGAGCCGCCAGGGTATTCCCGATTACCTGGTGACCATGCGCAAACCGGGGGACAACCCCAATCCCATCGACCACGCGCCCGAGGATTTCCCAGTAGACCTGTGGCAGAAGATCGCCTCGCCGGTCTGGATGGATGTGAAGCCCAGCCGAACGCTTCAGTACCGCGAAGCCCGTGACAACGATGACGAACGTCACATCTGCCCGCTTCAGCTCGACGTGATCGAGCGTGCCCTGATGCTGTGGAGCCAGAAAGGCGATTTGGTCTTCTCGCCCTTCGCCGGCATCGGATCAGAGGGGTACTGCGCACTCAAGATGGGCCGACGGTTCGTCGGGTCAGAACTCAAGCCCAGCTATTGGGAAGTGGCCAGGAAAAACCTGAAAGCCGCGGTATTGGAGCAGGGCGATCTGTTCCGGGAGGCAATATGAAATCATCGACGCAAACTGCTGCCTGGGCCACCACTGACGAAATCCGCTACCTAAAAAGCGTGGTGGCTCGCAACGGCAAACCAATCAGCGACCGAACATCAATCACAGTTAACGCTCGCCATTTCCTGTTGGCGTGGCTGTACTGGCACCGGAAGCGCGAATGGCCCAGCGCCGTCAATGTAACCGCGTGCGAGCGCGAGGCGCGGCTGCTGCTGGAGTCGCTGGAGTAGACCATGGGACAGCGTGCCACGATGAACAGATCCCTATGCCGTCAGATCACCGAGCGCGGGCAGCTACAGACGCTCACTGACTGGGTGGCGGCGATGGTGGGCCGAGGGTTGGACGCTGGGCCGGTGCTGGTGACCCTGGGCCGCCCGGCGCGGAGTCAAATCCAAAACGAAAAATTCCATGCGATGATTTCCGACATCCACCACCAGGGCTTTCGAGCTTACAGCGCCGAGGGCATGAAAGCCGTGCTGGTCAACCAGTTCGCCCTGGAGATGGCGGAGCAGGGCACGCCGCTGACGCACCCGGGGGAGACGGTCTGGGATTGGAAACACCAATCGCCGGTGTACGTCCGGCCCACCACCACCAAATTCACAAAATCGGAATGCGCCGCGTTCATCGAGTGGTTGTACGCCACCGGCACCGAGCTGGGCGTGACGTGGAGCGAGAAGGCGCTGGCCGTATACGCCGAGTACCGGGAGGCGGCCGCATGAGCCGACGAACAACCAAGATCCGCGCCAGCGCCCAAGGTCAGCAATGTCAGCTCCGTTTGCCCGGCGTCTGCAACCACGACCCGGCCACGGTGGTGGCCTGCCACCTGCGTATCGCGGGCACCTGTGGCGTCGGGCTCAAGCCGTCAGACCTGCTCACTGTGCGCGCCTGCGCCGCGTGCCACGACATTCTGGACGGTCGATCCAAGGCGCCGCACATCACCCCGGAGGAACTGACGCTGTACGTCCACGAGGCGCACTGTCGGACGCTGGTCGAGTACGAACGGGAGGGCCTGATCCATGCCGAGTAAAGCCGAGGCGCTGCTGATGCTCCACATCCAGGCGGATGAGCAACTGCGCCGGTGGCCGTGGGAGCGAGAGTATCGGTTCGGTGCCGTGGCTGCTGGCGGTCGGGGAAAAGGTCTGCGCGCTCGCCTACAGGCGGCAGGCCTGCGCGATTGGCGGTTCGACGTGGCGCTACCCGAGCTGATGCTGGCGGTGGAGGTCGAGGGTATCACGCACTACGGACGCAACCGAAACGGCTCAATGGCGCTGGGTCGGCATCAGACGGCGAAGGGCATCGAGGGCGACCTGCAAAAATACGACGCCGCCATGCGGCTCGGCTGGACCGTTTATCGCTGCTCGCAGCATATGGTCGCCAGCGGGCGCGCCGTAGAGACCATCGCGGTGCTGGTGGATCAGCTGGCGCTGAAAAGAGAGGCGGAGCGGACCGCCGAAACGAATTATTTCCACGGATCTGGAGGTAGGCAGTATGAGCAAGCGTAACCCGATGACAGACCGAGTGCTGGCCGCCATCGGCGCCGACACAAAAACCAGCACAGAGATAGCGCAGGCGCTCGACGTGCCGCTGCGTGACGTGATGGGCGCTATCGCCCGGCTCAACAATCGCGGCGCCATCGAGATCGCAAAAATGGAGTACTACGGCGGCACCAACCCGGTCAAGCACTGGCGCAAGGCAGGCCGGTTCATGCAGTGCGAGAGGACGCTGGTAAACCGGTATCTGATGACCCCGCCGGGGCAGGAGCTGGTGGCATGACGCGCAGCGAAGCCCTGGACATCCTGACTCAGTACAACGCCTGCCGCCAGTGCCGGATGGACAGAGAGACCCAGCGGGAGTTGAGGGCCGCTGCGGAGGGCGAGCATGGAGCCTGACGAAGTGGAGCGGTTCCGGCATGAGGCTGAGGCGCGTGACTGGATTCGGCGCGGTTACGACACGCCGGAAAAGATCGCGGAGTTGAAATTCAAGATCACCGCCAAGCGGGGCAAGCAAGCCGCTGACAGACTGGTCGATGAGATGCGCCGGCAGTGGAAACGGCGATACGAATGGATAGGGGGTACGGATGGCCGATAACGCAGACCGAGCGGGCGATCTGATCGAGATACGGATGGCAGAGGCGTTGGCCCGCCGTGAGCAGCCGCGCCGCTCATCGCTGCGCTACTGCATCAACTGCGACGAAGAGATACCGGAGAAGCGACGCGCCCTGGGCGGCGTCACGCGGTGCGTAGAGTGCCAGGAAATCCACAAATCCAAAGCATAGAGGGTAGGGCATGGCGAACACAAAGCGCATGATCCACGACGCATACGGGCTGTATCACCTCCGACGCGAGGGCAGCGGCGGTGATCCAGTCTCCGGTCGCATCCACGGCATGGCAAAAGCCGTGTGGGCGGGGAAGATCATGGCTGCGGTGGAAAACCAGAAAGCGCCGCTCCCGGACCTGCTGCTGCTCTGCTATGCCCCCGATGCTGTGCCCACAGTCGAGAACCTGGAGCGGCTGCGAGTGGCGCTGGTGGGGCACATTCTCGCCAGGGAAGAGATCAAGCAGCACCGCACGATAGTGAAGCTGCGCGCCCTGGCCGAGGTGGCGGTGATCAGCTTCCGCCACGAGATGCGCGGATTTGGCCCGCTGCGGCCGGCCGGGATTTGCCTGATGGCGGGTATCGACATCGGCAACTGGACTCGCGGGGACCGGCCTTGGCCGCGCTGGTGGCATGAGATGGGCCGGCAGATGGCCCGCTGGCATCGCCAGGCGATGGGTCAGCCTGACCGGATCTGCGGGGAGATCGAGAAGCAGGGCGCCGCCGCCGATTCATGCTGACCCTCGATCATGACCACCGAATGCAAATCAGACCGGCCCCTCGTGATGCAATGGTTGCGAGGCTGGAAGAAGTGGCTGGACATCTATCCAGCCCCGAAGCCAGGCCTCGCCGAGAGACCGTAGCGGCGATTGCCCAGGCGGCAGTGGGACGGCTGAGCCAGATGTGATGGGTACGCCCCGCTTCGGCGGGGTTCTTCAAGACTGATCAGTCAGGCTTGGATTTGACCTTTCTGGCGCCCTTCGGCAGTCTTGTCTTCGATGCAAAAGGCGAAGAAGAGAGAGGTCTGCTCGGGGAAGGAACTGGCCAGATTAGCCATCACAGGAAAGTGGTCCGTTCTTGAGCTGATACAGGATGTCGAGCTGGAGAGAGACATGACAAAAAAGGCTCTTTGGGTGACGATTTGGGGGATGCTTTCGCTGGTGCTGGTCGGGTGCGCGTCGATGGCTCCCGATCCTGTCCCGGAATCTGAGCGAAGCTTAGTGCAAGTTGTCCCTGTGGAAGGAATGAATGCATCCGAGATTTATGTTGGTTTGCGTTCGTGGGTGGCTGAAAATTTCCGATCAGCAAAGTCTGTTATTGAATACGACAATCCAGATCAGGGTGTGCTTATCGGAAACGGAAACATTCCAGTTCCTTGCAGTGGAGTGATGGATTGTTACACCAAGTCCTCTTGGACTCATCCATTCACGATGAAGATCGAGGTGAAGAATGGAAAGTTTCGAGTGACTTACTCTAACATCCGCCTCTTTTGGCCTGCGAGTTCGAGTGGGCCGGCACACAACGCCCTGATACAAAGGCTCTCGATGTTGAATTCAGCCAAAGCAGAGCTGGCCAAGTTGACTGTATCTATGACGGAGAGCTTAAAAAAAGACAGGAGTAACGACGATTGGTGAAATCTTGGGGGCTATCAAAAAGCGGCCTTGACACAAATGACAACCGCTTTTAGTATAATGACCAGTACACCCTCATAGCGCCCGGACCCAAAATCCGGGCGTTTTGCGTTTCTAGTACCCCCAACCGGCCGCGAGCCGGTTTTTTCATGTCTGTCTATTGGGGTTCCCACAGGAGGAACTCATGAATCTCAGGAGTGGCGGAATGACGCCGAAGACCGATGCTGCGGTACAGGCCGTTAGTTATGCCGGTGCGGGCACATCCGTCCTCGCGGGCCTGACGCTCACTGACATCGGCGTCATCATCGGCATTGCCACCGCCATCCTGACTCTGTTGTTCAACGTGATTTACCAGGTTCGCAAGGATCGGCGCGAGCAGAGGCTGTACAAGCTGGAAGTTGAGCGGCTATCGGGCAAATCCCAGCGCGGAAACGCCAAAGTCGGCGCCGTGGTGGGCGCGGGCCTGTTGGCGGTGGTGGCGGGGATCGCAACACCCCTGATCAAGCACTTCGAGGGCCAGCGGCTGGTCGCGTACTCTGATGTTGTGGGCGTCCCAACGATTTGCGCCGGCATCACAGAGGACGTGAAGCTGGGCGATGTGGCCACCCCAGAACAATGCGATCAGCGCCTGCAAGCCGATCTGCGGCGGCGACTGGCTGGCTTGCAGGGGTGCATCCACAAGGAGCTGACCCCGAATCAGTGGGCAGCGGTGCTGAGCTTCGCCTACAACGTCGGCGTCCCCGCCGTCTGCGGCTCCACCCTGGTGAGCATGATTAATGCAGGCGCCTCACCGAGCCAATGGTGCGCCCAACTGGACCGGTGGGTATACGCCGGCGGCCAGAAACTGGCCGGATTGGAGCGACGTCGGGCGGCAGAACGCGAGCTGTGTGAGCGGCAATGATCCAGGCTCGTCTGATCGTGGCGATACTGATTGCCGGTGCCGCCTTCGCTGGCGGCTGGGCTGTCAACGGCTGGCGGCTGGGTGAGCAGATGGCCCAATACCGCGAGCAAGTCACTGCTCGCGCGGCGCAGCAAGTACAGAAGGCGCAGGCCGAGAGTCAGCAGAAGCAGCGGGCTCTCGCCGCACTCGACAAACAACACACGCAGGAGCTGGCTGATGCGAAGTCTCAGATCGCTGATCTGTCTGACGCTGTTGCCGTTGGCCGCCGCCGGCTGCGCGTCCATGCCCAGTGTCCCGACAGCGTGCCCCAAACCACCGCCACCACCGGCGTGGATGATGCTGCCGGCGCCCGACTTGATGACGCCGCTGAACGCAATTATTTCCGTCTCCGGCAACGCATCGAAACCGCCACCCGGCAAGTGACCGGGCTACAGGACTACATTCGCAGCGTTTGTCGATGAGGTGTTCGCGCTGTCAATTATGACAGACATCTGCTGTCGCTAGGGCAATTGAGTTGCCACCCTTCTCTGATTAATGTGATCTCCGTCACAAACAACAAAGAGAGGACGGTGATGACCGATTCTGCATTCAATAAAGGTGATGTGGTCCAGCTGAAAAGTGGTGGACCCAAAATGACCGTACAGGACACCGGAGATTTCTCGGGGTATGGCGCGGGCCCTAAAGAGGGCGTCAGATGTGTGTGGTTCGAGAAAACCGATGCAAAGGAAAGGGACTTCGACGAGGCGGTTTTGAAAATCTGCGAGAGGTCTGAAGCGCCGAAACTCTATTAGGGTTCTGCGTCAAACCGCCTATTCCCAGCCCCGCCAAGTGCGGGGCTTCCACTTTCTGAGAGGTGCAAAAAATGGCGCTGACAGCAAAACAGCGCCGCTTCGTGGAAGAGTACCTTGTTGACCTCAACGCCACGCAAGCGGCGATAAGGGCAGGGTACAGCAAGAAAACCGCAGGGCAGATTGGGGACGAGAACCTTAAAAAACCTCAAATAGCCGCTGCCATTCAAGAGGCTCAAGCCAAGCGCTCAGATCGCACCGAAATCACTCAGGACATGGTGCTACGGGAGTTGGCCAAGATCGGCTTTGCCGACATTCGCAAGGTCGTCAAATGGGGTAATACCGAGATTCGCCTGAACGGTGGCTCGGATGATGGGTTGGTCGAGGTTTATCACGGCCTGGCTTTGACTGCCGCCGATGAAATAGACGACGACACCGCTGCCGCTATTGCTGAGATTTCGCAAGGCAAGGAAGGCCTGAAGGTCAAGTTCCACGATAAGAAGGGCGCGCTGGTCGACATCGGCCGCCATTTGGGCATGTTCCCGAGCAAGGTTGAGCATTCAGGGCCTGGCGGTGGCCCCATCCCGGTCATGCCAACCACTATTGAGCTGGTGGCGCCTGACATCCAAAAGGGTGGGGGCCGAGATGATGGATAGGGGCTACCTAAGCGAGTGCTTTAGTTATGACCGGGATAGCGGCCTATTGATCTGGAAGCGCCGCCCTCGAGGACATTTCAGGACAGAGAGAGGCTGTTGCACATTCAATGCTCAACGCGCCGGAAAGCCTGCTGGTTGCGCAAGCAAGACGGCAGACGGTCTGACATACCTGAAGGTCAGATTGGATGGGCGGCTGTATCTGGCTCATCGCCTGATCTGGACCATGGAGCACGACGCCATCCCGACTGGGATGGAGGTGGATCATAAGGATCATGACGGAACCAACAATCGACTTTCCAATCTTCGGCTGGTTTCGTCGTCAGGAAACAAGAAGAATCGGCGCATTGGGCGGAGGAACACATCTGGCTCAATGGGTGTGTATTGGTCTGAGCCACTCGGAAAGTGGTATGCCCAAATTTGGAGCGATGGCACCCATCACTATCTTGGGACCTTTTGCGACTTTGATGAAGCGGTCTCGGCCCGTAAGCGCGCCGAATCACATCTAGGCTTTCACCGCAACCACGGCAATGGCCATTTCGCAAAGTCGGCGTGATGACAATCGCGAAGGTAGAGCTTCCCGAGAAACTGGTCTATCTCTTCAGCGGCAAGGCGCGGTATCGCATTGCTCACGGCGGGAGGGGGTCAGGAAAGACTCGCGGTTTTGCGCTCATGACGGCGATCCGAGCATACATGTTTGCCGAAGCAGGAAGATCGGGCGTGATCTTATGCGCGCGCGAGTACATGAATTCGCTCGAAGACTCGTCCATGGAAGAGGTCAAGCAGGCCATTCGGTCTGTTCCATGGCTGGATGCCTACTTTGATATTGGTGAGCGCTATATCCGCACAAAAAACAGGCGCGTCTGGTATACGTTCGCTGGGCTCAGACACAACCTAGACAGCATCAAGTCTAAAGCAAGGATTCTGATTGCATGGATCGACGAAGCTGAAAGCGTATCCGAGAACGCCTATGTGAAGCTGCTCCCCACTGTCCGGGAAGCGGATTCCGAGATTTACATCTCGTACAACCCCGAGAAAGACGGTAGCCCCACTGACCAGCGTTTCCGAAAGGCGCCGCCGCCGAACTCCAAAATCGTTGAGCTCAACTACACCGACAATCCCTGGTTCCCCCCAGAGCTGGAGGAGGAGCGCCTCAACGACCGGGAGCGGATGGATGACCAGACCTATGCCTGGATCTGGGACGGCGCCTACCGTGAAAACAGCGATGCGCAAATCCTGTCTGGCAAGTACCGGGTTGCGGAGTTCGAGCCCGCCTCAAGTTGGGATGGCCCGTACTTCGGGGTGGATTGGGGCTTTTCTCAAGACCCCACCGCTGGGGTTAAGTGCTGGGTCCATGACCAACGACTGTGGATCGAATACGAGGCCGGCAAGATCGGCCTTGAGAATGACGACATTGCCGACTACCTGATAGCCCGATTGCCTGGAATCGAAAGGCACGCCGTGCGGGCTGATTCGGCCAGGCCGGAGACGATCAGTCACGTCAAGAGCAAAGGCAGGGACGGCAAGCGCGCCAACCTACCGCGGCTTGTCGGCGTGGAGAAGTGGAAGGGCAGTGTCGAGGACGGCATTGCCCACCTGCGCAGCTACAAAGAGATCATCATCCATCCCCGCTGTGCGGCCACACTTCGTGAGGCTCGGCTGTACAGCTACAAGGTGGATCGCCTGTCCGGCGACGTCCTGACTGACATCGTGGACGCAAACAACCACTACATCGACGCCACCCGCTACGCCCTGGGACCGCTAATCAAGCGGAAGGGAGCAGTGGGCATTCTGCTGCCGGGAAGATGATGCCCATTTTCAAAGTGACCGAACGCACCACCGGCAGAGCCATGATTGTCCGGGCCAAATGCCTGACATGTGCGCGCCGGGTCGCTGTCGAGCACGCCGGCCCCGAGGGTACCCGGGTGTGGCGTGACCCTGAGTTATCGAAGGTCGAGCTGGTCCGAGAGACTGACCGACCGGGCCTTATCCTGAGATCGGAATAAACCATGACAGATCAGATGCAACTGGCGGTCAATCATGCAGTGAACGACCTCCGGTTGGCTCGTGCGCGTGAGGCGCTGATTCGGCCGGGTATGGGGCTGGATGCTAAGCGCAACGCTGCATGGTGCGAATATGGATTCAAGAACGATCTGGATTTTCAGGACTTCTACAATCTGTACTGTCGCGGTGGCCTGGCTCACGGGGCCATCAACAAGCTGACTGGGACCTGCTGGAAGACGGCTCCGTGGATCATTCAGGGCGAGGAACAGGATAACGCGGACCAGCAGACGCCTTGGGAGCGGTCGCTAAAGCCGCTACTGATGGGGGGTCGGATGTGGCGGGCGTTCATGGAAACGGATCGCCGTCGGCTCATTGGTCGATACGCTGGACTGCTACTGCACGTTAGAGATAACAAGCCCTGGTCTGAACCCGTAGCAGGCAAGGGCCGGGGTATCTCCAAGTTCACGCCGGCATGGGCTGGCTCGCTGACGCCAGTCGAATTCGATGCCAACGAACAATCGGAGAGTTACGGCGAGCCGACCATGTGGCAGTACGTTGAGGCTACAGTCAATGGCCGGGCTGGGCGTTCACTGAGGGTCCATCCTGACCGGGTGTTCATCCTGGGGGACTGGAGCTCGGGCGCCATTGGTTACCTGGAGCCGGCCTATAACGCCTTCGTCAGTCTGGAGAAGGTCGAGGGCGGTTCCGGTGAATCGTTCCTGAAAAACGCAGCCCGTCAACTGTCGGTCAGCTTCGACAAAGAGATTGACCTGAATGGTATCGCGTCGCTGTACGGCGTCGAGTTGTCGGAATTGCACAAGAAGTTCAACGAGGCGGCCCGCGACATCAACCAGGGCAACGACGTGATGCTCATCAACCAGGGCGCCACGGTATCGCCGCTGGTAGCCAGCGTCCCGGACCCGACGCCGGTTTACAGCATCAACCTGCAAACTGCGTCGGCGGCGCTGGACATTCCCAGCAAGATTCTGGTCGGGATGCAGACCGGCGAGCGTGCGAGTTCCGAGGATCAGAAATACTGGCTCGCTCGATGCCAGTCCCGTCGAGAGAACGACCTGAATTTCGACATTCACGGCTTCATCGGCCATCTCATGCGGATCGGGGTGATAAAGCTAATCCCTGAGTACACCGTCATGTGGGATGACCTCACGGATGCCAGCCAGGGCGACAAACTGGCCAATGCCAAGGTGATGAGCGACATCAATAGCGTGTCGCTGGCCATGGGTATGCCTGCGTTCGAGATAAACGAGATCCGCGAGGCCGCCGGCTACGAGCCGCTAGAGGAAGAAATTCCACTCCCGGACGACGAGGACGACGATGGCGAAAGCGCCGATCCTGCCGAAGAACCGGAGTGATCCCACTGGAGTAGACCGGCTTGAGCGCGGTGCCATGCGGCAGTTCAAACGGCGGATACGGAAAGTCGCCAAGGTCTACGAAGGTCTGCTGGACCAGATTCCGGCATCGCCGGTGGTGAACCGGTCCAGTACAGAAAGCGGAAGGTATGAGTTTCGGTTGGACCCCTACCTGTTGTCCATGTTGCTCAACGACGCAGCATCAGCCACTGACAACGAATTGCTGGAAGGCGGAGAACATGCGCTCTGGTTCTCTGAAGCCTACGTCAAACCCGCCTACCAGCGGGGCACTGCGCAGGCGCACGCGAATCTCGCGCATCAGTCCTCAGTCTACAAAGCCGGTAGTGAGTCGCTGCCCCGGCTGTTGGTTTCGGATGCCTATCGGACTCGGATGGCGCTGATTCAAGCGCGCCAGTTCGAGGAAATGAAAGGCCTGTCGTCTCAGGTGAAGACAAACATGTCCCGGGTGCTCACTGACGGGATTGGCCGGGGTTTGAACCCGCGCAAGATCGCCAAGAATCTCACCGAGCAGGCCGGCATCGAGACACGGCGCGCCAATCGCATTGCGCGAACGGAAATCACCACCGCGCTACGCCGGGCCAGGATGGATGAGGCAGATGACGCAGCCGAGCGGTATGGGCTGCGGACGATGCAGATGCATATTTCGGCGCTCAGCCCCACTACCCGGGCATCTCATGCGGCACGACACGGCCACCTCTACACGACGGACGAAGAGCGCGACTGGTGGAGCCGGGACGGGAACTCGATCAACTGCTACGTACCAGGCACGAGGGTACAAGGCAGATTCCTGGCTGGGTCAAAAGCCAAATACCGGGGGCCTGTGATCGAGATAGTGACTGCTTCTGGACGGAGTCTCACCGTTACCCCGAATCATCCCGTATTGACCTCCGCCGGGATGATTCCTGCGGCAGAAATTGGAAAAGGCGATTACGCGGTCGCATACAGTGGGGAGGCAGAAGATTTTGCTCGGGTAGGTCCGCTGGACGATGAGAAGGTTGAACCCGTTATTGAGCAGGTATTCGGTGCGCTCGTGGAGGCTGGTCATTCGCTCTCTGCTCGGGTGGGCACTGTAGATTTCCACGGCGACGCGTCCTTCATGGACGAAGACATCGACATTGTAAGGGCCGACAGGGAATTGGTTGTCAGCAGCGACCCCATGCTCGGCAAGCATTTGGATGACCTCGCGCTCATACATGCCAACTCGCATATGACGCATTTTGGATGCTCGCTTTGCCCTGACGGCCAGGGGGTCGATCTGCCCCCTGCGAGCCTTATGTGCCGCCTCAACAAGTTTCTTACTGAAACCCTGGGGGGCGGTTCGATACTTCAAATCTGCGGCCTCTTTGTAAGACCGCTGAGAAAGTCCAGCCTTGGAGAATGCTCTGACTATAGACGAGCGGGAGAAGCCAGTTTCTTTGCTCAACTGCTGGACTGTCTTCCCATTCATGTGCTCAGAAAAAAGCTCATGAATGTTGTGCGTGCTTTCCACTGTCCGCTGAACGTTCTTCGGGATTCCGAGCCGTTTCAAGTGGTACCTAATAGCATCGGTGCTAACGCCGTATCTCCTGCCGATTGCGGATGGGGCGGCCCCGTCGCGGTATTCCTGGACCAAGTTGTCGATGTCCGATGCGCTGAGTATTCGGGTCATGTCTTTGATCTCGAAGAGGTGTCAGGGCTCATGGTAGCCAATGGGGTAATTGCAAGCAACTGCAAGTGCGGAACCGTAGAAGTCCTGGTGGACGAGAACAACCAGCCTCTGGTGCCCGACATCGTCAAGCGGGCCAAGCAAACCAAGAAACTCATGGAGCAGCGCGGCAACGGGCCGTGGGCGCGCAGGAGGTAGCAGTGGCAATGCAGGTCAACATCACCACGCAGGTGAACAGCGGAACGATACGCCGCGAGCAGCATAATGGTCGCGAGCACTGGGTAGTTCCCAGTTACACGCTACCCGCCAATGTCGTCATGAATGGCGGGCTCTATCCGGCCAGCGAGATCGACGCCCACTACCAGAAGCTGGAGGGCACGCTGGCGCCACTGGGCCACCCCGAGGTGAACGGCGAGTTTGTCAGCGCCTTCAGTCCTGAAGGCATCAACGTCGGTCACGTCGGCGCGTTTAACCGCAACGTCAAGAAGTCAGGAAACCGGATCTACGTCGAGAAATGGATCGATACCGAGGTCGCCCAGCGCACGGATGGCGGTCGCCGGCTCCTGGAGCGCCTGACGGCGCTGGAGAATGGCGAGGATGTGCCGCCGATCCACACCAGTGTGGCGGTGTTCCTGGAGCGCATGGAGGCCAGCGAACAGCAACGGGAAGAGGGTGGGTACGACTGGGTGGCCAAAATTCACGACATGGACCACGACGCCATCCTGCTGGATGAGGTCGGAGCGGCCACCCCTGAGCAGGGCGTCGGGATGATGGTCAACGCTGACCAAGCCATACCCGTTCAGCCGAATGCCGGCGCGCTGGCTGGTCAATCCTACCGCGAGAAAGAGCAGCAATTGGACCGGGCCGCGCAGGAGCGCTTTGCGCCCGGCGCTCAGGAGTACGCCTGGGTGGCGGATTTCACTGATTCTCAGGTGGTCATCGTCCAGAACGGCGGCGAGGCCCAGATCTACGGCTACAGCATTGAAGACGGAAAGATCACGTTCAGCGACACAGGCATTCCCGTGGTTCGCAAGGAATCGTGGGTGCAAACCGTTGTGAACAGCGTGAAAGGTTTTTTCAACCATCAGGCTCGGCCTGATCAACCCCAAGAGGAGGGCGATATGCCCCTGACCCCCGAAGAGCGGGCCGAGCTCGTCAAAGAAATCGGCGCAAACGTCGGCGAAACCATCGCCGAGCATCTGAAACCCATCAGCGAGAAGGTAGACACACTGGAGGCCAACCAGAAGTCGCTGAGCGATTCCCTGACCGCGAATCAGCGGGCTGAGGAGGAAGCCAAGCGCGAGACGGTGGCGGCCAAGTTCGGCAAGGATGTGGCCGAAGGCCTTACCGGCAACGCCCTGGAATCGCTGTACAAGCAGTGTGGCGATGCCGCTGCGTTGGCTGGCAACACCGGCCGGACAGAGGCGGAAACCGGCGCTCCTGATCCCGTCGCACACTTTGGAGGTGCCAAGCAATGAGCCGCTATCGCCGCATCAACATTGACGGAAAATCGCTGTTCAAAACCGAAACTCGCGTGACCGCTGCTGCGCTCAAGCCTGGCACGTTCGCCACCATCAATGACGACAACCAGTTTGCCCAGGTTGCGGCAGTGGAGGGCAGACTGTACGTCATTGACAGCGCGTACCACGAGGGCTTGACCATCACCGATGAGGTGCCGGCCGGACACTCTGCCATCGGTAACTACGTCGAAGAGGCCCGCGAAATGGCGGTGCTTGTCGCGGCTGGGACCTACACCAAAGACCAGGCCATGACGGTCAACGCCTCTGGCGAGGCCGCTGCCATCCCTACCGATGAAGGGACGTATGACGTCATTGGTTACTGTCAGGATGACGCCGTTCTGGCGGACGCCGATTTTGTCCGCATCCGCTTCCGGGCATCGTCCGTAACCGTTGCCGCGTAAAAGGAGACGACAATGTTTTTTACCCCCGACGCACTGGCCGCCAACGGCCGTATGCGTGCCCACTGGAATGAACTGTGGGCCAACCGCAACATCTTCAACCGGCAGCAGAAAAGGATGTTTGAGGCTAACCGCGCCGAAATGACCCCGGAAATGCTGGCCGCCAACGCGCTGGCCGGTCCCAGCCGGGAATTCTGGCAGGAAGTTGACCGCCAAATCATCCAGATGCGTGACCAGGAAACCGGCATGGAGATCGTGAACGACCTGATGGGCGTTCAAACCGTGCTCCCCATCGGCAAGACCGCCAAGCTGTACAACGTTGTGGGCGACATTGCTGACGACGTGTCGATCAGCCTGGATGGCCAGCCTCCGTACTCGTTTGATCACACCGAGTACGACAGCGATGGCGACCCGATCCCGGTGTTTACCGCAGGCTACGGTGTCAACTGGCGCCATGCCGCAGGGCTGCAAACTGTCGGCATTGATCTTGTGCTGGATTCGCAAGCTGCGAAGATGCGCAAGTTCAACAAGCGGTTGGTGTCCTACATTCTGGACGGCGCGGATTCAATCAAAGTCCAAAGCTATCCGGGCCAGGGTCTTCGGAACCACCGGAACACCATCAAACTGAATTTGGGCTCCGGTGCCGGCGGTGCGGACATCGACCTCACGAGTGCCAGCCAGACGGACATTGCCTCGTTCTTCACCTCTGGCGCGTTCGGTCAGGTCGCTCGCGACAACTTTGTGGAGGCCTACGATGTGATGTGGGTATCTCCGCAAGTTTGGGCCAACCTGATGAAGCCGGCGACAGTCACCATCGGCGGTAATACGCTGCTGTCTGGCGGCACCGTGCTGAATGTGGTTCAGGGCTTCGCCCCGGCCCGCTCCATCAAGCAGACCTTCGCGCTGTCCGGCAATGAGTTCATCGCCTACCAGCGCCGTCAGGATGTGGTTTCCCCGCTGGTCGGGATGACCACCGGTGTCGTTCCGCTGCCTCGCCCGATGCCGCAATCCAACTACAACTTCCAGATCATGGCTGCCATCGGCCTTCAGGTGAAGAAAGATGGCGAGGGCAAGTCTGGCGTGTTGTACGGCGCCGATCTGGATTAAGGAGGAGATATGCGCAAGTACAAGGTGATTCGACCCTGGCACGGCGTTCGCGCCGGCCAGATCGTCGAACTGGAAAAGCTGCATCCTTCTCTCCGGGCGAACGTGTTTCCCCTGGACGATGAGGTGAAACTGGAACCGGCAACGCCTTCCGCTGGCACTGGCAGTCACGGTGCTGGCGGACGCAAGGCGGAGATCGTTGCCCAGCTCAAGGAACTGGGCATCGAGTTTGACGGCCGCAAGAGCGCGGAGGACTTGGCCGCGCTACTGCCGGAAGGCGCCGAGTAATCGGTCATCATGCCCCGCTTCGGCGGGGCCTTTTTTTGAGAAAGTCATGGATCTGACGATTGAACAGGCTCGGGAATACTTGGCCAGCCTGGGCATCACTGTGCCTGATTTCGTGTTGCAGATTCTGGTGAGCCAAGCGAACGGCATGGACGAATGTCTTGTCGGTGCTGGGTACCCCGAAAGCACGGCCCTGCTGATCAAGCTCTACCTGATCAGTCTTTTGGGGCTGGCTCAGGGCGACAAGTTTGTCAGCTCGCAAACAGCGCCTTCTGGCGCTTCACAGTCGTTCAAATACCGGTCGTTGGCCGATGCCTGGAAAGGGCAGTATGGATTGCTGCGGTCGCTGGACAAATCTGGATGCGCCACTGACCTGATTCCGCCCGATCCAACCGCAAAAGCCTATGGCGGATTGTGGACGGCACGTGGCGGCTGCATGTGCGGAGACTGATGTGTCGTCCATTTCCCGGTGGAGCTACGCCAACACGGCGACGATCCGACCATTCATGTCCATTGATCTGATGACCGGTGAAACGCAGTACGGTGACGAATACACCATCGCCTGCACCTGGACCGCTGAGGCCGCGCAGGAACGCGATGACCGGGGTGCCGAATTTGTGAGCCGCCACCAGGTCTTCACGGAAGATGACCGGCCCAAGTATCTGGACATGATCCGGCTCGGCGATTCCGGCGAGTGGGAGCAGATCCGATCGGTGACGGGATGGGATATGGCCATGTTTTCCGATACCCCAGATTTCAAGTTGGTGACGTGATGCCAGTCCGAGGGATTCAGCGCGTGCGCGCAAATTACCGTGCGAAGGTCGCCAAGGTGAGCAGCCCCATCACAGAGCGCGCCGTTTACGCCATTCTCAGCCAGGGTGGCGCAATGGCGCAGACCATGGTGCCAATTGATACGAGCAATCTGTTCAACAGTCAGTACGCGCCACGCATTGATGTGGGAACAACGCGCACCGTCGGCTACCTGGGCTACACAGCGGATTATGCTCTGTATGTCCACCAGGCGAAGGCAAAGCTGAAAGGCCAAGATCGCCCGGGCAATCGCGGCCAATACTGGGATCCCAACGCCGAGCCCAAATTTTTGACCAAAGGGTTCGAGAAGATCAAGCCGTCGATCCCCAGCCTGCTGAAGGGAATCTATCGTGTTTGACGAATTCTACGAGTGGCTGAGGAACCAGTTGGCCGACATGGCCCCTGGTGTTTTGGCGGGATCTGAATCGGTCGAGGCCGGCCAGACCAATGTGCCCGCGGGAACAGTCATCGGCATTCAATACAGCAGGGGGCAGTGGATCGACAACCCGGCACTCGACGATTCCTACATTTGCTCCATTCGGTCTGCCGGTGGCCCATCTCCGGACGTGGACGACAGGCGTCCACGGTTCCAGGTGATGCTTTTGGGGCCGAGAGATGGGCGCCAGTTCGCTTCTCGGATTTCCGACTGCATGGAAGGCCTGATGCAAAGAAGTTTGACCGAGCCCCCGCCGTGCGGAGCTGCGTCGATCAGGGCAATCAACGAACCCGTAGGACCCGGGTACACCACGGAAAACCGAGCGTGGTACAGCTTGGATTTCCAACTGACATTTTGACCATTGAGGAGGCCTGATATGGCTTGCGAAAAAGAAAAGTTTGTCGGGCGCGATGTCGTCCTTGAGTACTTCATTGGCTGCGGCGACACGCAGCCGACCGAAGCGGACTGGGTGCGCATCGGCTCAATGCGTGCGAAGGAATTTAGCCTCGAATGGGAAACCACGGACGCAACGGCAGATGATTCTGTCGGATCGTTGCGCGAGAACTTGGCCACATTCCAGAGCCTGAGTATTTCCGGGGACGGTACCGTAAAATCCAGCGGCACCGGGGCTGATGGGCTTATCGCACTGACCAAGCACGTCGCCAATCCCACCGCCACAGATGGGCAGCCAAATGTCTGGGTTCGCATGACGTTCCCGGACCTCACATTCACCTGCTACATGATCGCCACCAAGATGAGTCGCTCTGCGCCTTATGATGACGTGACGACCTACTCGTTTGAGGCCAGTTCCACTGCAAGCGATTTTGGCCTGACGGTCGAGGATACCCCGACAGATCCCGAAACCTAATGATCCTGGTTGAATCTGGCGAAATCGGCATCTTTGCAAATGCGGGCGAGGCAGTGCTTCGTCCGTCGCTTTATGCAATGTCGAAGATTGGGACACCATCCCAGATCGTCGAACGATACGTCTTCGTCATGGCTGATTTCGAGCAGCCCCAGATTCGGGCCCGTCAGCGAGCCGCGGCGCGTGATGTCGTGTTCTGCTGCGGACGCGATGAGGACATGGGCCTGCTATTCGACCTGTTCGGCTGCCTCGATGAAACCGGCAAGCCCGTTGACGGCATCGCCGATCCGGATCACGTCATAGCCTTGGCGCGATGCCTGCTGAAGCATGGGGTCACCGGTGCCTTGCCGCCTGAAAAGGTCAACTCAGAGGGTGGGGGTTACGCAAAGACCTTTGAGGCGCGGGAGTATGTCTCTCTGGCTATAGCGCATCTTGGTGTATCAGAACGCGAGGCATGGGATATGACGATGACAACCCTGGTGGGTGCCTTGCGTGCCAAATTCCCACCAATGAAGGAAGGCAGTACCGGCGCCAACGCCCCCGCCAAGGAAGAGATGGAAGCCACGCTTGCGTGGCACGACCGGGTTCTCGAACTCCGCAAGAAAAAACTTCACTGACTGAGCGCAATTCATGAGCGAGAACATGGGCTCCATCTATTACGAGGTGGAGGCTGACACGTCCAAACTGGTGAACTCATCGAAGGACGTAGACCGTGCTACAGCCGAGATGGAGCGGAGCTTTGCGCGATCAGACAAGTCCGCCCAGAAAAATCAGCGATCAATCGATGGAATGGGGAGAGCGTCGGCCAGTGCTGCGCCGAAAATGACCCGTCTCGCGGAGGGCGTGAAACGCGCCAACGCTGAGGCTAACTTAGGGGTCGCGGCGTTCGGCGGGCTGAACCGAGTGTTGCTGTCCATGGTTGGCGGCGCCCTTTTTGGGCGCCTCGTCGACCACCTCGCCAGCTTCCAGCAGCGAATGCTGGAGGTGCAAGCTGTCTCTCAGGCTACGGGGGCTCAGTTCAAGGCGCTTGAAAGTCAGGCCAGGGAGCTCGGCGGCACTACCGTGTTTTCCGCCCAGCAGGCTGCTGAGGCGCAGGGCTTTCTGGCGCAGGCTGGCTTGAGTGTTAATCAGATACTGTCCGCCACTCCGGATGTGCTGAAACTGGCGATAGCGGGCAGCCTGGACTTAGGATCCGCTGCCACCATTGCGGCGGGCGCTCTCAATGGGTTCGGGTTGGAAGTTTCGCAATTGGCCCGCGTCAATGACGTACTGGCCAAGGCCGCCGCCGACTCAAACACGGACGTTCAGGACCTCGGAGGTGCGTTATCCTACGCCGCACCCGTCGCTCGACAGGCGGGATTGTCCATAGAGACCACCGTAGCAGCCATCGAAACTCTAGGCGATGCCACAATCAAAGGCTCCCGCGCCGGCACCGGTATGGTTGGCGTTATTCGGCAGCTTTCCAAGATCACTCCGATGGCGGCCAAGGCGCTCGCGAAGTACGGACTCAGCACATCCGATCTGAACATCACCACGCACGGACTGGTGCCGGTGCTCAAAACACTGGCCGCAGCTAACCTTTCCACAAGCGATACATTCCAGATCTTCGGATCCGAAGCGGGGGTTGCGGCAGGGGCGTTGTTGGCCAGCGTGGACAAGATCGAGGAGTACAAGAAAGGCCTGGCCGACGCCGCAGGAACATCCCAGGAGATGGCGGACATCCTCAACAGCGGATTAACTGCTTCGCTGAAAGGCCTTCACTCAGCGGCGTCGGAAGCAGCGTTGCAGCTGATGGATGGGGGCTTGGGGGGCGCCCTGAAAGGGTTGATTGTCACTACAGGCGGCGTCATCAGCGCCTACAACGGCATGCTTCCGGAATTTGCAAAATCCAACGATCTGACCGAAGACCAAGAAACCGCCATCGCGGGTCTGTCTCAGGCGATTGGTGTTTTCACGACGTTGGTAGGCACCCGGATGGTGGTTGCCCTGGGTGCTGCCACCTCCGCAAAATTGGCGAGTTACAAGGCGTCCCTCGACAGCGCAAAAGTGGCGGCTGCCGAAGCCAAAGCGGAACAACTGGCAGCAGAGCAACTGCTCCGCCGAACAGCGGCAGAATTGCAGGCGGCGCGAGTCATCCAGGCTCGCGCTCTGGCCGACGCCAAGGCCACGGCCGGCACCAATGCGCACGCCCTCGCGCTCGATCACCTGGCCGCATCAGCCGCACGAGCTACTGCGGCGGAAGAAGCCAACGCCGCCGCGCAGAATGCCGTGGCGGCGGCCTCCACTCGGGCAGCCGCCGCCTCCAGAAAGGCGTCGTTGGCAATGAGCTTGCTGGGTGGCCCCATTGGCATTGCCGCTATAGCTATAGCTGGCGTGACCTACGCATTGTATCAGTTCACCAAGTCGCAAGACGTTGCCTCAGGGTCAGTAAAAAATTTCCGAGAGGAAGCCGACAAGACATCTCCATCTCTCGATGCGCTATCCAAAAAGTTCAAGGAGTTAGGGCAGGCGCAAAGAGAGCAGGTGCTGGATAGCCAGTTCCTCAATGTTGGGGATTGGACCAGTCAGATGTTTGGGCAGTTGGACAAAATCAACGCCAAAATAAAAGGGTTTGGGGAAACGGCTTATTCGCAGTTCACCAGAGCACGAAATAGCGGTACGAGCATGGTTGATGCTCTGGATAGCCTGATTTCAAAAGGGCTGGTACCGAAAAACGCCCGCAGCGAACTGCTTGATCTGATTGCCAATTATGAGTCAGTCAACAAAAAGCTGGAGAAACAGCAGGACATTCTCCGCGAGATTAAAAAAATAAACGATGAGATGGCCAGGGATCGGAAGGCGCAGGAAGGCGGCGGTGGTGGCGGTGGCGGAAGCAGTGCCGATGATCCGAACGCCGAAAAAGCATTACAGAAGTTGCGTGATGAACTCGCCCTGATAAAGAAAATCGGAGTCGAGCGCGCCAAGCTCAAGGCAGTTCAGTCTCTCGGAGATGAGGCTTCCGAATCGCAAAAAACCGAGGCGGCGTCTCTAGCCAATCAGGTGTACTGGCTCAAAAAAGCCCAGGATGCGCACAAAAGTGATGCGGAATACATAAAAAAGCTCAACGAGAGCACAAAGGAAGCGGCGCTTTCTGGCGAGGCGTTGGCCGCTGCAAAAGCAAAGGCGTCGCTGTCAAAGTGGGCTACGCCTGAAGAAATCGCCCAAGTTGAACAGCTAGCCAAGGCTCAGTACAAGCTGGAGGAGGCCAAAAAGCAGCGCGATAAGCTGAAGCAAAAACCCCGGACAGCCTGGGATGACATTACCGGGAATCCCCAACCTCTCTCCGGTGGCGTGTTTGATGACCAATACGCTCGATATGAAGCTGAGGGAAAAAAGGAAGAGAAGCGGTACGCCGACAGCCTGGAGAAACTGCAAGAGTACGAACAGGCAAAACTAGACATCGGACGGTCTTACCAGGATGCCGAGGCCGAGCTATTCCAGCAACACGCTCAACGCATGCAGCAGATTAACGACGCGAAAAATCAAATCCTGCTGACTTCGAGTGAGAACGCCTTTGCTGCAATGGCCGGGGCCGTAGCGGCCTTCGGCGGGGAGGCGTCCAGCGCGTACAAAACACTGTTCGCCATCAGCAAAGGGTTTGCAATCGCCAGTGCGGCCTTGAACCTGTATTCGGCCATCAGTCAGGCTATGGCCGACCCGACAGCGCTTACCCCGGCGCAGAAATTCGCCAACATGGCGGCCATTGGATCGGCCGGTGCGGCGCTCGCTACCCAGATTGCCAGCGTCACCTATGCCGGAGGGCGGCAATACGGTGGCCCTGTCGCGCCCAACAAAATGTACCGCGTCAACGAAAACGGACGCCCTGAGGTGTTCAAGGCGGCCAATGGCCAGCAATTCATGCTGCCTAACACTCGCGGCGAAGTAATCAGCCACAGAAACGCCTCTGCCGGCGACACATCGATCACGATGGCCGCGCCTACGCAAGCCAAAGTCACGATCATCAACCAGTTCCAATCGGACGGCACCGCCCGCACTCAAGCCCCGGCAGGAATGGAAGCGATGGGCAAAGAAATTCAAGCCGTGGTTGATCGGCACATCAATCAGAAACTCAAGACCGAGCTGCGCCCTGGCGGAATGCTTTATCGGAGCAAGCGCAATGGCTGACACCATCCAGACGTTCAATTGGCCGGTGAAGGTGGCGAGCCCCGGCACGATCACTCAGGACAAATTGAAAGCACAGTTTGGCGACGGGTACGCACAGCGTAGCGGGGTAGGCATCAACAATGCGTCTCGTAGCTATGACGTGAGTATCACGGCCAGAGCATCGATTATCGAAGCTATCCAAGATTTCTTGCTCGAACACGGTGGCTGGCGCGCTTTTCTGTGGACACCGCGACTGGGCAGCCCTGGTCTATACGTCGCCGAGGATGGGTTCCGGGTTCTTCCAAACGGCAACCAGATCTACACCCTAACCACCACCTTCACCCAGACCTTCAAACCCTGAGAACGTTATGAGCATGCAGACAATTGACCTCGGCACGGCGCCGACAGGGGCGGGCGGCGACAACAACCGCCAGGCGAACGAGAAAGCGAACGCGAATTTCCAGGAATTGTATGAAGCAAAGAGCGCGTTTGACATTTACATTCCTGATACGCACCGCCGGGCGGTGGAGGCGGCAACCGGCGGTCATTGCACGGTGATCTACACCGCCAAGGGCCAGCCGAGTTATTTTCACGTCATTCCCAAGTTCAATTGCGAGGACATCGCCCCCGGCGGCGAGCTGGGCACCGGTGTCCACCCCGCGTTCAAATTCGGGAACGATGAGCCGGCGGAAATCTTCATCGGCATGTATGAGATGGCCGAAGTGAACGGTGAAGGCGTTTCTCAGCCGATGATGCCGCCCAGGGTTAGCATCAGATGGACCGGCTCGCGCAGCCTGATTCAGGCCTGCGGCCCCGGTTTCGACATGATGACCGTCTGGGACTGGGCTGCCGTGGCGCTCTGGTCCAAGGCGAACGGCTTCGACGTGCGTGGCAACACCCAGTACGGCCGCCATCACAACAACCGCTGGGAGACCGGCCGGCGGCAGGATGAACTCGCACCCGGCGATACCGGCGGCGACGCGCTCGGCAACACCCTCACCGGCTCCGGCCCCAACGCATGGCGCCACAACAACGCTCCCGACGGCATCGCCGATATGGTCGGCAACGTTTGGGAATGGTTGCTGGGATCGAAAACCATTGATGGCCGCGTCTATCTCGCCCCTGACAACGACATCGGCGCGGAATCAACTTGGCTGGATACCGGATTCGACCCGGTCGCCGTTAATCCGTGGTCCAGCATGGACACCACGGGAGCGAATATCGCGCTCAAGCAGGCCCTGGTTGCACCCAATGGCGCGCTCGATCCGGACGGTCGCTTCTACATCAATGCGGATGGCGAGCGGTTCCCGATCCGGGGCGGTGCTCGCCGCGGTGGCAGCGACTCCGGCGCTGCGGCGCTCAACTTCTACTACACTCGCACGTCTGCCAGCACGGTTATCGGCTCTCGCCCCCGCTTTCGGAATCTGTAATCTGGCATCCGGCAATCTGACAGCTCGGCGGTAGCCGAGCGAGGTAATCATGGCTGCGAACCAAAAGACGGAACTGCTCGCACTCAAAAAATTCAGCGACGTGATGGAGTACGGCCACATCGCGCTGAAACAGTTTCCGCGCCACCAGCGCTACATTCTGGCGGCACGGATTGACAGTTGCATGATCGAAATCATGGAGCTGATCATCACCGCGAACCTGCGGTATCACAAAAAGACGACGCTCAACGAGCTGGACATCAAGCTGGCGTTGCTGCGGCACTTGATCCGGCTCGCCATGCAGCGTGAGTACCTCACGATTCGCCGCTATGAAATATGGACGCGAGGAATTGATGAGGTCGGGAGGATAGTGGGCGGCTGGATCAAGTGGGTGCGAACGCCCAGGCCGTCCGAGAACAGGGCTCAGTGTTGAATATGGTAGCGGTTCCCGATCCGGGGCGGTGCTCGCAACAATGGCGGCAATGCCGGCCCGGCGCGTTAGTCGATATGCGACCACGTGAGGCGCTTCGCCGCGTTAGCCACCGAAACGCTAGTTACATGAGAGTAGTCACGCCAGATGGCTGGCGCACGCAAAACACGGCGATGCCACGGCGGCTGTGCAGAAAACCCTCAACGACGCTGTGTTCAGGAGACAAGATGAGCGACGAAACCGAACTGCCGGAAGACGGCGAGCCGCAAGAGACACACGCCGAGTGGGCGACTCGCATCACTCGTGAGCGGATGATTGTCAGTCCATTTCAGGCTCGGAGCGCATTGAGACTCGCCGGGCTGTTGGACCAGGTTGAGCAGGTTATGGCAGCGCCAGAGACAGACGATACGACCCGTTTGGCTTGGCAAACTGCGTCGGAATTCCGCCGTCTCAGTCCGACCGTGGATGCGATTGCACAAAAAATGGGTCTGACCGATGAGCAAGTGGACAGCCTGTTTCTTTCTGCCAGGAAGATCGAAGCCTAAATGCTCACCGCCGATTATCAAAAACTGGAGCCTGGCTCCTATTTGCGTCTGATCGAAGTCGATGCGACGGCGTTCGGCGGCGATGTTTATCGGTACCACAACTACAACCAGGTCATCGGGCTGGATCTGTTCGATGGGTTTATGGCGGGCTCCGAGCTTTATCAGGCCGGTGATGAGCGGCTGTTGGCTGGGGCCGAGATCGTAGCAGACGACTCCATCAAGCCTCGCCCGATTGTGTGGCAGGGCGAGGAATACAACGCCTGGCCGTATGAGATTCAGGGTCTGGAGGTTACGGGCGACGGGCGGGCGCCGCAGCCCACGCTCTCGGTGGGCAACGTTGACGGTTCGATCACCGCGCTGTGTCTCTATTTCGACGACATGGCCCAGGCCGTGGTTCGCATCCACACCACGTTTGCGCACTACCTCGATGCCGTGAATTTTGCCGACGGCAATGAGCAGGCAGACCCGACGCAGGAGAAGCTGGAAACGTGGTTCGTCGAGCAGAAAACCAGCGAGACGCCGGAGGCGGTGGTCTGGAGCCTGTCGTCACCGGCTGATGTTGCCGGCATCAAAATCCCATGTCGGCAAATCACAGGGCTGTGTGAGTGGGCGCTGAGAGGTGAGTACCGTGGTGCCGACTGTGGCTACACCGGCCCGCCGGTGGCGAAAGAAGACGGCACGCCAACAACTGACCCATCGCTGGACCAGTGCGGCGGGCAATTATCTGACTGCAAATTGCGATTCGGCGAGCACGGGGAGCTGTCGTTCGGCGGATTCCCAGGCTCGAATCTCATTCAACGATGATCCGCGAAAAACTGCTCAGACAGATACGGGAGCACGCACAAGCGAGCTACCCGGCGGAGGCGTGCGGACTGATTGTGCAGGTCGGCCATGGCCAGAGATATGTGCCGTGCCGAAACAGCCATCCCGAGCCCACGGAGCACTTCGAGATCGCCCCTCAGGATTATGCGGACGCCGAGGATGCGGGGCAGGTGTTGGCGGTGGTCCATTCTCATCCTGACGCCACCAGCAGGCCCAGCAAGCTGGACCGGGCACAGTGTGACGCTATGGGGCTGCCTTGGTACATCTTGAGTTGGCCCGAGAACGATCTGCGCCGCGTTGAGCCTGACGTGTGGCCCCGCCCGCTGATCGGTCGGCACTACATCTACGGCATGCAGGACTGCTACTCCATTGTGCAGGACTGGTACCAGCAGGAGCGCGGCATCCATCTTGGCCGCCCCGAGACAGCGGACGGCTGGTGGAAGCGAGGCGAGAACATGATTCTGGAGCACTATGAATCGCTTGGCTTCCGGCGCTGCGACGACCTCCATGCCGGTGCCGTGATCATTATGCAGGTCAGCTCGGACATCGTGAATCATTGTGCGCTGTATACAGGTGACGGAACGATGATCCACCACATGCCCGGTCGCCTATCTGAATCCTCCCCTTACGGCGGCTACTGGCAAGAGCGCACCCACGCCATCCTTGAATACGTCGGAGAGTAAATCATGGAGAGACTGCGAACAGTGCGGCTGTATGGCGTGCTGGGAAGCCGGTTCGGCCGCGAATTTCGGTTGGCGGTGGCCACCCCCGCCGAAGCCGTCCGCGCGCTGTCTGTTCAGATTCCCGGCTTCGAGGCGCACCTGATGCGTGACCGAAAATACCGCTACGCCGTCTTCATCGGGAAGCGGAACATCGGGCCGGAGGAATACGGCACCGCCGGCGGCGATCACGACATTCGCATCGCCCCGGTGATTGCCGGCAGCAAAAACGCAGGGTTGATCAGTGCCGTACTGGGTGCTGTGCTGATTATTGCGGCTCCGTTTTCCGGCCCGCTTGCGCCGGCCCTGTATGCCGCTGGCGCAGGACTGGTGGCTGGCGGCGCCGTCCAGATGCTCATGCCGCAGCCATCGGGGCTTTCGGACAGCAGCCAGGCGAACAACCAACCTTCCTATGCATTCGGCGGTCCCGTCAACACCGTTGCCCAGGGCAATCCTGTTGGCCTTCTGTACGGCCAGCGTGAGATCGGCGGCGCGATCATTTCCGCCGGCATCTACACCGAGGATTTGATGTGACTGCTGCCGCTCTGGCCATTCGCGGGTCGAAGGGTGCGGACAAGCCGCACACGCCGGTCGAGGCGGACGATTCTGTCCGCTCCATCGCCTACGGCAAGATGTTGCTGGCGCTGGGCGAGGGTGAGTTCGCCGGCGGCATCGACGGACGCAACATTTTCCTCGACGGCACGCCACTGAACGGCCCGAACGGGGAGTCGGCGTTCACCGGTGTGCAATGGGAGGTCCGCTACGGTACCCCGGATCAGGCCTACATCAAGGGCCTGCCGAGTGTCGACAATGAGATCGGCGTCGGCGTTGAACTGAAACAGGCTACGCCATGGGTGCGCTCCGTCACCAACCTGGACCTGTCCGCCGTCCGCATCCGGGTGAGTTGGCCGACGCTGCTGGAAACCAAGAGCAACGGCGACCGGGTGGGCACGGCGGTGGCCTACGCGATCGACCTGTCCACCGACGGCGGCGAATGGGAAACCGTCGTCAACGGCCAGTTGAACGACAAGACCACGACTAAGTACGAACGCTCCCACCGCATTGATCTGCCCGCCGCCGAGTCTGGCTGGCAGGTGCGCGTGCGCCGGATCACGCCTGACTCCACCTCTACGAACATCATCAACGCGATGCGTGTAGAGGCCATCACTGAGGTGATCGACGCAAAGCTGCGCTACCCGAACACCGCGCTGCTGTTCATCCAGTTCGATGCGAGCCAGTTCCAGCAGATTCCGGCCGTTTCCGTGTCCGCAAAGGGGCGCGTCGTGCGCGTCCCGAGCAACTACGAGCCGACAACGCGCACTTATTCCGGCGTGTGGGATGGCACGTTCAAGTGGGCATGGACAGACAATCCGGCATGGGTGCTGTACGACATCTATCTGGCTGATCGCTTTGGCCTGGGCCGGCGCCTGAATGCCGCCATGGTGGACAAGTGGTCACTGTACCAGATTGGCCAGTACTGCGATCAGATGGTGCCGGACGGGCAGGGGGGTCAGGAGCCGCGCTTTACCTGCAACGTGTACATCCAGAAAGCGGCCGATGCCTGGCAGGTCATCAACGACGTTTGCGGGATCTTCCGGGGCATGAGCTACTGGTCGAACAGTACGATGTCCACCCAGGCCGACATGCCGCGCGACATCGACTATCTCTACACCCGCGCCAATGTGATCGACGGCCGGTTCGAGTACTCCGGCGGGTCGGCGCAGCGTGAGCGTTATTCTCTGGCGCTGGTGAGCTGGGACAATCCGGCGAATCGCTACGACAGCGAGGTCGAGCCAGTGAGCATCCAGTCGCTGGTCAAGCGCTACGGGGTGCAGAAGACCGAGATCACGGCCATTGGCTGCACCCGGAAGTCCGAGGCTCAACGGCGCGGGAAATGGACGCTGCTGACCAACAGCAACGACCGCACGATCAAATTCCGCGTCGGGTTCGACGGCCAGATTCCGCTGCCGGGCTACATCATCGGTATTGCTGATGAACTGCTGGCCGGCCGTCCGCTGGGCGGGCGCATCAGTGCCGTGGACGGCACACAAATCACGCTGGATCGTGTTGCTCAGGCGCAGGCCGGCGACCGGCTGATCGTGAACCTGCCGGACGGTACGGCAGAGGCGCGAACGATTCAGGAAGGCAGCGGCGCCGTGGTAACCGTCACTACGCCGTACTCCACGCCGCCAGCAGTTGAATCAGTATGGACGATCGATGCCGAGGATCTGGCGATCCAGCAGTATCGCGTTGTCGGCATCGCTCAGCCCGAGGACGGGCAGTTCGAGATCACCGCTCTCAAATACGACCCGAACAAATACCCCCTGGTCGATACCGGCGCCCGCGTCGAGGCGCCGCCAGTGACAGTGCTTCCGCCGAGCACGATGCCGCCGCCGGCAGAAGTGACGATCACCGAATACCAGACTGTGGACCAGGGCATCAACGTGACGGCGATGCGCGTCGAGTGGCCGGCGGTCGAAAATGCGGTGGCGTACACAGCAGAGTGGCGGCGCGATGACGGCCCGTGGATCGGTGTGCCTCGCACGTCCGCACAGGGGTTCGATGTGCTGGGTATCTACGCCGGACGATACGTGGCCCGCGTTCGCTCCGTGAGCGTGCTGGACGTGAAATCAGTCCCAGCGGTCAGTGTTGAAACCGTACTGCACGGGAAAACGTCGCCGCCACCGGTGCCGGCGTTCCTCAACACCACGTCGCTGGTGTTCGGTATTCGGCTCGATTGGGGCTTCCCCCAGGGCGCAACCGACACGCTGAAAACCGAGGTCCAGTACTCGGAAACGAGCGACCCGAACGACATGGTGGCGCTGGGCGATTACGCCTACCCGGTCAACAATCACACGCTAATGGGCCTGGCAGCGGGCGCACGGCTGTACTTCCGCGCCCGGCTGATCGACAAATCCGGGAATGTAGGCGACTGGACGAGCATCGTGCCCGGACAGGCCAGTTCCGACGCCAGCGACATACTGGAATACCTCGCCGGTCAGATCGGCGAAACCCAACTCACCGAAGAGTTGTTGACTCAGATCGAGAGCATCCAGGACCTGGGCGTTGTCATTTACAGCGCTGAGGCTGAGTACAGCAGCGGCGACATCGTTTTCTCTGACGGCCGGTTGTATCAGTGGATCGCCGGCGCGCCGGGCAATGTGGAGCCCCCGGACGAGCAGCACTGGCTGGATGTGGGGGAGGGCGTTATCACCGCCAATGGCCTGGCTGTCCGCGTCGATCAGAATGAGCAGAAAATCGGCGAGATCGACGGGCAGATGACGGCACTCTCATCGTCTGTGATCGGGCTGGAATCGGCGTGGCGCGACGACGATGGTGCGGGCGACCTTGAGAGTGCGCTAAACGCCTGGGACGCACGCAGCGTGATCCGTGTGGAGCGGACGACGCGGGCAGCCGAGACCGGGGCTATGGCCAAGCAGATCACCACCGTCCAGGCAACAGCGAATGACGCGGAGGCGTCCGCGCAGGAGACATTTACGGCCGTCAGCGATCTGAAAGATGGGCTCAGCGCCAGTTGGGGCATCCGCACGCAGATCACCACCGGCGGTCAGGTGTTTTTTTCGGGTATCGCGGTAGGCGTCGAGGAAAAAGATGGCGAGGTAGTCCGCGACGTGGCTGTGTCCACGGGCAGATTCTCCGTCATTGATGAACTGAGCGAGCAGGTCACTGTGCCGTTCGTTGTCGTCAACGGACAAACGGTCATCAACGACGCGATTATCGGCAACGCTTCAATCGGGTCTGCAAAATTCACTGACTGGCTGGAATCGGATGCGTTGGGACCAGGCGGTGTGCCGGTGTTGCGGATGAATTTTCGGACGGGGGAGATCCAGATCAATTCCCCTACTTCCGGGGGGGGGCGCATGACTCTAGACAACCAATTGATCCAGGTGTTCGACGGGGACGACACTCTTCGGGTCCGAATCGGGATTTGGGGCGCATGATTGCAGGGTTTGAGGTGTTCGACGCCTCCGGAGACCTCGTGACCTCGGTGACTGACCGCATCACCCGACTGTTAGGTCATGTGGTCACGACGTCTGGCAGGCATCAGAGTGGCAGTCACACTAACGCCGCCCTGGCTGAGGGGACCCCCTGGTTTTATGTGGCACAATCTGGATCTGGGGTGCCTCCCAACGTGACCATCTCGGGCACGACCATTTCGTGGGCTTCGGAAAATGACTGGATATTGACCCCCTGCGTCATCTACTACGGGGTTTATTGACTATGAGCACGGGCATCTCGATACAGAATACCGATGGAGTCACTCAAATAGATGGACAGTTCCAGAACCTGGTGCTGCACTCCAAGGGGGACGTCCTGGCTTCCGCCGGGAGTGATTTTTTCTATGGTAACGGGAGAATCCTAGAGGTCCCATTGACCGCCAGCAATCCAGTGATAGCCGTCAGGCCCACTTCCGTCCACACATCCCTAGGAATTCCTGACGGATTCTGCCTGCCTCTTTACATCCACGCCTACCCTGATGGACACGAAACCATCGTGTTTATCTTTCGGTGCAACTTTTCCTACTATGTGTTTGCCCCCTATGACACCCAGCCTCTAGACCCCTTCGGAGTCGAGGTGTACAACGACTCCTCGTCTTTGTGCTACTCCAGTGCCCTCAAGTATATGAAAGTGGTCTCGGTTAAAAGCACCCCCGACATTCCTGTGAGTGGGCCAGATTACAACAAGATAATATCGGTTCCAGAGGGTAGTCAGTACGCCGTGGCCATGAGTCGGCAGGGAACCTACGTCACGACGGACTCTGATGACAACTTGTTTTCGGCTTTTTTTTCCACGAAAGCCCCTGCTATAAATTCACAAGGCGATCTCGTGGTCACTACGACAGACACCTATCAGTCAGGCTACATCTACAACTTAAATCAGTACGTCCCCCCCACATCCTCAATGGTAAAGAGTGTCTATATGGTCATCGATGTGACCAATTTCTGAGCTATCCCAGCCCGCGGCGATTACAGCATACGGGGCAGCGGCATAGCTTGAGGCGAGATCAGCCCGCACGCGATACCAATCATTGATTAGCGAGAACCCAACCATGGCCTATTGGTACAACGCAGGAACCATCAGCGTCACTAACGGCAACACCACAGTCATCGGGTCCAGCACGGAATTCGTTGCGAATCTGCGCACGGGAGACGGACTGCTCGCTCCCGACGGCCGCCTGTATCTGATCCAGAACATCGCATCAGATACGCAACTCTCTATCGCGCGCGGATACGTGGGCGCGACCGTTTCTGGCAGCTCAGAATGGTGGGGAGTCCCAGTCCAGGGCTACAGCCGGAATCTGGCTGACCGCGTACAGACACTGATCACTGACGCCACGCAGGCATTGGACGAAATCGCGCAGTTTCAGCAGCAGTTAGCCCAACTGTCGAGCACCGTCGATGGCCTGGATGCGGATGCCGTAGGAGCAGACCCAGCCGGTGCCGCAGCGAGCACAATGAACGCTCATACATCTGCCTCTGATCCACATAGTCAGTATCTGGGAAAATCTGCCGCCAGCAACCTCTATGCAGCGCTGGCGGGCGGCAGTGGTGCTAATTTCCAGGCCATGCCCCAGGTCGCCGACAAGCTCATCTCTGAAGCCGGGACAGGCAGCAACGGAGGATGGGTGCGGTTGAGCGTTGGGGTGCAATGCTGTTGGGCGACAGTGCGACTATCGTATTCATCTGCCTGGATTATCGCTGCGGACTGGACGTTTCCACAGGCGTTTTCATCAGTCCCCAACATCGCCGCCACATTGATTTTTGATGGTAACGATAAGTTCGCTCCGGGCGACTCGGGTCTGTCGATGGTGGCCTGTCGCGCCCCTAAGTCGAAATTGAATGGTCGCGTGACCGTGACCAAGTCGATACAGGGCCCAGACTTCGCTGCTGGCGATTACATCGATGCCAACGTCATCGCCATTGGACCGTGGGCGCCGGCGTAGCGGGCGCCGCCTACACTATGGCCCAGCGCCGATTTTCGGTTCGCCAATCATCAGCCACGCCTATTTCCTGGTGATCGACGTGACCAATTTCTGATTTACCCCAGCCCGCGGCGATTACAGCATACGGGGCAGCGGTTTGCGCCATGACCGTGGTTGCCTGCCAACGACTGCGCCGAATCGAATGTTTCGTGCCACCCTAAAGAGTGGTACTGGCCATCAATTCGTAAGTGATCGCATGGCCCTCCCACACGATGGATCGTCTTGTACTGACCTGGCCCGACGGCCAACTGAACGAAATAGTCAGGCATTTCGCATCCTCCTTGTTGTTTTGGTCTTACTGCCAATGAGCTTATTGTACACCCGAGGCAGGCAATGCTCAGATCGGATCTATCCCATGCTCAAGCGCTGCGGCCGCCAGCCGAGCTGTGAGCGGCGGGGTAACTTGGGCGCCGGTGTGCCGGCTGACGCCGGACTCCCACTGCTGGTATGCCGGGAGCGATACACCTAGAGCTGCCGCTGCCGCTCGCTGACTAAAGCCCATCCGCGTCCGCCACGCCTTAAGCGCGCCCAGGGCGATGGCTGGCTGATCCTCGCTCGTTTTCAATTTTCACCTCCTCGATCAGATGCTCGGCAGCGGGGTCGGGAGCGCCGCCGTCGGCGCGATGCGCGTTGTACCACCGAACAATTAGCCCGGACACATTGTCCTCAGGCGCTTGCGAAAACACCTCCGGCGAAATCCCGCTCGCCTGGCAGATCCGCTCGATCACGTCCCAGTCAAAACTGACGCTGCCATCTGACTCCAGCGTCAGCCGCAGGTCGGCGAACTTCATGTTGTCAGGGATTGCGATTGTGGTGGCCTGTTTTTGCATGTCTCTCTCCACGGCTTCGATAATCCAGTCCGTCAGCCGCTCGCCAGCGGCCCGGCTGGCGCGCACCCATCGCCCCTTGAGGGCCTTGGGTACGCGGAGATGGATCAGGGCGTCGTCGTTCATGCCAGTTCCCGCTTGCATCGCTCACTCCACGACTCGTCGCCGCCGAAAATCCTGGCGATCTCCGCGGCGGTCACCCATGCGGTCCTTTTCTCGTCCGGCACCGCCCCGCCATACGTGTCCGGCAGCCCGGAGCTGAACAGCACATACCCCTCCCTGGCCCATAGAGCTGCGTCCAATCGGGTCGCCGCATCCTCGGCGGCGGCAAACCTTTCGGCTTGCTGTTGCATAATGACGATGCCGTCGGCAGTTTGCCGGTTCATGTAGAACACCGGCGTATCCTCAAGCGATCGCGCCAGCGCGGCGATTTCGCGCAGCGTGTCACCCACTGAAAAAATTTGTGCCATGTCAGTGCCTATCCCTCAGCGCTTGGGCGTAGACATCTCCTGCCTCGCGGACCAGACCTGCCACTGCGGACGGGTTAGAAGCGTCGATTTTTTCGATGTTCACGACCTCTCCCTGCCATCCGCCAGCATCATCCTCCGCGAGAGTGAATCGAACGATCAGTCCGCTTTCGTGGGTAGCGGTGCAGGCGGACAGATCCACCTGCCAGCTATTCGCGCTCATTTCACGAACGCGGCGGTGTGCCGCTCGTAGCCGTTCGTGCCGATGGTGCCTCGGGCAATCAGACGGGCCCTGAACGCCTCGGCCTGCTCCATAGTCTCGAACGACGTGATGAACGGCGCTGGGCCGCTGGCGGTCATGATGTTGTACTGACAGCAGGCCACGCCTGCGTCGGTGAACGTTTTGACGGTCTCTTCGTTGTGACTGTAGCTTGTCGCGTTCATGATTTTCCCCTTTTTATTGTTGCCCCGTCGGAGCGGGGCGGATTGGTTACTGGGCGCGCATCTCATCGGTGACGATGCAGGCTGCCAGGATCTTCTGCGCAACCCCTATGTGCTCGATACGGTAGCCCTCAAAATCCACGGCATCCACGGTGCCGTCCCCACACTCCACGACACCTACCATGTCCCCGATCAGGTCTAGTTCGGAGAGGTCCGCACGGAACCAATAGGTAATAGTCTGGTCCTGCCAGCTCTGATCCTTGCTGATAAATTCTGCGTTCATGGTGTTCTCCTTTCGGAATCTCGGCTCCCCCGAGTGGGGTGATCAGTTCTCCCTGACCACAAGTGCATCATCTCACGACCGCCTAAGGCGGTCAATACCCAAAACAGAGAGATTTCCAACTATTTGTGACCCGCTAGTCACGAGGGCGGCTGACAACCCCGCAAGCCGCCTTGAGTCCGACCGGCCCGACTGATAAAACACAAAATCGACAGGATCAAAAAAACGATAAGCCGTTGATTCAAAATGGTGCGTTTTCGGTTTTTTTTGATTCTCAAATGGGCTCAAGTGGTTGATTTATATGAATCGTGTATCTGGCTACGAACCAGAGGGTCGGGGGTTCGAATCCTCCCCGGTGCGCCATACAAACGAAAGCGGCTCCCAACGGGAGCCGTTTTCGTTTGTATCTCGTAGTGGGGAGTTATTCAGCAGA
>Ga0164242_10000445_pt1 | contig 49879 bp, 43 predicted proteins | sample OricomgcompostMG_FD_108783 | JGI IMG/M metagenome (GOLD analysis project Ga0164242, IMG submission 108783) | Miracle-Growth compost microbial communities from Emeryville, California, USA - Original compost - Miracle growth compost (MG) ...
GGTGGACGTCAATGCCACGGGCGTGGACGACTCGTCGAAGTACGAGCTGACGGGTCAGACGGAGTGGAAGCACACCTTCGCAGCCAAGCCGGCCCAGCCGGAGAACTGCGTGGTGACGCCGACACCGACCCCGACGCCGACTCCCACGCCGACCCCGACGCCCACACCGCCGGTTGTCACGCCTCCGGGCATGACGGTGGTCTGGCACAACAACGGCAGCTGCACCACGCAGGTGCCGCGCGTGCGGGTCAGCATCACCGCCCCGGGTTCCCTCGGCCTCCAGTCGACGGGCAACTCGAAGGGCACGCCTCCCGGGGATGTGTCCTGGCAGTACAGTGAGGTGCCGGCCGGTACCTACGTGCTGATGGGCAACAAGGTGGCTCGTGGTCACCGCGCGACGTTCGATGTCGTGTACTCGCCGACGGACGACTCCTTCGGACTCGTCACCTCGAAGGCCATCACCTTCAAGGTTCCCGCCTCGTGTGGGACGCCGCCGAAGCATCACAAGCCCCCGCACACCCCGCCGGCTCAGCCGCCGACGACGCCTCCCACGCCCCCGGTCTTCGGAACGGGCAGTGGCTGGCCGACCGGTGAGTCGATGCCGACTGCGGTGAGCGGTGCGTCCGCGTCCTGGATGCTGTGGGCGGCCTTCGCGGGCAGCCTCGGCTTCGCTCTCTACGGCGGAAGCGGCCTCGTGCTCGCGTTCCGTCGTCGAGGTGCACGCCGGTAAGTGCGCCGGAGGGGCGGCAGCCATCATTGGTCTTGTACTGATGGTGGCTGCCTGCCTCCCTCAGTCGACTAGTGACGGCCGCGTCAGCGAGCCGGTATCGCAGCCAGCGGTATCGAACTTGCCGTCCACGGCGCCATCTGATGTGCCGGATACTACGGTGACTCCGAGTCCATCGGTGTCATCTCCGACCAGGTCAGCACCGTCCACGCTGGTACGAGTACCGTCCGCGCCTCCGGCTCGGATCGACATCTCGGCCATTGGTGTTCATGCCGATGTCGGCTCGCTAGCGGCAAGCTACGATTCGGCAGGCGTGTACGGCCTCTATCCACCCGAAGCCACGTGGGATGATCTCACGCGGGCCTACTGGTGGAACGAGCGATCGGCGCCGGGCAATCCGAGCAGTGGAACGACGTTCATCATCGGCCATACCTGCCATGCGCAGGGCTGCCCGGCGGTGTTCAACCGACTGCAGGATGTCCAGAAGGGCACGTTTGTGACCGTTACGACCCCCAACGGGGCTTTGACGTACCGGATTTTCCGGACACAGACGTATCCGAAGTCGGCTATCACCAATGTCGACGAAGTGTACAAGAATGTACCGAATCGGCTCGTACTGGTGACGTGCAAGCTTCGGAGTGACGGAGGCGTCCAGACGGACAACTTCGTTGCCTGGGCAACCCTTGTCGGCAGCCAGTCGACGAACATGCAGAACTGAGTTGTTATCCCGGCGGGGATGAAGTGTTGGGGCGTAAGCTCTCACCATCTTCATCCTTGCCGGGCAACTCAACTTTTATCGATTAGCCCAAATTGTTGGGGTAGCCGACAAGAGCTGAGTAATTATTTAGAAACGTTGAAACGGAACTCAACAACGTCGTCTGGTTGCATGACGTAGTCTTTGCCTTCGGTGCGGACTTTGCCGGCGCTCTTAGCGGCGGTTTCGGAACCGGCTGCAATGAGATCGGCATAATCAACCACCTGGGCGGCAATGAAGCCTTTTTCAAAATCGCCATGGATGACACCGGCCGCCTGCGGGGCAGTAGCGCCTTTCGGGATGGTCCAAGCACGAACTTCTTTGTCGCCGGCTGTCAGATAGCTTTGTAAACCGAGTGTGTCGTAGGCGACGTGGATTAATTGGACAAGACCGGATTTGGCCTGACCGTAGCTCTCCAGCATTTCGGCAGCATCGGCCGGATCGAGGCTATGCAGCTCGCTTTCCAGTTTGGCACAAACAAATATAGAGCGAGCCGGTGCGACCATTTGCGCTAATTGTTGGTGCTTGGCTGAATCTTGCAGGCCGGGTTCGTCAACATTGAATACATAAATGACCGGCTTGAGGGTAATAAGCTGTAGCTCACGTTGCAACCAGTCGGCTCGTTCGTCGGCGATGATCGATGGTTCGGCATGGAGCGGGCGGCCTTGATCGAGCACTGCTTTGACAGTATTCAAGTAATCGACTTCCGGCTTTAGCTTAGGGTTAGCGCGGGCTTCCTTGTCGAGCTTCGGTAGACGTTTTTCAATAGTCTGTAAGTCGGCCAAAATCAGCTCGGTGGTGATGACGTCGATATCCTTTTTTGGATCATGCGCATCGTCGACGTGGGTGATATTCGGGTCGTCAAAGGCCCGTACGACATGGACGATAGCATTCGTGGTACGGATGTGACTCAAGAACTGGTTGCCAAGACCTTCGCCTTGAGCGGCTCCGGCGACCAAGCCAGCAATATCGACGAAAGTGACCGTGGCCGGCTTGATCGGTGCGCCACCATAGAGCTCCGATAATTTGTCGAGGCGCGGATCGGGCACCGGCACGATGCCGGTGTTCGGTTCGATGGTGGCGAACGGATAGTTCGCCGCCAAGATATTGCTGCCGGTCAGGGCGTTGAAGAGGGTGGACTTGCCGACGTTGGGCAAGCCCACGATACCGATACTCAGTTGTGCCATGGCCTCTAGTATAACAGAGGTCCGCTCCCTAAGCCTACGTCTGCCAAATGTTTTACAGCGCCATGGCAGGGAGCCGAGTATCGTAGAGGGTGAACAAAAGGAGGGAGACCGATGGATATTGCAGGTAAATCAGTCGCGATACTGGTGCACAACTATTTTGAACAAGCGGAATTTGAGGGCCCGCTGCAGCGTTTGCACGACGCCGGGGCAGAGGTCCGGGTCGTCTCGGCGAGCGACGAACGTGAGTTGCAAGGATTGAACCACGTGGAGAAAGGAGACAAATTCACCGCTGATTTGCTGCTCGATGATGCCAAGCCCGAAGATTACGATGCGCTCGTGTTGCCCGGCGGGGCCATCAACGCCGACGCGCTGCGTATGGTGGATGGAGTCCGTGAGTGGGTGCGGCATTTCATTGATGAGCAGAAGCCGCTGGCTGCCATCTGTCACGCACCATGGGTGTTAGTGTCGGCAGGATGCACCGACGGCCGCAAGCTGACCAGCTTCTTCACGATCCAGGATGATATTCGCAACGCCGGCGGGGAATGGGTAGACGAAGAAGTTGTTACCGACGGTAAGCTGATCACCAGCCGCAAGCCGGACGATGTGCCGGCCTTTACGGATGCGTTGATCAAAATGCTGGCCTAGACTCCAGCGCCTGGCGTTCATATCTGGGGGTGGGTTGTGCACGTGCTCCTTTTCGCTTAAGCTAAAACAATGGGTGCACCACGTTTTTTAACTCGTCGCCGGACCCTAGCACATCAGTTATGGGTACTTTTACTCGTGGTCGGGGCAGTCGGTGGGGTATTTTTGTTTCGCACTGGCAATTCGGCGGCGACATTTTCTATGTCGGTGACCAGTGTATCGCCATCCAGCTATCGCACCATATGTCCCGACGCCAATCCTCGTGTAGATTTTGCTTTCGCCATCACCGGTGTAACTCCCCATGCCAACGGGCATGTCGATTACACCGTCAACTTGAAATGGAAGCGATGTTCAAGCGCTGCCAGCCGCGCCTACGCCATCTATGGCAGTGCGGTCTGGTGTCCTTTGTCAGGCTACTATGGCGAAGGCGGCCAGACGCACGACTGCGTCAAATATATCGGTAGCCCACGCTTTAGCGGAGCGGGCAACTCCTTAACGTGTCCCCGGGGAACGAACAGCGATTGCGTGACGGATGCTTTTGGTGCGGTCCACGTGAACGAGGATCAGCCGTCTGGAACGGAAACCAGGGTGATTCATCCGGCGGGGTTTGATATACCAAACTGGAACACGCGTAAGCAAAGTTCCGGCCACTATGATATCGGTGCAAACATGTGTGAATACTTTAAGACACCTAACTATGGTCCCAATGACTCTGTAACACAGAAGCGATGTATCGCCGCTAATATACGGGTATCGTGGGTCAGCGTGAACAGTGCGCCCACGGGCAATCTGAGCATCAGGTGCATCAATGCGATTACCGGTGCACAACAGCTTACCTACAATTTCAATGATCCGGACGACGCGGGCGCGTCACATGGCTCCATCGGGACAGGGGCCAGCCAGACGAATATCATGGGGCTGACGACAGCCTCGCCAGGCACGCGGAACGTCACTGATAAGAATGGGGGCACCACGTACAAATTGTATGTCAGGGACACGAGCCAATTCGGGGCGAATCTTGGCATGAAACTTGTGAAAAGTGTGAGTTCGTCACCATGCAAGATTTCTACGAGCACAGCCTGTTCGACAAGACTTAATCCCGCAAACCCGGTAGAAGTAGGGAGTAGTGGTTACAGCGCCACCGTGGGTATCTCCAGCTACGGATTACCAGCTGCCGTTACCAGTGGCGGGAACACCTATTCGTACAGCGTGACCAACCAGCATCTTGTGATTAAGTCTGATGCTCCGCCACGTTCGACTACCGTGAATGGAGTAAACTCTGCCACGGTCGCTTTCGGTGCCCAGACGGTGCCGATGGCATATGGTGTGAACGGTACCATGTCCTATACTATCAACGCTCTAAAGAATGGTACGGTAACCAATAGTATCAATGGCTCCACCACTTGTCCGACTGCACTTAAAACGTATGTCGTCAAACCATATCTCCAAGTGACGGGTGGCGATGTAATCTCCGGCGTCTACCCGGCCGCTAACCAGACCGCTTGCGCCACGGCAGCGGGTGGAGGGGCCGGTACGATTACCACATGGAATAGCGGTAGCCCTGGCTATAATGGTGGCGCCGTGCAGTACGCTGCCATGGCAAACGGCCTGATCAACTGGTTCGCAAGTGCCAAGGACTCCGCCAGCACCGTCCCCAAAGGCTTATCATTTGCAAATACCAGCGGTATCTATGGTGGTAACTTTAACGGCGTGGCGAGCAACTGCAACTTTACCGCTGAAATCAATAGCCTGCCTGCCAGCCATAAACTGGGCACAACCTCCTGGAACAGTTTGCCGGCCGGGGGAGGCACCTACTACATTGACGGTGATCTGACGCTGACGGGTGACGTCACCTACGGATGGACCGGCCGGACGAATAATCCGCAATTCAAAGTTATTGTGAACGGTAATATCAATATCCGGCCCGGCGTGTCGGAGCTCGATGGAGCGTATATCTCGCTCGGCGGTACGATCAATACATGCGCCGGGGTAGCCGCGAACAGTCGGGCCGCAGACTGCAGTACACCGTTGACGGTATATGGCGCGCTCATGGGTAAGGTGATTGGCTTCTATCGTACGGCCGGTACGCTAAACGGCACCACACCGGGCGTGGCAGAGCATATTATTTATACTCCCGAAGTCTGGTTGCCCACGGACAGCGGTGAACTCAGCAACCAATACAATTCCATTACCAGCCTGCCGCCGATCTTGTAAAAACTTTCTCGGCATAGATGGCACGCTGCAATCGGTGATGCTGACCGGTAAACGGCGGTTGTGCCGGCGGGGAATGGGTAGACGAAGAAGTTATTACCGATGGCAAGGCTGAAGCTTTCACCCAGCCGTTAGGTTGGCCGTACGCCCGAATCACCAACGCGCAGACCCGGCATATTTGCTCCAGGCTTTAGTATTGGCATTACGCTTACGTTATGAGTATACTGCTCATTATGAATGAGCAGAGCCAAGAAGAGAGTCATATATCCCCCGAGGGGATTGTTGTCGAAAAAGGGCCTGAACATAGCAAGCTTTCATGGATGAAGGGCAAGGTTGGCTGGATTCTGGGTATCCTGGTGATTGCCGTGATCGCGGCGCTTTTGGTGTCGGGATACTTGGCGGTGGTGTGGAAGCAACCCTCGGACCACGTGGCGATCGTCACTCCCCGGGCATGTGGCAATGATGTCGTCACTACATACAATGACGTAAGTCAGTATAAGCAACGCGACGGCAAGGATGACTACACCATCGATGAACAGGGCCTCAAGCGTTTGGCTGCCCAGATCAAGGACAAAGCAGGCTATCAGCGTGATCCTACTTGTCAGACCATACTCTTTATGGCGGCTGTCGATGACAAAGATTACGCGACGGCTAAAGCGACATACAAGACCCTCAATGATCTCCATGCGGAGGGTAAGTATGCAGATAGTAACTTAGGTGCTGGCGGTCCACTTTCTACGTATAAAGTGTTACTCGACGAGATGTCTCCGTCGAATAAGGCGGGTAGTAAAAAGGGATTCGCAGGTGGCCGGTAAACGCCCGATCACGATTCCGGCGGCAGTACTGGCCGTCGGTGTTATAGCCGGTACTGCCCTCATTATGCTGACGCAGACCGCATTTGCTGCCGTGGGCTCTGGCGGTGATGGTGGCGGTGGTGGCGGTGGCGAGTGGGGCTACACGTATTATGGCCATGGTTGGGATTCATTTAGCGTTAACGGCGGCGGACCATCGGCGGGCTTTCATACTGGAACATGGAATAATGTCAAAAATGCCTGTAAATCTGACAACGCTAGTACTGTCATGGTGTATGTCCTTGGTACAGCCAGCGGTAAGTGGATGGGCTACAACTACCACTCGTCATATGACGGCTACAGTGGCGGTTCTCCTCCAGGTGGCGTATCAAGTGCAACGGCACATTCGCGCTACAATAGCCTACCCGCATCCGACAAGCGTGGCTACACATGGGGAACTAATGTGGCGTGGTTCTGCTGGGATATTAATCCTCCGAAGTGGGGTAAGATGACTGCCACGACCTCCGTGAATAAGACCACCGTCAGGCCGGGCCAGTCGGTCACCTGGACACACAAAGTCTGGGATACCGGCTCGGTGGGTAATGATAAGACGGATACCATCAGCGGTGACGTGTATTGGAACGATAACACCACCGGCCCGATTCCGGCCGGCGACAAGACCTCCGGTGCACTGCCCCAAGACGTCAAACCCGATAAGTCATACAGCCGCAAATTTGACAAGGGTCAAGCGAATGGTGTTACTAAAAGCTATACGTTTACTGTCCCGAACAGTGCTCGGAACGGTAACCGGTACTGCCAGTACATCAATGGTGATAAGACGTCATCCAACAGTAGCGCGAACTTCAATAGTAAGGGTACGGATAACTGCGTCGTCGTCAGTGTCGCCCCTCCCACGACGCCACCACCCGCCACCTCGAGTGCAAGCTGCAGCGTCAGCACTCATCCGGGCGGGTATCTTGAGGTGAATAGCAGTAACTTTTCCGCTACGATTTCAAGTAGCGTGACCAAGCCCTCTACGCGAGACAACCGCAATGCTAATGGGGCAGGCCATGTCTATACCTATTCCGTTATTAACCAAAAGATTGTCGCCCACTCCGACGTACCGCCAGCTTCGCAGACCGACACAGGCCACAGCTCTGCAACCTTTAACTATGCGAGGCAGAGTGTACCCAGTGTCTACGGTGTCGACGGCACCTATACGTACGCTATCCGGATGACGGATACGAACTATGTGCGCCATTCGGTCACGACGGTAGACAGCCGTGGCCGCTCGCATACGACGTACTACATTACCTCAAGCTCCACAAATCACGATGGTGCCGCCCAAACGGTGGACTGTCCGCCCGCCTACCAAACATACATCGTCAAGCCATACCTCCAGGTCACCGGTGGCGACGTCGTATCCGGCACCTATCCGGTTGCGAACCAGGCGGCCTGTGCTACTGAGGGTAGCGGTGCAAATGCCGGGAAAATTATCGGCTGGAACAGCGGTAGTCCCAGCTACAATGGCAGCAGTGTCCAGTACGCCGCCATGGCGAATAATCTCATCCAGTGGTTTGCTAGTGCCAAGGCCTCGGCGAGTACGGTGCCAAAGGGGTTATCGTTTGCCAATACGGCCGGTGCAGCCAATAGCGATCCGACGTACGGGGGTGGCTTCAACGGTGTGTCGAGCAACTGTGACTTTGCTGCAGAAATCAATAGCTTGCCGGCCGACCATAAGCTGAACGGTAACGTCAACGCGAGCGACCTTGATTACAGCGGCACGTACTACATCAACGGCAATCTCACGATCGACAACGATATCCAGTACGACTACACTGGTCAGACCGATAACCCGCAGTTTAAGGTGATCGTGAATGGAAACATCAACATCACAGGAGATGTCTCTGAGCTCGATGGTGTCTACATCTCGCAGGGCGGTACGATCAATACGTGTGCCGGCGTCGGCCCCAGCGACCGTTACGCGGAGTGCAATAACTCTTTGACGGTATACGGCGCCCTCATGGGCCGGACAATCGATTTTTACCGCACCACCGGTACTCTTAATGGCTCGGCTCCGGGTGTAGCGGAGCACATTATCTACACGCCGGAAGTCTGGCTGCCGATCACGGGCGGCAAGCTCAGCGACCAGTACAATGCGCTCACCAGTCTGCCACCGGTGTTGTAGCTGGCAGTAAAAAAGTGGTTGTGTTCGTAGCGCTTATGCTATAATCATCACTAATATGAGCATACTGAGTGGGGTAAATGCATTCTTTGGCCTCGATATCGGCTCCACCGCCGTTCGATTAGTGGAGCTGCATGGTACCGGTACTCCCAAAGCGTTGGTGAAATATGCGTACATGCCGATCGACAGCAAGATTGCATTGAGTGATTCCAAAAACGATCAACAGCGTTTAGCACAATCCATTGCGCAACTTATCACCCAGGCTCGGGTAACGACGCGCAATGTCGCCGTTGGCATTCCGTCCAGCCGTGTTTTCACGACGGTCGCCGATGTTGATCGTTTATCGAACGCCGAGCTCGCGAAGGCTATCCGCTACCAGGCAGACGCGTTGATCCCAACGCCGCTGAACGAATCAAAAGTTGACTGGGCACTGCTGGGCGATTCGCCGGTTGACAAGACAAAAGTCGAAATTTTGCTTTCCAGCGTTCCGAATAAGTTTGTCGAAGGTCGACTCGATATGCTCGAGTCTATCGGTCTGAATGTGATCGCTTTTGAGCCGGATAACCTGGCGCTCGCTCGAGCGATGAGTGCCGATGGTGGTACTGCCCCGCAAATGATCATCGATGTGGGCTTTAAGTCCAGTGATTTGGTTATCGTGGCTGCCGGGGCACCGAAGTTGACGCGCTCTATCCCCACCGGTATGGAAGCAATTGTCCGCTCGGCCGTTCAGAACCTGAACGTGGACGATAAGCAGGCTGAGCAGTTCGTAACGAAGTTCGGGCTCAGCAAAGACAAGCTGGAAGGGCAGGTCTATCAGGCCATTATCGGCACCGTTGAGCTGCTAACCAGTGAAGTTGATAAATCTATCAAGTTCTTCCAGACCCGCTACCCAGAAGTTAAGCTAGATCGTATCGTCGTGACCGGCGGCGCCTCGGTATTGCCCGAATTTCCACTGTATTTTGCCAATAAATTCGGTATGAATGTCGAGATCGGCAACGCCTGGCGCAATGTCCAGTTCTCACCAGACCGACAGAACGAGCTACTGGCGATTTCTAACCAGTTCGGCGTGGCCGCCGGACTTGCGGAGCGACACGAATGATTCAGTTTAACTTACTTCCTGACGTCAAGCTGGAGTACATCAAGACCCAGCGTACCCAGCATCTGGTCACCTCAGTCAGCTTTTTGGCGAGCGCTGCAGCAATTGCTATTATGGTCGTCTTGGTACTGACGGTCGATGTCTGGCAGCACAAATCAATCAATGACTTAAGTGGTGATATCAAAACTGCCAGCAAAAAATTAACCGCTACGCCCGATCTCGATAAGATCCTGACCGTCCAGAACCAGCTCAAAGCGCTCGATGGACTGCACAACGACAAAGCGGCTGCTAACCGATTGTTCGGCTACTTAAGCCAGGTCACCCCCACCGAAGCGACGATCAGCGATCTCACACTCGATTACACCGCGGACACCATGACAATTACTGGTAATGCACCCACGTTGGACGTGGTGAACACCTTTACCGACTCCCTCAAGTTTACCAAGTACCAGGCCGATGATTCATCCGACAAGCAGACCGCGTTCTCGGATGTCGTCCTGACGACTTTCGGCCGCAGCAGTGAAGGCGCGACCTATACCATCGATCTGACGTTCGATCCGATTATCTTCAGCAATACCGACACAGTCAAGCTGCTGGTGCCGAACATCATCAGTACGCGGTCTATCGTTGAACAGCCAGCGGCACTATTTGAAGGAACTAACCAGTAAGGAGCAGAGTATGGCTACCCAAAATTCACCATCCCAAAAGCAGCTCCTGATCAATAAGGCAAACAGCCGTATCGTTGCGGTGACGTCGGGTGCGGCCTTCATCGTGGTTTTTTGCCTCATGGCATCGTACACACTACTGGGTCAGTTGAGTTATCAGAACCGCGTACTGGGCGCCAAGAAAACCGCACTCAAGCAGTTGAATGAGGATATCTCTAATACCCAGAGTCTTGTGGCATCGTACAAGGCGTTCGTCTCGACTCCACAGAACGTCTTGGGCGGGGACCCAAACGGCACCGGCGGGCAGGACGGTGATAACGCCAAATTGGTCTTGGATGCACTACCCAGCAAGTACGACTTCCCGGCACTAGCGACTAGCCTGGAGAAAGTCGTCACTGACGACAAGGTAACCATTGAGAGTATGGGCGGTACTGACGATGAAGTTGCTCAGGCGCAATCGGCCAGTTCCTCACCGCAGCCGGTTGAGATTCCGTTTGAATTGGCGGTATCGGGCAACTATGCCGACATCCAGAAGGTCGTCAAAGACCTCGACAAATCGATCCGGCCTTTCCAGATCCAGACCATGCAGCTGACCGGTAGCGAATCAAAGATGACGCTTAACATCAGCGCACTGACCTACTACCAGCCAGAGAAGACACTCAAGATCAGAACGGAGGTGGTTAAGTAATGAAGCAAAAAGATATCGCTATGATTATCGTCGTTGTCGTAATTGCGGCCATGGCCTCGTTTTTCCTGTCACGCTTCTTGTTCTCTTCGGGCAACAAACACCAGCAAAAGGCTGAAGTTGTCGATGTAGTGACGACCGACTTTACTACTCCGAATCAGCAGTACTTCAACAGCAGCTCAATTGACCCGACGCAGCTTATCCAGATCGGCAATAGCAACAACACTAATCCGTTTAACGGCAAAACCCAATAGCCGAGGTGCATAAATGAGTGTTTTGTCTGCAGCCAATCAGCAGCAGGTTGAAGAGAGTCTGGTTGAAACCGGTGTCCTCGAAGCCGAAACGTTGGAAAGCCTCAAAAAGAAGGCCGAGGCGGAGCATGCGCCGCTCATCAGTCTCCTTGTGAGCGAAGGCAATGTCACTAACGAAGATCTAACCAAGGCCATCGCCAAAGTCACGAATGTGCCCTACGTGAACCTGAGCCAGGCTCGGGTTGATCCGTCGATCTTGAAGCTATTGCCGGAAGATATCGCCGAGCGCTATATGGCAGTGCCCCTGGGTGAAATGCAGCATCGTCTGGTGGTCGCCATGCTTGATGCCGACAATGTGCAGGCAGTTGACTTCCTGAGTAATAAAATCGGTCGGCCACTCAAGGTCTACGCTGCATCTGAAGAAGGCATTCGCTATGTCCTCAAGCAGTATCAAGCCAGCATTTCCGAATCGGTGGCCGATGAGATCGGTACATTGACCGGTGAGATCAGTATCGCCGCCGAAGAAGATGCGAAGAAGGTGGCGAAAGGTAATGGCAAAGCTGCGCCGACTGAAAAAGAGTTCAAAACGCTGGTACAGGATTCGCCGATCAGCAAGGCGTTGTCGACCATCCTAGAATACGCTGCCAAGAACCGGGCGAGCGACATCCATATCGAACCCTTGCAGGACAGCCTCAAAATTCGCTGCCGTATCGACGGTATTCTGCGTGAAATCATGAAACTGCCGAAAAGCACCGAGCCACCACTGGTATCCCGTATAAAAATTTTGTCCAATTTGAAGATTGACGAGCACCGCACCCCGCAGGACGGTGAGTTTAGTATTAATGCCGCCGGCAAGGACATCGATTTACGTATCGCTATTTCACCGGTGGTATGGGGCGAGCAAGTGGTCATTCGTTTGCTCGACAAGACCGGTACCAGCCTGAAACTGGAGGACATGGGTTATCGTGGCCGGGCATTGCGTACTATCCGTGAAGGGCTAAAGCAGAGCAACGGCATGATCCTGACTTCCGGCCCAACCGGCTCTGGTAAGTCGACTAGTCTGTATGCCCTGATATCCGAGATCAAGGACGACTCCATCAATATCGTCACGCTGGAAGACCCGGTGGAGTACAAGATGCAAGGCGTGAATCAGATCCAGGTTAACGCGGACGTCGGTCTAACTTTCGCTAGTGGTCTGCGGTCTATCCTGCGCCAGGACCCCGACGTGGTGATGGTCGGTGAGATTCGCGATAGGGAAACGGCTGAACTAGCCGTGCAGGCAGCCCTGACCGGCCACCTGGTGTTTAGTACGCTGCACACCAACAGCGCCGCCGGCATTCTGCCGCGTCTCCTCGACATGGGTATCGAGCCGTTCCTGATTGCCAGCACCGTCAAGACGGTGATTGGGCAGCGCCTGGTCCGCCGCATCGGTGAAAACAAAGAGGAATACCAATCGACTGCCCCGGAAGCAGAGGCTATCCACAGCACTTTAGCCAAACTGCTGCCGGCCGATGAGGCCAGCCGGCAGAAGGTCAGCGAGGATCTGGGGCACGAAAACTTGCCTCTGGTCGGCCAAAATGCTTATACTTTGTACAAGGGCAAAGACAGCCCATCTGCACCTAATGGTTACAGCGGCCGGGTCGGCATCTACGAGACCTTTACCGTCAGCGAGGAAATCCAGAAGCTCATCCTCGAGCGAGCTACTAGCACCACCATTCAAAAAATGGCCGTGGAGCAGGGCATGGTGACGATGCGCGAAGACGGCTATCTCAAAGCACTCGATGGGCTGACAACGCTGAACGAAATTAACCGTGTGGCTGCGGCCGACATGACGTAAACAGAGAGAGGGTGGAAAACATTATGGCGCAAGGACAACCAAGGATCGAGATACTCCTCGAAGAGGTCGTCAAAAAGAAGGCATCAGACCTGCACTTACAGGTCGGGCTGCCACCTATGTTGCGCGTTGACGGTTCGTTGATACCGGTTAGTGGTGCCGATGCGCTCACCGACGAAGCAGTCGAGACACTTATTTTCGCCATCCTCGATGAAGATCAAAAGCAGATTCTGCTCAAAGATAAGGAATTCGACTTTTCCTTCGCCTTCGGCGACCTCGGTCGCTTCCGTGTCAACGCCTTCCATGAGCGCGGCAACTTAGCTGCTGCTCTTCGCCTTATCCCTAACGAAATCCCCAGCCTCGAGCAGCTGGGCTTACCGCAGATCGTATCCAAATTCGCCGACTATCCGCGTGGTCTGGTGCTCGTCACCGGTCCGACCGGCTCCGGTAAGTCGACCAGTCTGGCAGCGCTCGTCAGCAAGATCAACATGGAGCGCTCGGCGCACATCATCACCATCGAAGACCCCATCGAGTACACCCATAACTCCAAGAAGTCGGTCATCGTCCAGCGCGAAGTCCACTATGACACCTACAGCTTCTCGGCGGCCCTCCGCTCGGCCCTCCGCGAAGATCCGGACGTGGTTCTTATCGGTGAGATGCGCGACCTCGAAACCATCGCCTCGGCCATTACCATCGCCGAGACCGGTCACTTGGTCTTCGCTACGCTGCACACCAACAGCGCCGCTCAGAGTATCGACCGTATGATCGACGTCTTCCCGCCGCACCAGCAACCGCAGATCCGGGCTCAGCTGTCCAATATCCTGATGGCCATCTGCTCCCAGCGCCTCGTACCGGCTATCGGTGGCGGCCGTATTGCCGCCGCAGAGGTGCTTATCGGCACGCCAGCAGTCCGCAACATTATCCGCGAAGGTAAGACGCATCAGCTCGATGCCGTCATTCAAACCGGTGCCGAGTTCGGGATGCAGAGTATGGACAAACAGCTGGTTAACCTGATCCATCAGGGAACCATTACATATGACGAGGCCCGGAACGTTGCCGTCGACATCGACGAGCTCGACCGACTGATGAGAGGATAATTGTAGCCATGCTTACCTACCAATACACCGCCCGAGACGCCGCCACCGGCCGGCACGTGAAGGCCGAGGTGCAGGCCGACAGCGAGCAGTCGGCCGCCAAGCTGATTCGCAACGAAGGTCTGACGCCGATTGAGATATCGCTCAGTGCCTCAGGTGGTTTCTTGGGACTCACCCACGAAAAGCGGGTCAAAGCCCGTGACAAAGTGCTGTTTTCGCGCCAGCTATCCACACTGATCAACGCCGGCTTACCGCTGGTGCAGGCGCTGCGCAGTGTCTCCGCCCAGACGACCAGCAAGCCGCTCAAGGTAGTCATCAACAATGTCATTACCGATGTCGAGGCCGGTAACACACTGGCTAACGCCATGGCGAAGTACCCCAAGGTGTTTAACCGGGTATATATCAGCTTGGTTGCATCTGGCGAAACCTCCGGTACGCTCGATCAGGCTTTGGAGCGGCTGGCAAATCAGCAGGAGAAAGATGCCGATGTTCTCGCTAAAGTGCGCGGTGCCATGATCTACCCGATTATTGTGCTCGGTGTGATGGTCTGCGTGGTGATTTATATGCTGGTCAAGGTGCTGCCTCAGGTAAAAATCCTGTACGGCCAGGTCGGTGGCGGCGCATCACTGCCGCTGCCTACGGTGATTTTGCTCGCGCTGTCCGACTTCCTGACGCAGTTCTGGTGGCTGGCGATCATCATACTCGGTGTAATCGTAGTCTTTGCCTCCAAGTGGACTCGCACCGTCGGCGGCAAGAGCATTATTGACAAGGTGAAGATGCACGCTTGGCCTATCGGCGGCTTGTTTATGAAGATGTACATGGCCCGCTTTGCTCGGACCGGTACGACGCTTATCGCCAGTGGTGTACCGCTGATTCAGGTCTTAGAGATCACTGGTCAGGCAGTCGACAACGTCCACATTGAGGCGTCACTGCAGGCCGCGACCGAGAAGGTCAAGGTCGGTAAATCACTCGGTGATTCGCTGCAGAACGATCCGAACTTCTTGGAGCTGGTGCCGAACATGCTGAAGATCGGTGAACAATCCGGCTCTATGGAGCAGATGCTCGGCAAGGCCGCCGACTACTACGAAAAAGAGGTCGATACCGAGATCAAGAACATCCAGACCATTATTGAGCCGGTCATGATGATCCTGATGGGCGTCATGGCGCTGACCATTGTTGCCGCGGTGCTGCTGCCAATTTACAACCTGGCCAGCCACGCCGGTAACATCGTCTAGCATGATGTGGATAAGTCCTTGCAATTGCTAAGCATTACCGGTATCATCCGCATATAAACTATATAACCACGCAGCAAAGGGGGCATTTGCAATGCTAAGGAACCTACAACAACGTAAGAGCGACGGCTTCACCATCATCGAGGTGATGATCGTGCTGGCGATTGCCGGTTTGATCATGCTGATCGTCTTCCTGGCGGTCCCAGCTCTGCAGCGCAACTCTCGCAACACGCAGTACAAGAACGATGCTTCTAACTACGCCTCGGCTGTCAGCGAATGGATGAACAACAACAACGGCAAAGTGCCGGGGGATAGTGACCTCACGAATGTTAACAAGTTGGCGAACTTGGGTCAGCTGACCGCCCCAACGGCAACCGAATCGGGTGCTAAGACCAGCCAACCGGCAATCGGTACGCTTGAAGTTGACGTGAATGCCAAGTGTAGCACCACAACTGTTGGTGACACCGATGCTATTACGACGCGCTCAGTGGCCATTCGCTACTCTGTCGAAGACAGTGGTGGTAACCCTGTCAAACAGTGTGTCGACGTCTAGTCGCTAGCTAAGACCTTTAAAACAGCCGCCCAACGGGCGGCTGTTTTATTACTGTATGGTAAGCTTATGCTAATGGTTATCGTTATTTTGCTGATCTGCGGCCTGGTGCTGGGCAGCTTTGTGAACGCCTTGGTCTGGCGAATCCATGAGCAGAGCGCCTTGCTGGAGAAAGAGAAGCTCACCCAGGCTGACAAAGTCCGTCTACGGCGTCTCTCCATCAGTAAGGGCCGTTCCATGTGCCTACATTGCGGCCATGAACTGGCCACTAAAGATCTGATACCGGTTATCAGCTGGTTGTGGCTGCGCGGTAAGTGCCGTTACTGCGGTGCCCGCATACCCGACACCCCGCTGGCCGAGCTCTTAGTACCAGCGCTGTTCGTCATTTCATGGCTGTGGTGGCCGTATGTTTTTGCTGGCTGGGCAGAATGGGCGGCCTTTATCTTATGGCTAGCGTGTCTGGTCGGTTTTGTGGCGCTGATCTTATACGACGCTCGCTGGTATCTCCTGCCGGACCGGATTGTCTTTCCGTTGGCCGTCTTGGCGCTCGGTTTTCGTGTTCTGGTGAGTGTCGCAGCCAGCTCGGAGTGGCTGACTGTCCTGTTAGGCGGCCTATGGGGGCTTGTGGTCTTAGCGGGCCTCTTTTATGTGTTGTTCGTGGTTTCAAATGAGCGGTGGATCGGCGGTGGTGACGTGAAGCTGGCGGTTGTGCTTGGTTTGTTGGCGGGTGGTCCGCTCGCCAGCCTCGTTCTGCTATTCGTTGCCTCGCTCAGCGGTACCGTTGCGGCGGTACCGCTGGCACTACAGGGTAAAGCAATCCGACAGGCCCGCATCCCATTCGGCCCGTTCCTGGTGGCCGCGACAGTAGTCGCGGTGTTGTTTGCCGGTTCAATCGTCGATTGGTATACCAGCTGGCTTATGCACGTATAGTTAGCTGTAGTTGACAATACGCTTATGGTATACTTGTAGCCATGAAAAGGGGTCTGGGTACGGCAGGATTCACGATTATCGAGACGATGGTCGTGTTGACGGTGACCGCCGGACTCTTTATGGCCATTGTGCTTTCACAGAGAGGGCAGCATAACCGAGATTTTGAACTGGCGGCCAACGACTTCAAATCACAGCTCGTTACCGAGATCAGTAATGTCCAGCAAGGCTATTTCCCGAGCATGGGCAATTTCAAATGTGAAGCCATGGGCAACACGGTGCAGATTACTCCCGGTGCCGCGGCTGAGGGTACGAATGGTGACTGCGTTTACCTTGGCGATATCATGCAGTTTTTGCCTGGTAACAGCAGCACGAATGATAAATATACCCTCTATCCGGTAGCTGGCCTGCGGACGGCCACGACACTGGCATCAGCCAGTCCTACGACCATACCGTCATCGGCCACGACGGTAGAACTGGATGGCAACCTGCATATCGCAGCCGTCAAGGCCGGGGCAGGCAATGTTGGCGCGTTGGGCTTCTTCTCGGGCCTCGGGACCATCAGCCATGACACGGTCTATACCAGTGGTACACAGACGATCGCAACGTATCCGATTACCGGCAGTAGCCTTGGTTCGCCGAGCGGCCTGACGACTGCAAATATCAAGAATTCTACGCCTCTCACGAGTAGCGGCGCCAAAATTTGTCTGCAGGCAGGGCGGGCCAGCGAGTGGGGGCTCATCACCATTAGTGGGGCATCGGGTGGTACATTGGATGTGACTCTAGACATAATGACGACAGCGAACTGCGGACTATAGCCATGAGAAGATCAATGACTCCAGTAACCAGCCAAGCAGGCTTCACCATTTTGGAAATGTTGGTCGCGACCGTGGTTTTTGCGGTCATTCTGTTGGTGCTCGTGGTAGGTGTTATCGCGTTGAATAATACGTTCTTCAAAAGCACGACCCAGTCGAATACTCAGGCGGTCGCTCGCTCAATTATCGATGAGCTTGCGCATAAGATCGAATTCTCCAGTACGGTCCAACCGGTCCTGCAAAATGGCAGCTGGAAAGGTTTCTGTGTGGATAATGTTATGTACGATTATCAGCTTAACACGCAGGTGTCAGGTACACAGCACGCTCTGGTTCGGACTGATAACGGTTCATGCCTGGCGAATGCCAAGACGTTTACCGCTACATTGCCCGCCGGCAACACGGAGCTTATAAGCAAGAATATGCGTCTCGGACAGCTCACCATTACCGCTGGCGGTGCAGCCGGTAACATGTACGACATCTCCATCATCGTGGCTTATGGCGATAACGATCTTTTGACCGATAAGAACAACAAAACCCCCGCTGACGCCGCCTTTGACTGGCCCAGTGCACACTGTAAATCAACCATCGGTGAGCAATTCTGTGCCGTGGCGCCGCTAACGACGACGGTGATGCGGCGATTGTGATAGTATGGTGAAAAGAGGATTAAGCATGAACAGTATACGTTCAGCCCGCCATAGCCAGCACGGTGTCGTTTCGATTACGATGACAATCATCATGATTGCCATCTTGGGCTTGATTGTCTTGGCGATTTCGCAAATTGCTCGCCGTGAACAAAGCTCAAGTCTGAATGCTCAGCTCGGTACCCAGGCTTACTACGCCGCTGAAAGTGGCGTCAATGATGCGATTGTGCAGATCAATAAAGATCTCAAAAACAATGTGCCGATCACGACAGATAACGACTGTCATGGTGCGAACGATGGGGTCCAGCTGGGCGACCCGGCCAATAACGTTGCGTATACCTGTGTTATGGTCGACCCAACCCCCGACAACCTTAAAGCGACACTCGGTTCAGCCTCAAGTGTGCTGGAGCTGAAGCCGGCAACCGGCAGTTTGGGGACTATTGAATTGACGTGGCACCCCAACAGTACAGCTCCCGGTGCCAATCTTGCGATGTGTCCAACCGGGACGAACAATGTTTTCAGCCCGAAAAGCATCTGGAAATGTCCCAATGGCGTTCTGCGGTATGACATCACCGATGTTGATAGCGGATCACGCGCCGATCTCATAAACAATACCGGTACCGGCTTCTTGGTACCATCCAGGGGCGGCGTCACGAGCACACCCATAAACTGGCGCACCCACGGTGCAACTCAATCGGTGGCATGTAATAGCGCCGACTTCTCCTGTACGGCGCAGATCAGCGGTCTGGGGAGCGGTACCTACTTCATTCGCTTGAATACGATTTACGTGGAGAATGTCGGCCTGACTATCACCCAGACCAGCGGCGGTAAGTTCGCTGATGCTCAAGTGCAGATCGATGCTACCGGCAAAGCGCAAGACGTACTGCGACGCATCCGCGTGGCGATTGACCTCACTCACCCTGAGTCAACGGCTGATGCCGCTGTCGTGGCTGGCAGCATCGACAAGAAGCCATGCACCTGGCAGGCATCTGATGGACCGATCGCCAGTGACGACGGTAATTATCTCGACAACTGTACGTACTAAGACTTATCGCTTGTGGAATGGTTGTGGAATTGTTCGTGCACGGCCTTGAGATGCGGATCGGTCACGTGCGTATAGATCTGGGTCGTGCTGATATTACTATGGCCGAGCATGGCTTGCACCGATCGTAGATCGGCACCGTTCATGAGTAAATCAGTCGCGAAGCTGTGGCGGAGGGTATGCGGACTGACGTGCTTCGTAATACCGGCCAGCAGGGCATAGCGCGCCACCAGCCGTTGTACACTCCGTGCAGTTAACCGATGGTAGTTACCGCTTAAATCGACCTGCCTGGTGCCACTGTAGCGAATAAAGAGCGGACGAGTGGTATCTTGCCGCTTCTGAAGGTAGTGGTCGAGCCATTTGGCTGCCTCAGGGCTGATAAAGATCGGGCGGTCCTTTTGCCCCTTACCGCGTACGGTAAATTCGCGCCGCTTCAGATTGACATGGTCTCGGTCCAATCCGACCAATTCACTCACACGTAGGCCGCTCGAGAACAGTAATTCAAGTATCGCCCGGTCGCGTAGCCCGACCGCGTTCGACAGATCCGGCTGGGCGAACATCCGCTTCAGCTCATCTTCGGTCAGCCAGGTGACTTGCTTACGACGGGTCTTAGCGAGCTCAATCTTATCGGCCGTGAGGGCAGGGATATCACGACGGGCGCAGAACTTCAGGAAGGCGCGTAGGGCGATCAGGTGGTAATTCTGTGTACTCTTGCCGAGCTCATCACTGGTATTGGTGCCGAGCCGGTTCAGCCATAACCGCCATTTTCGGATCAGCTCCGGGGTAATCTCGCTGACAGTAATATCACCTGCAAAATCAAGCAGTCTTGTCAGATAGTGGTCATAGTTGGCGATGGTCTTTTGCGAGCGGTTTTGTTCAATCTCGAGATATTCCAAAAAATCGGTTTTGGCTTTAGCGAATCGCATATGCTTAGTATAGCATTGTACGACGCGGATGACCTCTGGTTCACTCCTGTCTCATCTGTTACAATAGCGGTAAATAAAGTAAGCAAGGAACATACGTGGAACGAACACTTATTATCTTCAAACCTGATGCCGTGATGCGCGGTGTGGTTGGTGAAATCCTGACTCGTTTTGAACGGGTCGGCCTTAAGATTGTCGGCGCCAAAATGGTGCAACCGGACTATGACCACTTCTTCAGGCACTATGAGGGTATCGGCGGGCTGAAGACTCGCAAGGGGGATCAGATTTTTGAAGACACGCTCAAACTCATGCAGTCCGGTCCAGTTATCGCCATGGTGCTCGAAGGTGTCGAGGCAGTTGAACTGGTTCGTAAGATGGTTGGTCCGACTGAGCCAAAAGCGGCACAGCCAGGTACCATTCGTGGTGATTACGCTCATATCAGTTACGCTCACGCCAACGATGCCAAGATGAGCGTGCCGAACATTATCCATGCCTCGGCGGACAGCAAAGAAGCAGAGCAAGAAGTCGCTCACTGGTTCTCCGAAGGGGAACTGAGTGACTACGAAACGGTCCACGATCAGCTGACGCAGCCGCGAAAGAAGTAGCACCTTAGCCGTTCAACGATCTCGCCCGCTGTGCCTACGGCACAGCATGGGCTCCTCGGAAGGCAGAAAAAACATGCGAGCACGTTTTTACTCCTTCCTGCGTCGCCCCTGTAGTTCAATGGATAAAACAACTCCGTCCTAAGGAGAAGCTGGGGGTTCGAATCCCTCCGGGGGCACCATAAGCGTAATCTGATACAATTTGGCTATGGCATCTGCAGTAATACAAACACCGGTAAAATACTTTGAAGATCAGTTCGATGATGAAGTGGTCCAGCTGGTGTTCCGTAAGCACCCGATTATGATGCGCAAAGGGCTTATTGTCGGTATGCTGGCCTGGCTCGTGGGGCCTGTGGCGGTTTTGATTCTGACGTACGTAAAGCCAGACAATCCACCCTCGATGACCATGTTTTTCGCCAGTTTAGTCGGCAGCGTCTTGCTCGGCTGCCTCATTCTGATCCCATTCTGGATCAGCTGGTATTTCAGCGTCTACATCGTGACCGACCAACGGTTTATCCAAATTACCCAAAAAGGCTTGTTCACGCGCAGTGTGGTCGATATCGCCCTGACGCAGATCCAGATGATTAATTATGAGATTGCCGGCCTGCAGGAAACACTGCTCGGATTTGGTACAATAAGGATACAGACGTATGTTGGTGAGCTGGTGATTCATGAAGTACACCACCCGGCAAAGACCGCCAAGAAGTTGCAGTTGATTCTGCGCGATCTGGGCATAACCGCCAACGCGCTGCAATAAATCTATGAAACCACACCCACTTCGCGCCCTGAGGGGCAGTAAAAATCGACTGTCCGTTGCACGCCACGGCCACATGGTTGCTGACGACAGTAGCGTGCCACGTATCACGAATGATTCGGTAGCCGAACACCGTGAAGAGGTCCTGGGCCGGGCCCGTAAGTTTATCTATCCGCTGCGTCACTCACGTCGTCGTGTCGTGAAGTTGTCAGTAGGGATAGCCGTCACGGCCATCATTGTCTTCTTGGTGGGGAGTACGCTCGCTTTGTACCGATTCCAGTCTACTTCTTCGTTCATGTACGGTGTTACTCGTGTCTTGCCATTCCCGGTTGCCCGGGCCGATGGCCGGTTTGTTTCCTACGAGAGTTACCTGTTTGAGCTGCGGCACTACATCCACTACTACCAACAGCAGCAAGACGTGAACTTCCAGACCAAGTCCGGTCAACGCCAGCTCGCCTCCCTGAAACAGCGCTCACTCGACCAGGCGATTAATCGGGCATATGTCGCCAAACTGGCGAGCGAGCATCACGTGCATGTCTCAGCCCAAGAAGTAAACGACCAAGTTGCTATCGCCCGCAGTGAAAACCGTCTGGGAGCCAGCGACGCCGTCTTCAAGTCGGTGCTCAAAGAGTTCTGGGGTTGGACGTTGACTGATTTTAAACGGGAGCTTCGCTTGGAGTTACTCGATCAAAAGGTAGCTGCGGCGATGGATACCGCCACGACGGCGCATGCCAATAGTGCCTACCGGCAGCTACAGCAGGGAGCCGATTTCGCCAAGCTCGCCGCGAAAGTGTCCGATGATAAGGCAACGGCTGCCAGCGGTGGTAAATACGGCTTCGATATCACTGCATCTAACCGAGATCTCTCCCCTCAAGTTGTCCAAGCAATCCTTACGTTGAAAAAGGGCCAATATTCTCAGGTTATCAATACCGGATACACGCTTGAGATTGTCAAAGTCTTGAACATCGATGGCGAAAAGCGTCAAGCGGCCCACATTGCTTTCACGTACCAAGATATCAGTAAGTACACCACGCCGCTGCGTAAGCAACATCCTGCCACTAAGTACATTCACCTGAAGTAGTAGTTGCTTTTCCAGGTGGATCTTGCTACAATCACCTCTGTTGCGCAGCCACTTTGGCTGATAAAAACAGATGCGGGCTCGTAGTGAAGAGGCCTATCACGTCTCCCTGTCACGGAGAAGATCGCCGGTTCGAATCCGGTCGGGCCCGCCAAGAAAATACCATCACCTCCGGGTGGTGGTATTTTCTTTAGGGCTCTACTACGTCGATAGCCCACTTGCGTCCGTCGGTGGTGCTATAGTGAGGCTATGGACCGTAAGCAGCGAATTGTTCTCGTAGTGAGCATCCTCGCTTCATTCGTGGCATTCTTGGACGGATCGGTGGTGAACGTCGCCTTGCCGGCGATCAGTCACGAGCTGGGCGGTGGACTCGTTACGCAGGAATGGGTCGTCGACGCGTATCTATTGGCGCTCGGTTCCTTAATCTTGCTGGCGGGCTCGCTCTCAGACCTGTTTGGGCGTCGGCGAATTCTAGAGGTGGGGCTGGTTGGTTTTGGTATTACCTCCATACTCTGTACGGTTGCACCGAGCAGCTTATTTCTGATTATCCTTCGCGCCATCCAAGGCATGGCCGGCGCATTACTGGTACCCAGTTCACTGGCGCTCATTATGTCGACGTTTACCGGCAGGGCGCAGGGGAAGGCAATCGGCTCCTGGACGGCGTGGACCGGTATCGCTTTTATTGTTGGCCCGTTGCTGGGTGGGTTCTTGGTAGATAGTGTGTCATGGCGGCTGGTGTTTGCTATCAATATCGTGCCGATTATGTTGTGTCTTGGACTGTTACGCCTTGTGGTGCAAACCGAGCACCCCGCCGGCACTCGTCTCGATGTCATCGGGGCCTCATTGTGCAGTCTTGGCTTGAGCGGGGTGGTCTTTTCTCTCATTGAGCAACCAGACTACGGCTGGGGCAGCCCCCTTATTGTGAGTTTTCTGTGCGGGGGCATACTTCTTGTCGGGGGTTTTATCTGGTACGAACATCGGTATTCGAGCCGAGCCATGCTTCCTCTGTTACTTTTTAGGGTGCGGAATTTTAGTGCCGGTAATATGGCGACACTCGGTATTTATAGTGGACTTGCTATTGCTACATTCCTGGTCGTCATATATTTACAGCAGGTAAGCGGTTATTCCGCTTTGGCGGCCGGTTTTGCACTCTTGCCGGTCACTATCTTGATGTTCTTCTTGTCGCCGCGCTTCGGGGCTCTGTCCGCTGTCTATGGCCCTCGTGTATTTATGACCATTGGCCCCTTGACAGCTGGTGTGGGTTTTTTGCTGATGCTGCGCGTTTCGTCTCATGTGCAGTACTGGACAGAGTTATTTCCGGGCGTGCTGGTGTTCGCCCTTGGATTATCCACGACTGTCGCGCCGCTTACCTCGGCCGTCCTCAGCGATATCGGGCCGGTCCGGGCTGGTATTGCCTCGGCCGTCAATAACGCGGTAGCCCGCATTGCTGGATTGCTGGCCGTGGCATTGGCCGGCGTCATTGTCGGCCCGCATCTGGATCCGCCAGGGTTCCACCGGGCGATGGTCGTAACGGCGGCGTTGGTGTGGTTTGGTGGACTAGCCTCCTGGATTGGCATTCGCAACCACAAAGACACGCCAACAGGGGTGTAACTTTTAAACTATCTGCTATAATTGACCAGGTATTTGCCACCTTAGCTCAGTTGGCTAGAGCATCGCTTTCGTAAAGCGGGGGTCCGGGGTTCGAATCCCCGAGGTGGCTCCATTCTGTCTGTGTATTTGCGGGTATCGTATAGCGGCTATTATGTAGCCTTCCCAAGGCTGAGATGAGGGTTCGACTCCCTCTACCCGCACCAAACGACACTACGACTCCATGTAGGGCGGGTGATACAATAATCTATAGCTCATGAACATCCCAAAACAATATTTTCGTGACCGCCTTATTTTGCTACTGCTCAGTCTCAATGCATTCCTGACATTCCTGACCTTTATTTTTCTTATTTTCCGCCTTGGTGATGGGCACAGTAGTTACATTGTGCAGTATCGCCAGAGTCTCGGTGCCGATGCCTTCACGGCCGGCACGGTGTGGCAGCTTATTAGCTTTGGGCTGTTTGCTATTGTGATGCTAGTCGGGAACTTACTGTTAAGCATTCGCATGTATCTCATCCACCGCCAACTCTCGAGTGTGGTATTGGGCATGGCGACACTCCTGCTTATCTTTGGTCTCGTGGTCAGTAATGCATTGCTGATCCTGAGGTAATCTTCATGAGCAAAGATCTCGAAATCCCTTATGAACGCGATAGAAAAGGGCACTATCGCTTTTTTGAAATCCTGCCGGGTGCTATCACGTGGTGTATGTTAGTGTTGCCGTTTGCCTTGAGCCTTATCAATGTCTCATTGGCTGCCTTCTTTATTCTCATGTACCTGCTGATCAATTTTGTACGTGTCATGGCGGTGAATGTGCGGGCTCTTCAAGGCTATCGGACAATGCGCCAGTATCAAAAGTATGACTGGGCACTGCTTCTAAACGAACTCAGCACTACTCATATCCCAGAAGACCAAGTTCTTAAGCGTCCGGCTTGGCATCGCCGGCATGTTACCCGACTGGCCGCCAACAAGCCCGTCATTCATCCGACGGATATGATTCATGCCATTATGATTGCCACATACAACGAGAGTCGGGAAACCCTCGAACCCACCATCCAATCAGTGTTGGCTTCGAACTATAACATGGAGCAGGTAATACTTGTTCTGGCCTACGAAGAGCGGGGCGGAAAAGAGGTAGAGAAGCAAGCAGAGCAACTGATATCTGAATACAAAAATAGGTTCATGCATGCTATGGCCGTCAAGCATCCGCATAATATCCAGGGCGAAATTATCGGCAAGGGCGGTAATATCACATATGCCGGCCGTGAGCTCGAGCGCTATTTAGTGGCTGAATCGATTGACGCTAATCGGGTGGTTGTGACTACACTGGATGCCGACAATCGACCAGATCCGCAGTATTTGGCTGCACTCAGTTATGTCTATGCTGCTTACGATGATCCACATCACGTATCGGTGCAGCCCATCTCTATGTATACAAATAATATTTGGGATGCACCCGCACCGATGCGCGTTCTTGCCACGGGTAATAGCTTTTATAACATTGTGCTATCAGTAAGGCCGCATATCCTGCGCAACTTTTCGTCCCATGCTCAAACGATGCAGGCACTTCTTAAGACCGATTTTTGGAGCGTGCGCACGATCGTTGAGGATGGCCACCAATTCTGGCGCTCTTATTTCTGTTACGATGGTGACTATCGAGTACTCCCGTTGTACATTCCCATCTATCAAGATGCCGTACTGAGCAAAAGCTATATTAAAACGCTCAAAGCCCAGTTTATTCAGCTAAGACGGTGGACGTGGGGTGCGTCGGACATCGCGTATGTCGTCGATCAGGGTTTCTTCAAGCCTAATAAAGTCCCCAAAATTGATCTCATCATGAAGACACTCCGCCTTATCGAGGGACACATCACATGGGCCGTCGGACCATTGCTCCTGCTGTTTTCAGGTTTTATCCCGGCTATATTCCATCCTCAGAGCTACGCCGCTAATGAGTTGCCGCTGATTGTCAGTCACGTGCAGACTATTGCTCTCGTCGGTACCGTCGGCTCGTTATACATTTGTTTTAAGACATTGCCGCCCAAGCCAGCACGATACCGTGAACATCGCCGTCTCTACATGGTGTTGCAGTGGGTTTATTTGCCAGTTACCACCATTGCATACAATTCTTTTGCAGCACTGTACTCCCAGACACGATTAATGTTCGGCTGGTACTTGTCCAAGTTCGATCTGACTGAAAAGGCAGTGGTTGCCGACTCAGGCGAAACCAAGAGTGTCGCTGGCGAATAAATCCAGCGAATTTCCGTCCTAAGAAGAGTGATAAGCGCGGTAATGACTACCGGCTAGTTCATCAAAGCGACCTAATATAACGAGTGCCTGAGCCCGGATATGCTCCCGCTCGATTGTCGGTCCATTGTGGTTGGCGTGAAGCTGACCGATCAGTGTTTCAGACAAGGCTGCGGCGTCCGATATGGCAGTAGGCCGGTGTGCCAGGCTTTTGTACAGGCTGATCATCACTTTGTCTCGCGAGAATGGAGCAAGTTCGCCTGACGTATCTTTAACGACGAGTGTGGTCGTGTAGGTGAGAGTCTCTTCGGTGCTGACTACACTCCCGCAGATGGTACAGCGTCGCCGTCGCCAGATGCTGTTGGAGTGGCGTTTAGACCGCGAATTAACGACTTGAGTGGCGTTACGACAATAAGGACATACCATGTCAACATATTGACATTACGGTAGAAAAAAAGCTAGTGGAAAACACTATGAAAATAGTGGAAACAAAAACCACCCCTGTTGGGTGGTTTTTAGCTAAAAATCTATCATATTGCTAAGCCGACTTTACGATGCGGAGGCGGCGGACTCGATTGGTTGGTTTTACAGGGGTGATGAGCTCCTCATAAAACAAAACAAAAGAATCTAATGTACTCGTTGTCTTAGTACTCACTAAGTCTTCCCGTTTAACCGAACTATCTTACTATGTCGCACAATGCATGTCAAGATGATAACCGACAGAATAGCGGGCGCATTTAAGGAGGGAATCCTGCGATTACCTCTTGAGAATAACAGAGAAGTACGGTATAGTTGACCTGTTCTGACGAAAAGCGGGCTCTTAGCTCAGTTGGCTAGAGCGCTTCCTTGACGTGGAAGAGGTCAGAGGTTCGAATCCTCTAGAGCCCACCAGCAGAGCACATTATATCCACCTCTGGTGGATTTTTTATTTCGGTACAGTAAACGTACAAGGTTTCTCATATACGGTATATATTTTTATTGTCTATCCACAAGGGGAATAGTAGAAAATACAATATTAATGTACTAGCCATATCGTACCGACTACATTATATTAGGTCATGGAGTTGATGTTTTGGGATGTGTTATACTCACATCGAGTGATGATGTGGCTTAACCATCCACGGAGCTCCGCTGGCCGCCAAACGTGCGCAACGTGATGGCATGAGTGCCTCGCATGTTCGCGAGGAAGTCCGGTGGAACCGCCCGGTAAATCCGGGTCCGAGACGCGCTACTGATGAAGTACATCTGCGAGAGTACTGCACCAGAAGCGCGTCTCTTTTATTCTAAAAACTAATTCTGCTAGGAGGCGGCATAGTGGACAACTCAGACAAAAATCTTTATGCAATGCGGCATAGCCTGGCTCACATCCTGGCGAGCGCCGTACAACAACTTTACCCCCAGGCCAAATTTGGTGTTGGGCCAGTCGTAGAGCATGGCTTTTATTACGATATCGATCTTGGCGAGATGAAGCTGTCCGAGGATGCTTTTGCACGTATCGAAGAAGAGATGCGCAAAATCATTGCTGCAGATGAGCAGTTTGAGCGGTTTGAGACTTCGATTGATGAGGCGATTCAATGGGCCGCCGACAACGACCAGCCGTACAAAAGGGAATTACTGAATGATTTGAAACGAGCCGGTACTACGGTCGCCAAAGAGCTGGATGCCGATCAGCTCGGTGTATCGACCGAAGGCGAAGCTCAAATAGAGCGAGTTTCTTTCTATCGCAATGGGTCATTTACGGATCTTTGCCGTGGACCGCATGTAGAGTCGACTGGCAAAGTGGGGGCGTTTAAATTGCTGCGCGTGAGCGGAGCGTATTGGCGTGGTAATGAGAAGAACGCCCAGATGCAACGCATCTATGGCGTGGCCTTTGCGAGTGATAAAGAGCTACGGCAGCACCTTACCATGCTTGAGGAAGCCAAAAAGCGCGACCACCGCAAACTTGGTAAAGATCTCGACCTCTTCCTGTTTTCAGATTTGGTTGGTTCTGGTTTGCCACTATTCACCCCGCGCGGCACGGTCCTACGAGAGCAATTGCAGTCCTTCGCTGAAGAACTACGGAAAGCAAGTGGCTTTGAACGGGTGAGTATTCCGCATATCACCAAGACCGAGCTGTATAAAGTCTCAGGGCACTGGGATAAATTTGGCGACGAACTTTTCTTGGTCGAGAGCCAGGAAACCAGTGACAACTTCGCACTGAAGCCGATGAACTGTCCCCACCATAATCAGATTTATGCCTCTCAGCCGCGCAGCTACCGCGATCTGCCGATCAAATACTTCGAGACTACAACGGTGTATCGGGATGAAAAGACCGGCGAGTTAGGTGGCTTGAGCCGCGTGCGTTCTATTACGCAAGATGACAGCCACGCCTATGCGCGACGCGACCAGGTTGAGGAAGTCGTGGCCGGCCTCATTACTGATATTCAGACACTCTATGGCACACTGGGGCTGCGCTTGCGGGCACGGCTCAGCTTCCGTGATGCGAGCGATAAATACCTTGGAGAACAGACGCTGTGGGATGAGGCGCAGGCGACAATCCGTGGTTTGGCCGAGAAAAATCAACTCGAGTTCTTTGAAGCGACTGGTGAAGCGGCATTCTATGGTCCAAAAATCGACTTCATGGGCATGGATGCCATTGGCCGAGAACACCAGGTAGCAACCGTCCAGCTCGATTTCGTGCAGCCGGAACGGTTTGAACTTGAGTATACTGCCGAAGATGGTAATGCCCAGCGGCCGGTCATGGTTCACTGTGCGATTTTGGGCTCTATCGAGCGATTCCTGTCGGTCTATATTGAGCACACGGCCGGAAAGTTCCCGGTCTGGCTTGCCCCGGAACAGATTCGGCTGATTACCGTGAACCAAGAGGATGAGACGGTAGCGTTTGCCGAAAATATCCGAGCTCAAGCCAAAAAGCTGGGACTGCGTGCGGTAGTCGATAATTCGAACGAATCGGTTGGCAAGAAAATCCGTAATGCCGAAATTTGGAAAGTTCCATATGCGGCAGTGATTGGTGAGAAAGAAATCCGCACCAATCGCGTGCAGCCACGTATTCGGCAAGATATGAACGTAATCGCGGCACACCCGGAGCTTGGTTTCGAAGAGTTCCTGAAGACGGTAGCGAACGAAACCAAAACACGGGTCAACAAGTCCTCTCTTTAGGCTATGGAGCGGAGCGAGCCGGGTTTTCGTGAACGGGTCGAGGCGGTTGTGGCTCAGATACCTCGAGGGCGAGTTATGACCTATGGTCAGCTAGCTGCCCTATGTGGCAATGCGCGGGCGGCGCGGATCGTTGGTGGCATTGCTCATTTTGGCGATCCTGAGCTGCCATGGCAGCGAGTCGTGAACAAGCAGGGCGGACTAGCTGCAGGTTACCCAGGTGGCCGGCGAGCGCATGGTGCGGCTTTGGAACAAGAAGGGGTCATCGTATGCGACGATCGTGTCGATGTCGGTAAGCTGCTGTGGTGGCCGTCAGAAAAAGGAGAAACCGATGCCTAATGCCCCCTTGCTGGCTATCGTGGGGGAAACGGCCAGTGGTAAATCAGACCTAGGGCTAACGCTTGCCGAACGGCTCAATGGGGAAATCATCTGCGCCGATTCGTGGACCGTATATAAAGGCTTCGATATTGGAAGCGCTAAGCCTTCGGCCGAAGAGCGAGCACGGGTGCGCCATCACTTGCTGGATGTCGCTGACCCTCGAGAGGGATTTAGCGCCGTACTCTTTCAACGGCTGGCTAAGCAGGCCATCAGTGATATTGCGGGACGCGGTAAGCTACCTATTATCGTGGGGGGGACTGGTTTGTATGTCGATAGTGTTTTGTATGATTACAGTTTTTTGCCGCCGTCCGATCCCAGCTATAGAAAAGAGCTGGAGGCACTCACTGTGCCAGAGTTGCTCGACCGGGCTGTTACTATGGGGCTCGACATTTCGATGATTGATACGCGGAACAAGCGACGGATTATTCGGCTGATTGAGAATGCGGGAGCTCTGCCCAGTCGCAAGGAACTACGTGCGAACACGATGGTGTGCGGCTTACGGCTGCCGCGTGAGGTACTACGCCGGAGAGTTGAAGCGCGGGTGGAAGCTATGGTGGCCGCTGGGTTGGAGCAAGAAGTCACGGCTTTAGCTCAGACGTACGGTTGGGATGTGGAGCCGATGAAAGGCATTGGCTATCGAGAATGGCGGCCTTATTTTGAAGGGGTGCAGACGCTGGCCGAAGTTCGAGCGCGAATCGTGAAGTCAACCATGGACTTGGCGAAGCGACAGCGCACCTGGTTCAAACGAAATAATAGTATTCACTGGCTTGACTACCCCTGTGAAACAACCGAACTAGTTGATATTGTAACAACAGTTCTGAACAAATAACATTTAATACCGCAGACTGATTTGGTACACTGTAATCATGGTTGAACAATTGTTTGGATCGAAGACGCGAGTGAAGCTACTGCAGTTATTCTATGCCAATCCAAATCGATCATTTTATGTTCGCGAGATTACTCGTAAAATTGACGAGCAAATCAATTCAGTCCGGCGCGAACTTGCTAACCTTTTGAGCGCAGGAATCATTAGTTCGGATACGACGAACAATCGATTGTATTATGAAGTGAACCAGGACTATGAGCATTACGATGCCTTCCTATCTATTTTCGGGGCAAACACTAAGAAGGCGAAACCTGTCAAAGATGATGCCCGCGAAGGTCTCAAGGCGCTCGGTAAGGTCGACTTAGCAATCTACACCGGCACGTTTACCCGTGATGAATCAGCCGGTATCGACTTACTGCTGGTCGGTGACATCAATAGCCATGCTCTCGATAAGTATATTACCGAGCTCGAACAAAAAGAAGGCCGGGATATCCGCTATACTGTCATGACGACCAAAGATTTCTTATACCGTAAACAAATCAAAGACCGGTTCGTAGCGAACATTGCTGACGCGAAGAAGCAGGTGCTGGTCGATAAAGATAATATGTTAGGAGATAACTAGTTGATGGACGTACAGTTCTACGGTGCTAATTGCATAGTATTTTCAAACAAAGAGCTTCGCTTGGTGGTCGATGATAACCTCGCTCAGCTAGGGGCCAAATCGGTTACGAAGCCTGATGATGTCGTCCTCTTTACGGGACCGCATGATGAAAAGCCAGTCGCGCGGATGCTCATCGATATTCCGGGCGAGTATGAGATCGGCAATGTGTCTATCCAGGGTATTCCAGCGCGGGCACATATGGACGAAGCCGGAACGTTGCACGGGACGATGTACAAGCTAACAGTCGGCGAATTGGTGTACCTGGTAACCGGCCACATCTATCCAGAGCTTAGTGATGAGCAGCTCGAAGCAATCGGCATGGTGGACGTTATGTTTACGCCGGTTGGCGGCAATGGCTTTACCTTGGATCCTGTCGGGGCACAGAAAGTAATTCGCGCCGTCGAGCCTAAAGTAGTCGTGCCAACTCACTACGAAGATACCAAGCTGCAGTTCGAGGTGCCCCAGCAGCCGCTCGAAAACGCTATCAAGGAAATGTCGCTCGAACCGAAAGAGCGAGTCGAGAAGCTGCGTCTGAAAGCCGCTGATCTCAGTGACATCACACAGTTGATCGTGCTCGAAAAAGTCGCGTAGTTCTTGGGCGTATGCCTGATATACAAAAACACCGTCTGGAAGGACGGTGTTTTTACTAGCAAATTGATCCCTAGGCGCTGATCAAACCCTTTTTCTTAAGGGTGCGCAGAGCTTGGGTGCTGACTTTTAGCTTGACCTTCTTACCGTCGACGATAATGGTCTTAGCTTGCAGGTTTGGCTTCCAGACTTTCTTGGTGTGACGCTGAGAGAAGCTGACATTGTTGCCGTACTGCTTTCCTTTGCCGGTTACATCGCATTTTTGCATATGATTAGTCCCTTGATGATTGTTCAGCTTTCTACTGTACCCTAAGCACTAACAGATGTCAATGATGCTATACTGAACTAAATGGACCTATCTATCACGGGATTTTCGCTCGTCGTCATTTTCATATCGCTGGTGGTATCGATTAGCCTGCACGAAATGATGCACGCCTATGCTGGTCTGAAACTTGGTGACACTACCGCACTCGAGCACGGTCGCATCAGCCTCAATCCGCTCAATCACATTGATCCGTATTTGACATTACTACTGCCGGCGATTACTTTAGCGTTATTTCACGCACCCATCTTAGCGGCAAAGCCGGTCCCGTTTGATCCCACGCGGGTGCGCTACGGTGAATATGGTGCAGCGCTGATTGCGCTGGCCGGGCCGTGTACGAATTTAGGACTGGCAATCATTGCCGGGCTAGCCGTGCGATTATTCGGGGTAGATAGCGGAGTACTTGGTGACGTACTGACCACTTTTGCCTTAGTCAATGTCGGGTTGTTCGTGTTCAATATGGTACCGATTCCCCCACTTGATGGCTCACGGGTACTGTACGCGGTGGCACCAGAAACAGTGCAGGCATTCATGGCACAGCTGGAGCAATTCGGACTTATTATCATCTTTGGTCTTATCCTGGCGGTACCGGCCTTCGGTAATCTGCTGCAAAATATTGACGCCAGCGTTACCCAATTCCTCTTCGGCTAACGTATAATAAGAGAGGCTCGGCACTCGTCTGCCGATAAATGATAATCTGAATACCTATCATTCGGGAGTTTTATAACAGCCAGACCGTGGTCTCGGCTGTGCGAACACCCACCTGGTTTAATGCCAGGTTGTCATTCGGTGGGACTTGTCGGGCCACTAAAGACGGGGTGTGGCGCAGTTGGCTAGCGCGTACGGCTGGGGGCCGTGAGGTCGCAGGTTCGAGTCCTGTCACCCCGACCAAACAAAAAGTCCGAGGAATTCCTCGGACTTTTTGTTTACCGGACCATCCTCTTCGCTATAATTGGTTGTAATGAAAGCACTTAAGCTTGATCATGAACTAGCCGAAGCGGTCCGTGCCGGCACGAAAACCTCAACTTGGCGGGTATTCGATGACAAAGATCTGGCGGTAAACGACCATGTCATATTGATTGATAAAGTAGACCCGCATGACCGTAATAGCTGGACTCCATTCGGCGAAGCCGATATTGAACGTATCGTGGAGAAGCGGTTGGCTGACATCGGCCCAGAGGATTATGATGGCCACGAAGAGTACTCTTCACTACAGGAGATACTTGAGACCTACCGCCATTATTATGGCAATGGCGTGACACTTCAGACACCGGTGAAAATACTCTACTTCCATTTCGTGCCATATGACCCCGAACGGCAACGAGCACTCGCGAGCACTGGCGGAAGTGGTGAGGCAGGCGCTAACGGCGTACAGCTGTATGCGGACGGTGGCTCCCGGGGTAATCCTGGACCGTCGGCAAGCGGCTTCGTGTTGCTCGATGCCCATGACAAAGTGCTGGTGGACGAAGGAGTTTTTCTCGGTGTCACGACCAACAATCAGGCCGAGTATACCGCCTTGAAGTTGGGCCTTGAAGAGGCACGCCGTCGAGGCGCGCGCCAGGTACGGGTATACATGGACAGCCTGCTCGTTATCAACCAGATGAAGGGCATTTTCAAAGTGAAAAATCGTGACCTTTGGCCAATTCATGACGCCATTCAGCAATTGGTCAGTCAGTTTGAAAAAGTAACGTTTACGCACATTCCGCGGGAGCTCAATAAAGCGGCCGATGCAGCGGTCAATCGGGCCCTTGACGCCCGGATCACCGATAGTCCGCTGCACGAAGTGCTATAATAAACCCCGCTAGGTTACTGGCTAGTCGCCTCATTTTCGAGGAGGAAAGTCCGGACAGCGCAGGGAAGGGCAGTTGCTAACGGCAACCGGGAGTAATCCTAGGGAAAGTGCCACAGAAACGAAACCGCCACTTCGGTGGTAAGGGTGAAACGAGCGGGGTAAGAGCCCGCAGCAAACGTTGGTGACGACGTGAGAAGGTAAACCCTGCCTGCTGCAAGGAGATGGATTCTTGGAGCTTTAAGGCTCGAAGCGTCCCGCTAAGGATTCGTCGCAAGATCCGCGTGACCTTGTCGGCGACGGCAAGGCTAGATAGATGACTGGCTAAAACAGAATCCGGCTTACGGGTAACCTGGCACTAAAAAAGACCTCATATGAGGTCTTTTTTAGTGCGGTCACTCTAGCGCTTATTTCTTAGCGGCTTTGGCGACTGCGGTGAAGGCTTTTGGCTCGTGGACGGCCAGCTCAGCCAAGATTTTGCGATCCAAGGTGACGTTAGCGGCCTTGAGACCGGCAATCAGCTTGCTGTAAGTAGTGCCATTAAGGCGAGCAGCGGCATTGATGCGGGCATTCCACAGCTGACGGAAGGTACGTTTGCGGTTCTTGCGGTCGCGCGTGGCAAACTGCAAGGACTTGGTGACAGCCTGACGGCCGCGCTTGATGCTCACCCGGTTAGGGTGAGACATACCTTTGGTAGCCTTACGCAGCTTCTGGTGAGTTTTGTGGGCGGCGACGCCGCGCTTGACGCGCATTATTTAGCCCCCAGGCGAAGCTTGAGGTTTTTGATATTGGCGCCTGTTGCGGTGCTTAAACCGTTCAGGCTGCGCTTGCGCGCGCCACTTTTCTTCTGTAGGAAGTGGTTCTTATTAGGGTGGCCCATGCGGACTTTGCCGTTTTTTGACAGCTTGACCCGGTCCTTGGTGCCGCTATGCGTCTTGAGCTTTGGCATGCTGATTACTCCTTATCACAAAATTTAGCTGTTTGCCCGCCAGCTGCGGTGCTTGGTCGACTACTATTGTATCACCGAACCCTTCGATTACCTTCTCGGCTAGCGTGAAGCCGATATCCTTGTGGGCAAGCTCCCGACCCCGGTAAAAAATAGTGATTTTTACCTTGTGACCGGCTTGCAGGAACGTGGTAACCTTGCTGAGCTTAACCCCGAGGTCGTGCTCACTTATCTTCAGCCCGAAACGCATCTGTTTCATTTCAAGAGCTTTGGCGTTGCGCTTGTTCTTCTGCAGTTGCTTCGTCCGTTGGTAGTTGAATTTGCCCCAATCGACAATTTTGGCTACCGGCGGTTTGGCATCTGGTGAGATTTCTACGAGATCAAGGTCTTGTTCGCGGGCAATTGCCAGCGCCTCTTGCTTGCTGAAAACTCCAAGCTGGTTGCCATCGGCGTCAATGACTCTGAGCTGCGATGCCTGAATTGCTTCGTTCAGGCGGGTTGGTTTGGCGATAAGTACGTCTCCTTGCCTTGCTTATTGATACCGACGTATTCTAACAGATAACGAAACAGGGGTCAAATAGAATGCTACAGGATAGTAGTTTGTGGGCGGAACTGAAGAGCTTCGGTAATGTGTTCGGCCTTTGTAGTTTTGGAATTAGCTAAATCAGCGATGGTACGCGCCAGTTTGACGACCCGCATATAGCTGCGAGCCGACAAGTCGAGTTTCTGGGCGGCCACATCGAGAATGCTGCGCGCTTCCGATTCAAGCAAAGCCAGGCGCTTGATGTCGGCATTGCTCATGCTGGCATTCAACTTCGTTTCACTCGAAAAACGCGCGTGCTGAGCCGCGCGTGCCGCTAAAATACGCTGCCGCATGGCCTTGCCAGCATGAGGTGTATTGCTGGTATTGAGCAGCCGCGCATGGTCAACCTCATGGACGTTTGCAAACAGATCAATACGGTCAGCGATAGGGCCGGAGATGCGTTGTTGATAACGCTGAATCTGATACGGCTGGCAGACGCAAGGTTTAGAAGTGCCATAAAAGCCACATGGGCAGGGGTTAGCAGTGGCGATTAAAGTAAAATTGGCGGGATAGGTCACCGTGTCCTTGGCTCGTGCCACGGTAATTAACTTGTCTTCGAGTGGCTGTCGCAGAGCTTCCAGGGTGAGTCGATTAAACTCTGGCAGCTCATCCATAAAGAGGACGCCTCGATGGCTAAGACTGATTTCACCTGGCCGGAGAGTATGTCCGCCACCCGTTATAGAAACATGGCTGGCACTATGGTGGGGAGCTCGGAAAGGCCGCTTGGTGACTGGCGCTTCGATCATTTCGCCTCCGAGGCTGTGTAACTGACTGACTTCGAGCATCTCCTCTTGGCTCAAGGGCGGTAGCAGCGCCGGCAGCGCTTTGGCAAGCATTGTTTTACCGGTGCCTGGTGGGCCACTGAAAAGTACGTTATGACCTCCAGCAGCAGCAATTTCGAGGGCCCGTTTGGCGGTGGCCTGACCGACAATATCAGCGAAGGGATCGACGGTGAGGCTATCGGGTACGAGGGGATAGTTGCCACTGCCGGTTTCGATGATGCTCGGATGTGCGACCGACCCATCAAGGGTTTGAATGAGCTCTCCCAAGCTCTTTAGCGGTATAAGTTTAATGTGAGGTACTAAAACTGCCTGAGCTAAATTATCTTCCGCGATATAGAACTCTCTAATACCCGTTTCGCGCCCCGCCAAAAGCTTACCGATAATCCCTCGAGTGGCCCGGATTGACCCGTCCAAGCCGAGCTCGCCTATAAAAGCGGACGCAACAGGGGAAACTAACCGTATCTGGCTATTTGCTAGGAGAATCGCGGTCGCCATCCCCAGGTCAAGGCCACTGTCTGTTTTTGGGATATCGGCCGGGGCCAAATTAAGGGTAATGCGTTTGCGTGGCAAGTCACCGGGGCTATTCGCAAAGGCGGCGCGCAGCCGTTCTTTGGCCTCGTCAACCGCTTTAGATGCTGAACCCACTATGACAATGCCCGGCAGGCTATTCGAAAAGCTGCACTGAATGTCTACAACGAGGCCTTTACTGCCATGCCCCATGATGCTCCGGACTACCGCACTCATGCCGTCATTTTACAAAGCTGTGTCAAATTCGCCAAAAACGGCCGCTCTTTTGCGGAGTCGACGCGCTGGCTCAACGATAAAAGAGAAAACTGACTATAAAAAAGAACAACCGCCTGCGAGAAGCGGTTGTTACAGATACGTTTTTGTTTTTGAGCACTTTTTTTATTCAAGTGCTAACCCTATCTTAGGCAACCGCTAGCGCTTTGTCAACGCTAAATTTCCCATATTTTTTGGCGATTCTGTGCATAACTGGTAAAGGCCTTACTGCCCTATTTTTGTAGGGCTCACAATATGCATCCCGGAGCTATCAAAATGCATAAGCTTATTGACAAAACAGGCCCGTTGTAGTAGTATCAAACTTGTAAGTTACCAAAACAAAAACACTTACAATTCGGATTGATCGGGGAGGGTCATCTGCTAACGCTCAGAGCACCTCACGGTGTAATGAGCGGTCAGTCATACTCATGAATGACAAGCGCTATTTAATCTACATATTTGAGCGGTTTTGTCTTCATTGAGCTTTAGGGACGTCGCATCTGCGGCGTCCCTTTAAATTTGCTACACTGCTAGTATGCGCGATGCTCCGCCTCCCATAGCTGCTAAACTACATATACTGCCACGCCGGCGTTCAATTGTTTTTGTAGGCAGCTTGTTGGTGGGCAATATAGTAATATTCTGCTCCAGCGATCCATTGAATAGTTCGGCAGTGATAGTTATCCTCGGGTTTATCGTGGCCGCTTTAAACATCTTGCTGGCCATTACTGCTTTGCTGACATTCGCCGTACTGATTTCTCCACCCCTGTTACGATACCGCCGTCGGCTTACAATTCTTATTTGGATATTCTGTACTCTGATGCTCGCTCTTTGCTCAACCGGACAGCTGACCGTTAGGGATGTCGTGGTGGTGCTTGTGGTAGGGCTGTTAGCTTATTTTTATAGCCTCTACTTCAAACTCCCCCTCTCACGTAAAACGGCATAGTGGATGTGGCCGTGAGCTGTATAATTAGGGTATGGCCGATTTTATTCCGCAACCAGGGTCTCAGTTACCTGGAGTGCCAACTGATCAAGTCTCCTCGGGCGCGTCAGCGCCCGCGCAAGTAGCCGCTCAGCCGTATGGCACCCCACATTCAGGAGATGTCGTTGCCCAGGCACAAGCACTACTCCAGAATGTATCGAATACGCCCCACGATACAGCTGAACAGTTCTGGCGCCTAAAGCAACAAGTCCTTCGCGAGGTGTATCAACTTGATATCGACTAGTCGGGTGGGGCTATTCCTAATATCGCCTGTGGGCTACTATAAGAAGTAGAGTATGTTATTTTCCAACGACAGCACCAAGGATCCACGCTACGTAGAGAAGGGGTTACAATTTGTTCCCCTGTATATTCATCTCCCCCCGCAGAGTGATGATATCGCTGCGGGCGGGCGGGATGCACGCGATGTGGTGGACGAGAATGTCTCCAAGGCTCAAGTTATTTACAGTATTATTGCCAGTACTTTCGAGAATGATAAGAAAAAGAGAGAAGGTCAGCCACACTTTAGCTTTGAGATTGTAGGGACGGCCGGTTCGATCGGTATGTACGCGGTAGTGCCAGCCGACATGCTCGAAATCGTGAAGCAGGCAGTCACGAGTGCCTACCCAACGGCCCGGCTAGAGATGGTAAGAGACTACAATATTTTCCATCAAGCAGTGCGCTCTGAGGGTATTGCCGGTGGGGAATTTGAGCTGAAAGAGAAATATGCTTTCCCTATTGCAACGTACCAAGATATAAAGCGAGACACCATACAGGCCTTGCTTAGTTCGTTGTCAAGTTTACAGAACGAAGATGGGGTGGCAATCCAAATACTGTTGCGTCCCGCTGACGAATCGTGGCGCAAAACAGCCAAAGACATAGCCGACAAGAAGCGGAAAGGTAAGTACAACAGCAAGGGGGGCTTAGAGGTCGTCGGTGATACATTGAAGCAGATGGCCGTGGCGTTGGTTAAGGCTCCCGAAGATGGGGCTAAAGAAGATGAGAAGAAGGAGCTGTCGGGCCTCGATCGTTCGGTCGTGGATGCCATTGAAGAAAAAACCCGTTATGCCGGCTTTGAAACTGCCATCCGAGTGGTGGTGGCCTCGGCTAGTTCGGCGCGCGCGAATGCTATCCTAAACAACATTGTGGCATCGTTTTCGCTCTATGATGCTCCCAGTAAGAACGGTTTTAAGTTCACGCGCTATAAAGAAGTAGAAAAAATTACATCGAATTTGTTACTCAGGAGTTTTCCCCGGGAACAGAGAGAACTGATTCTAAATGCTGTTGAACTTGCAACATTATTTCATTTCCCGGACCAGTCTAACATCCCAACTTCCCAGCTCAGCAGGCAAGAATCAAAACAGGTGGATGGCCCGCGCAACATGCCGGAAAATGGCTTACTTCTCGGCTATAATATCTTCCGGGGCGACAAGAAACCGGTCCGTATTGCGCTCCCGGACCGTCAGCGTCATATTTACGCCGTTGGACAAACCGGTACCGGTAAGACGACTCTATTGGAGAACTTAGCGCTACAGGATATGTTGAATGGCAATGGCTTTGCCTTTGTAGATCCACACGGTGATATTGCCGAGAAGCTGCTCTCAATGGTGCCGCGCGAGCGAACGGAAGATGTCATTTATTTCTGTCCGGCCGACATGGATTACCCCATGGGACTTAACTTGTTCGAGTTTCAGAATCCTGATCAAAAGGATTTCCTGATCCAAGAGTCCCTTAACATGCTGTACAAGTTGTATGACCCACAACATCAAGGTATTATGGGTCCCCGTTATGAACACTTGTTCCGTAATGCCGCTTTGGCAGTCATGGCGGACCCAGCCGGTGGGACGTTTATCGACATTCCGAAACTTTTCCGCGACCCACAATACGTCAAACAGAAACTGAAGTACATCACAGACCCGAATGTGCTCGAGTTTTGGCAAAAGGAGATGCCCCAATCTCAGCGTTCGAATGAATTCGGTGATGTTGTCAGCTGGTTTGTCAGTAAATTCGGCGCATTTTTGAGCAATGAAATGATGCGCAACATTATCGGACAGACCAAAAGCGCGTTTGACTTGCGCGACATTATGGACAACAAAAAGATTCTGCTCGTGAACCTTAGTAAGGGCCGTACCGGGGATCTGAACTCTAAGCTGCTGGGCATGTTCTTTGTTATGAAGTTCCAGGCTGCGGCAATGAGCCGGGCGGACATCCCCGAAGAAGAGCGGGTTGACTTCTCCTTGTATGTCGACGAGTTCCAAAACTTCTCAACAGACTCTTTTGCAACGATCATGTCTGAAGCCCGGAAATATCACCTGAACCTTATCGTGGCCAACCAGTTCACTACCCAGCTTACTGAAGAAATTCGTGATGCGGTGTTCGGTAACATGGGTACTATCGTCTCGTTCCGCGTAGGCCAGAACGATGTAGAAATGTTGTCAAAATACTTTCAGCCTGCCTTTGGCCCTGAGGATTTACTCCGTGTTCCAAATCACAACACTATCGTACGTACCCTTGTGAATGGTGTGCCGACCCAGCCATTTAGCATGGCGACTTTGCCACCTCTCGGTAAGCCCAATCCCCGGTTAGCCTCGGCCCTCAAACAACTCTCGGCGGCAAAATACGGCCACCCTAAAGCCAGTGTTGAAAAGGAAATTTTTGAGCGCATGAAAACGATCACGCCGCCGGCTGCATCGACTGCAGCGCCGAGTCCATGGTCGACCTCTGCTTCGCCTGCCATGGCTGGGGGGCGCACACCAGTCGCCCCGGCGCCAGGCACTTCGGGCGCGACGGAAGGGGCTGGTAAGGGGCCGTCATTCTTGGATGAGTGGCTAAACAAGCGGAAAGCGGCTAAACCGGCGACTATCTCCCAGCCTTCCTTGGGAGGGGCCAGCCATACGCCAGCGTCCCCGGTGTCAGCCCCGCACCATATGACTGCATACAAAAGAGAACCAGCACTGAGCAAGATTGATGAGGATGAACATAAAAGTTCTACACACAAGGTAATTAAGCCACTGCATGATTTGCGCCATAGTCCGCTTGAGAAGAAAAATATTTCCAGTGAAGCACTTGAACTCGAGGAAGTTAACGAAATCGCCCAGGAACTCAAGAAGAACCTTGGAGAGCACCCCGAGCCACAGCTTGGCAAGTCAAAACTCAAGATAGCTGATGTGCCGCAGGAACAGATCCCACCTAAGGTCGAGGATGCAGTCGAGTTGCCACCCGTATCCGTCAAGCCGCAGTTGGATCCCCAGCCGATTCGCGATCATCCTGACGAGAACGATACTATCCAGATCGATCAAGACGGCAATCTCGTGTATCGCAGTTCTGACAATTAGGCGTGGTTGTGCGCGGCGCACAAGTATTCTATAATTGTGTATAAGTGGGACAATTTAAACACGGTATGAGGGTTATTTAACGGTGTCGAAACAAAAAGATTATGGCGCAGAGCAGATTCAGGTCCTTGAAGGACTAGAGCCCGTACGTAAGCGTCCGGGTATGTATATTGGTGGTACCGGTGTCGAAGGAGTCCACCACCTCGTATGGGAGATAGTCGATAATGGTATCGACGAAGCGTTGGCGGGTTATGCGACTGAGGTAATAGTGACACTGCAAGCCGATGGCGGCGTGCGGGTGTTTGATGATGGTCGGGGTATTCCAACTGATATCCACCCCAAAACCGGCAAAAGCACGGTCGAAACCGTCCTGACGGTATTGCACGCTGGCGGTAAGTTCGGCGGCGGTGGCTACAAAGTATCCGGCGGCCTGCACGGTGTCGGTTCGAGCGTGGTGAATGCACTCTCCAGCAAGCTGCAGGTGCGTGTTTTTCAGAATGGCAAAATCCACGAGCAGGTGTACGAAACGGGTGTACCACAAGCCGACTTAAAGGTTGTCGGCAAAACTGATCTGCGTGGTACAGAGATTACCTTTTACCCGGATGCGACTATTTTCGAAACGACAGTCATTAACTACGAGACCGTACTTGATCGTTTGCGTCATGCGGCATACCTGACAAAGGGTGTTCGCACTACGTTGTACGACGAACGGAATGGTAAGCGTTACAGCTTTTACTTTGAGGGCGGTATCCGCAGCTACGTTAAGCATCTGAACGTCGGCAAAGAAGTGGTCGATGACGACATCTTCTATGTCGATAAGATGGTCAAGGATACGCAAGTTGAAATCTCCCTGCAATATACCGATGCCTACACTGAAACTATCAAGACATTTGCCAACAACGTGCTGAATCCGGACGGTGGTACGCACCTGACTGGCTTCAAAGCCGCCCTGACGCGTGTCATCAATGATTACGCCCGTAAGAACGGTTTATTGAAAGAGAAGGAAGAGAACCTAAGCGGTGAAGACACCCGCGAAGGCCTCACCTGCATCATCCTCGTTAAGCTGCCCGACCCGCAGTTTGAAGGCCAGACCAAGAACAAGCTCGGCAATCCGGAAATCCGTGGTTACGTCGAAACGGTATTGAGCGAGTATCTCAATTATTATCTCGAAGAACATCCTGGAGTGGCCCGGAAGATTGTCGGCAAGGCATTGCTGGCTGCTCGTGCTCGCAAGGCGGCACGCGCAGCCCGCGAGAACATTTTGCGCAAGGGCGTGCTGGACGGTGCTTCAATGCCCGGTAAGTTGGCCGATTGTTCATCCAAGGACCCGGCTAACTCGGAGCTCTACCTCGTGGAGGGCGATTCGGCTGGTGGGTCAGCCAAATCTGGCCGTGATTCTAAGACGCAGGCTATCTTGCCGCTACGCGGTAAGGTGCTGAACGTCGAGCGGGCCCGTCTTGACAAGATGTTGGCTAATAACGAGATCCTGAGCCTTATCAAGGCATTGGGTGTGGGGATTGAAGATTCCTTCAGCATCGACGGTCTGCGCTACCACCGGATTATCATCATGACCGACGCCGATGTTGATGGTAGCCACATTTCGACACTGCTCATGACATTCTTCTTCCGCTACATGAAAGAAGTGGTTGACGGCGGTCATCTCTATTTGGCTAAGCCACCGCTGTTTGAGCTGGTGAAGCAGGGTCGTAAGTCGAGCGTGTTTATCTATGATGAATCCGAGCTGGACGTGGTACTCGATGCCGAAATCGAGCGTCGTAAAAAAGAAGGTTTGAAAGTTTCGCTCGAAGACGACCGCCTACATCAGGCCGGCTTCGTCGAGCAGAAGCGTTACAAAGGTCTGGGTGAAATGGACGCCGAGCAACTGTTCGAGACGACGATGAACCCTGAAAAGCGCGTGTTGGTGCAGGTGAAAGTCGAAGATGCTGAAAAAGCCGATGCGATTTTCAACAAATTGATGGGCACTGAAGTTGAACTTCGCAAGAGCTTCATTCAGGCGAATGCTAAATTTGTAAAGGACTTGGATATTTAGGATGGCCGACCAGATACAACCCAACGATCAACCGGCGAACGATGAGCGGCGTCCTGTTAACGCGCCGATTGACGAAAACGCTCGCATGGAAGAACGTACGGCCGTAGAAGTTATCGAGGGACTGACACACTCCCGCCAGGTGGAGCGTCGCACCGTCGAAAACGTCATGGAAGACAGCTATTTGCGCTATTCCATGTCCGTTATTATCGACCGTGCACTGCCTGACGTGCGCGACGGCCTCAAACCGGTTCACCGCCGTATCCTCTACAGCATGAACGAAGATGGCTTGCGCTCCGGTGCCCGCCACCGTAAGAGTGCGAACGTGGTCGGTGCCGTCATGGCTCGCTATCACCCACACGGTGACAGCTCAATTTATGACGCCATGGTCCGTATGGCGCAGGACTGGTCGATGCGCTACACACTGGTGAACGGCCAGGGTAACTTCGGTAGTATGGATGGTGATCCACCCGCCGCATACCGGTACACCGAAGCTAAAATGGCTCGCCTGGCTGATGAATTGTTGGCCGACATCGATAAGGAAACTGTCGACTTTCGTGATAACTACGATGGTACGACCCAGGAGCCGACTGTACTGCCCGCCAAGTTACCACAGCTCTTATTGAATGGTCAGCTCGGTATTGCCGTTGGTATGGCGACCAATATCCCACCGCACAACCTGAGTGAACTCGTTGATGCCGAGATTGAATTGATTGATAACCCAAGCGCTACCCTCGATGACCTGTTGCAGCATGTGAAAGGTCCCGACTTCCCGACGGGCGGCCTCATCTACGGGAAAGATTCCATTCGCACCGCTTATGCCACGGGGCGTGGCGGAGTTGTCACTCGTGGCGTGGCGGAAATAGTTGAGGGCAATAAAGGCCGTCACCAGATTGTGATTACAGAGATTCCGTATGCTTTGAACAAGGAATCACTGGTGATTAAGATTGCTGACTTGGTTCGCGACAAGAAACTGACCGGTATTAGTGATATCCGAGATGAAACGGCTCGCGGAGCAGTCCGCATCGTCATCGACCTCAAGAAAGATGCGTATCCGAAGAAACTATTGAATCAGCTATATAAGCTGACCCCGCTACAGACGACCTTCCACTTCAACATGATGGCTCTGATCGACGGTATTCAGCCGCGTGTGCTCGGGCTGCAAGACATCTTAAGTGAACACATCAAGCACCGCCAATCGGTAGTCCGTCGCCGCACCGAGTTTGAACTCCGCAAGGCTCAGGAGCGTGCCCACGTCCTTGAAGGCCTCAAGATCGCGCTCGATCACATCGATGAGGTGATTACCACGATCCGCAACAGCGACACGACCGAAGAAGCTCAGGCTAATTTGATCGCTAAATTCAAATTATCGGAAATTCAAGCGCGTGCGATTCTGGCGATGCAGTTGCGTACGCTGGCTGGCCTAGAGCGCAAGAAGATCGAAGACGAACTGGCAGAGTTGCTCAAATTGATTGAAAAGCTGCAAAGCATTTTGGCTGACGAAAAGAAGATTCTCAAGATCATTAAAGATGAACTACTTGAAGTGAAGAAGCAGTACGGTGATGAGCGACGCACCCGGATTATTCCTGGTGAGCTTGGCAAGATGAGCGACGAAGATTTAATCGCTGACGAGCAGGTCGTCGTGACCTTAACGAGTGCCAACTACATCAAGCGCAGCTCGATTGCCGACTACAAGAAACAAGGCCGAGGCGGCAAGGGTCGTCGCGGTATGGCTACCCGCGAGGAGGATGCTATTGAACACCTTGTGAACGCCTCTACGCACGATTTCCTGCTGTTCTTCACCAATAAGGGCCGCGTGTTCCGTTTGAAGACGTACGAGGTTCCTGCGGCCTCTCTGAGCGCCAAGGGCGTAGCGATTGTTAACTTGCTCCAGCTCCAGCCGGAGGAAACGGTCAGTTCAGTTATCAACATTAGCAAAACCGATAGCGCCGCCAATCTTATCATGTGTACGGTGCGCGGTGTAGTGAAAAAAACACCATTTGAGCAATACCAGAATGTTCGCAGCAGTGGCTTGATCGCTATTAACTTGGACGATGGGGATGAGCTGAAGTGGATCCGCATGACAAGCGGTGATAATGAAGTGCTCATTTCGACCAGCCAAGGCCAGGCAATCCGTTTTCATGAAAAGGATGCTCGACCGATGGGCCGCGTGGCCCGTGGCGTCCGCGGCATTCGACTGCGAGCCGGTGACCACGTGATCGGTATGGATATCGTTGAGGAAAATTCGAGTATCTTTGTCATCAGTAAGTATGGCTATGGTAAACGCACTAAGGTAGCTCAGTTTACCCCGCACGCTCGTGGCGGCGTCGGCATCCGTTCCGCGGTGGTCAACAGTAAGACTGGCGAGCTGATAGGCGTCAAAACCCTGTCTGACGCGGACGAACAGGAGGTGATTATCATCTCGCACAATGGGCAGACCATCCGGTTAGGCATTAAAGATATTCCGGCGCTTGGTCGTGCCACCCAAGGAGTCCGCATCATGCGCCTGAATGATAATGACGAAGTGGTGAGCTTGGCGCTCGTCGATAAGAGCGATGAACCCGAAGATGAGGAGGAAGTAATCCTGGAGCCTCCCGCGGCGTAGGGTCGGGAAAGGCCAGCCCAAAAGACTCGGTCATTTTCGACCGAGTTTTTCTTATTGCATCACTTGGTAGTCAAAGGTGTAGGTCGCTCCTGGGGCTATGGGAGTACCGGTTTCGATAGAGAATCCAGTAGTACTGCTATCCCGGTAATACTGTAGGCCAGCCGCATTAGGGTTGCCGGGAGTCAGTGCAATGCGTGCGGCGGCGTTATAGGCGCTGCCGTATGTCACATCTACCAGGTCACCGGTGGCGGGGCTACAGCCGGTATCGATGGTGACTGTGACGGTTCCGGCCGTATCATTGCTGCCAGTATCCAGTGATACTGCGGAGGCGCTACAAACGCTACCAGCCGCTACGGTGGTGGTAGAAGTAGAATTGCCGGTTATAATATGGCCGTTAGTTGTCAGAGTGCCATGCACGGTAAGGTTACCATTTATAGTAATTTGCATACCGCTTGAGTCGGCGACAAATAGGACAGTGCCGGCAGCATTCTGGATCTGGAAGGCGGCTGTACTATTAGTGGCTGGCTTCACAATGACGCTACCACCCGCACCAATTCCGTTAGCTGCCCCACCTTGGAGAATGAGGTTACCGCCGCTGTTATTAGTCTCAGCCCCACCTTTGCCCGCATGTAAGGTCAAGTTACCGCCTGCGCCGCTAGCCGCTTGGATGAGACCCCATGAAGAGCTGGCAGCGCCAGTAAGAGTCAGTGAGCCTCGACTAGCAGTGAAGCTTGAAGCCGCGTTGGCGTTAAGGTTGATGACACCCCCGTTTTCCTGGATAGAGCCGTTGCCGCTATTAAGAGTGATCCCGCTACTACCGTTGATGGTCGTAGCGCCAATTTCATTCATATTACCAATAGTAAGGAGCTTAGCATTTGTCGCGCCAATGCTGATACTGGACATGGCGCTCGCTGAGCTCATGTCGGTGATCTGCATGTCGTCGAAGTAGTGCACTTCTCCATTGGCACCGCCAAAACGGATGGTGAAATAAAACTGAGTCGCGTCAGCGGCTGCCTGGCCTAGGCCAGTGATTTGTGTCCATTGGGTGGTGGTATCGGTCTGTGCAGTGAGGGCAATGGTGTTGCTGCCCATTTGAACTGAGGTGCTGATGTTATGCGGCGTAGTGCCGGCACGTACCCAGTATGAGAAGTAATAAGTGTGGCCAGGTACCGGTTTGGCGAACCCACTGGCATTAAGATTCGTTTGGATACCGTAAAAGCCACCAGCATCAGTAGTGGTGACCTTAAGGCTCTGTGAGCCACTGTGCGCCTGTTCGGTGGTCGTAGTTACGGAAGTGCTAAACCAATTCTGCATAGCATCGACGCCATCCTCAAAGCCTTTGTTCTCGATGACCTCTCCGTCAACAATGCCGACACCGGTGTCGATGTTAATATCTCCCGAGGCAGTCGTTGTCGAATCGCCGGTACTAATTGTGATACCGCCAGTAACGCCCGCGCCGGTGCCGGTCTGGAGGGAGATGTGGCCATTACCTGTAGTATTGACGGCAACGTTGCCGGTTGTAGGATTGATTGACAACATGTCATCATCAACTGTCAGACCACCGGTAATCGCCGTGTCGTTGTCCAGGTCGATAGCAGTAGCATTAGTGCCGCCGACGTGCAGGGCAATGGCAGTAGCGGTATCGACTACCGGTGCTTGAATACGAGCAGTGGCATTTACGGTGTTAGCCTGCACAATATCGCTTGCGGTCAGGGAGCGGACTACACCAGCACCCGAGATAGTAAAATTGCCACTCTGCGTTACACCTGGCGTGCTTCCCTGAAGTAGCACCGCATTAACGGATCCGCCAATGTAGTTATTGATAACCGTGTCGCCTTGATTCGTCACGAAAGTGTTGTTAGTGACAGTGCCGCCAAGGCTGATAAAATGCTTGCCGTTGTAATACAACAATTGCTTGGTTGTGTTATCAAGATAAATTTGTCCGAGTACCGGATTGGAGGGTGTGATGGTCGGTGCCAGCACAATTGAACCGTTGGCTTGTAGCTGCCTGTTTACTTCCAGATATTGTTCACTCGTCGAGAGGGGTACGGAGGGGAGACTTGGTAGGGTAAGATGCGTTGATGGGAAGTTGCCAAGCTGCAAGCTAGCTTGGGCGGGGTGGCGATAAATCAGGAATAATGCAATGCAGGCCACGAGTGCTACCGCGATAACTCCAAGCAAACTAAGACGCACCAGTTGCCGCTGGTGCTGCTTGTGCTCGTAGAGCTTGATTTGACTAGTCATCTCGGCATTATCATCGAGCGGAATTGGTGCTGCCGAGTCGAGGGCTATGCCTTGTCTCGGGATATTGCTACCAACTCCGGCTGGAGGCGCCGGGCCGCTGGGCTGCATTTTTGTTTTTTACTCCTACCTGTAGTATAGAAGTCCTACTGGATAAGCACAAGGGATTTACGCGACACAAATTAAGCACGTAATAGCAAGTAACTGGCCAGAGCGCCGCCGCCGGCCAATACAATGGCAATCAACAGAATCTGGTACAGTCCCCGTCTGATATTTGCGGCCGCTAAGGGGTTACGTCCTATTGCTTGCATTGCCGAACGCACCCCTGAGTAAACCAATATAACAGCACTCATAAAACCCAGCAGCACTACTAGCCCAGCTAAGATAATGCGGAGGAGTGAGACTTGGCGCCCCGCAAGACTGTAGGCAAGGTTTTGAATAAATGGCGGCAAGAAATTACTACCTGGCGCTTGGTAGTAGGCAGTGCCTACTCGTAAGGTAACGTAACCAAGCTGTACCGAATGTTTTTTGCCCGATTCGTCACGTATAGAGGCGGTGCGGCTAATAGAGAAATCACTTTGCGTGGTTCCGACGACCTCTCCGTCCGTGGTTGCCTTCATGCCTACACCGGCAATTGGTGATGGTGCTATCTTGTCGCCGCTGTGTATCGTGCCGTTGATATTGCTCACGAGAGCAGTGGTCGTGCCATTTAACACAACTTGGACTTGACTCTTATCGCTACTGATTGCGATAGCAGGATTCTGATCGGCAACGCCGACCAGTCGACTGGCCGTAGCGGTCATAGCGAGCTCGACAGTGTCACGGGGATTGTCTGATGTAAAGCTTACGAGGGCGCCCTCACTTACCCTGCCATTACCATTGTCGACACGGTAGCCTTGGGCGATTGCGCTACTTTGTGGAGCGGTTACCGCACTCGCGACGTCGCTTCGTGTCTGCAGCATGAAAATACAAAAAAACGGTAGCAGGCAGAGTACCCTAAAATGATGTCGCCTCAATGTATCTCTTATCGCCATGTGAGTATTATGCCTATGCTTTTAGCATATCATACAGGGGAGGCGCGACGACTCACCTAAACCGTGTGGGGTGTGAAGCTGATCCCGTAACAGGCTGGGAGTGTGGCCAGTCCCAGCTTAAACTAGTGATGTGGGAAACACTACAAAGATCGACAATTATATCCTTGACGTAAGGGAGTTAAGTCGCTACAATTGGTGGCTAGTGCTTCAGGGGTGCTTTTAGAGTGGCTCCGAAGAGGACGTTAAAAATTGAATAGTGCAAATCAACGTCAGTTCATATTTTTGAACTATGTTTTAA
>Ga0164242_10000446_pt1 | contig 49810 bp, 42 predicted proteins | sample OricomgcompostMG_FD_108783 | JGI IMG/M metagenome (GOLD analysis project Ga0164242, IMG submission 108783) | Miracle-Growth compost microbial communities from Emeryville, California, USA - Original compost - Miracle growth compost (MG) ...
AAGTGCGGAGCCTTGAAGTAGTCGGTCCACAGCACCCAGAGGTGGTGCTTGACCAGCTCGGAGCGCTGCTCCTTGATGATCACCGCACGGGTACGGAAGTCAGGGTCGTCGCTGTCGGCGACCTTGCCGATGATGGCCTTGATCGACTCGGCCTCGATGCGGGCCTGAGCGGGGTCGTAGACGCCACACGGCAGGTCGCAGTGGGCCGAGACCTCGAGGGTGGGTGCGAACAGTCGCGCGAACATGCGGGTCCTCTCGTCGAACGGATGCGTTCCGACTGCGACACTACTCGCGTGTCGCAGCGTGCTCCACGGGTACCCACTCCTCGGTTCGGTCTGGCACGCGTCAGCGGAGAATCGATGACGCCGACACTGCGTCCCGGCGACCGGTTGCTGATCGTCTACCGGCGTACGCCGGCGGCAGGGTCGCTGGTGGTGGCGCGCTTCGCAGACGGCACGATCGCGGTCAAGCGAGCGGTCGAGCGACGCGTAACCCGGACCGGCGAACCGGGATGGTGGCTGCTCAGCGACAACCCCGCTCAGGGCGTCGACTCGCGACATCGCGGGGTGGTGGCGGCGAGCGACGTACGGGCCGTGGTGGTGGGTCGGCTCTGGCCGCGTCCGGGTCGGTTGCGGCAGCCGGTGAACGCGTGAGGTGTGTGAGCCAGGCCATGACAGCAGCCCCTCCTGCATCGCAATCTCCTGTGCCAGACTGACCCGAAGCTGTGGAGGCACCCTCTCCGGAGCCGCTCTGTCCGCGCACCACCCTCGGCGCGAAGCCTCATCCGCCTGTCCGAGATTCGAGAGTTGCGCTGCCATGACTGATTCCCACCACCCCTTCGCCGGCGACCCCGTCTTCGATCTGCACGTCGGCGGCAAGATGGCGATCGCCGCCACTGCCTCCGTCAACGACCGCGAGTCGCTCTCCAAGGCCTACACGCCGGGTGTGGCCCGCGTCTGCACCGCCATCGCCGAGCGGCCGGAGCTGGCCCAGACCTACACGTGGGTCCCCAACACCGTCGCCGTCGTGACCGACGGAACCGCTGTCCTCGGGCTGGGCGACATCGGCCCGGCCGCGGCGATGCCGGTGATGGAGGGCAAGGCCGTCCTGTTCAAGGAGTTCGGCGGTGTCGACAGCATCCCGATCTGCCTGGACACCACCGACGTCGACGAGATCATCGAGACGGTCGTGCGGATGGCGCCGAGCTTCGGCGGCATCAACCTCGAGGACATCTCCGCGCCGCGTTGCTTCGAGATCGAGGACCGGCTCAAGGCCCGCCTCGACATCCCGGTCTTCCACGACGACCAGCACGGCACTGCCGTGGTAACGCTCGCGGCCCTGGTCAACGCGCTCAAGCTCACCGGCCGTGCGCCTGAGGAGACGCGCGTGATCATCCAAGGCGCCGGTGCCGCGGGCGTGGCGGTCGCCAAGATCCTCCTCGAGTACGGCATCAAGGACCTCGCCGTACTCGACCGCAAGGGGGTCCTGCACAGCTCGCGGGAGGACCTGACGCCATCGAAGAAGGCACTGGCTGCCGTCACTGCCGACCGCACCGGTCGCAACGGCGACCTGGCCGCGGTGATGGCCGGCGCCGATGTGTACGTCGGGGTCTCCGGTGGGACCGTGCCTGAGGAGATCGTGGCCAGCATGGCACCGGAGGCGATCATCTTCGCGATGGCCAACCCAGACCCGGAGATCCACCCGGACGTCGCCCATCGGCATGCCCGCGTGGTCGCCACCGGCCGGTCGGACTTCCCCAACCAGATCAACAACGTGCTCGCGTTCCCGGGCATCTTCCGCGGCGCCTTCGACGTGCGAGCCTCCGCCATCACCGAGGAGATGAAGCTGGCAGCCGCCCAGGCACTGGCTGCGCTGGTCGGCGAGGAGCTGGCCGAGGACTACATCATCCCGGCGCCGTTCGACCCGCGCGTGGGGCCGGCGGTCTCCGCTGCGGTGGCCGAGGCGGCCCGCCGCGACGGGGTGGCGCGGGCGTGACGTCAGACATTCCGGCTGCTCGAGCGACCAGCTCGTATGACGCCTCGCTAGGTTAGGAGCATGTTCGCCGTCTACGCCGACAGGATCAGTCGAGAGGACCCGCTGAGCGGGCTGGTGGTGGGGGAGCGCCCCGACCCGGTCGCGCCCGAGGGATGGGCCACGATCAGCGTCAAAGCTGCCAGCCTCAACCATCACGATCTCTGGTCGCTCAAGGGTCAGGGCCTCAAGGAGGACCGCCTCCCGATGATCCTCGGCTGCGACGCGGCCGGGCTCGACGAGGACGGCCGGCCGGTCGTGGTGCATGCGGTGATCAGCTCGCCGGACTGGGTGGGCGACGAGACACTCGACCCCAAGCGGTCGCTGCTGTCCGAGCTGCACCAGGGCACGTTCGCCGACAAGGTGGTGGTGCCCCGGCGCAACGTCATCCCACTGCCGGAGGGCTACTCCTTCGAGGAGGCCGCATGCCTGCCGACGGCCTGGCTGACGGCGTACCGGATGCTCTTCACGCAAGGCGGCCTCAAGGCCGGGGACTCGGTGCTCGTGCAGGGTGCGGGCGGTGGCGTCGCCACCGCGCTCATCACACTGGGGCGCGCCGCCGGCCTCCGCGTCTGGGCCACGTCCCGCGACGAGACCAAGCGCGCCCGGGCACTCGAGATCGGCGCGCACGAGGTGTTCGCCTCAGGCGAGCGGCTGCCGGGCAAGGTCGACGCGGTCATGGAGACGGTCGGCCAAGCCACCTGGGAGCACTCGATCCGGTCGCTGAAGCCGGGCGGGGCGCTGGTCATCAGCGGTACGACCTCCGGGCCCGACCTGGACAACGCGATGTTGACGCACATCTTCTTCCTTCAGTTGCGGGTGATCGGCTCGACCATGGGCACGAGCAGCGAGCTCGCCTCGCTCGTCTCCCTGCTCGACGTGACCGGCCACAAGCCGCTGATCGACCGAGCCATCCCGATGGAGCAGGCCCGCGACGGCTTCGATGCGATCGCGTCCGGCGACGTGTTCGGGAAGATCGTCCTCACCCGATGACACAAGTCCATCTGGTCACCGGCTCGAGCTCCGGCATCGGCCAGGTCGTCGCGGAGCGGCTGCTCGCCCGCGGCGACGAGGTGTGGACGGTGGTCCGGGCGCCGGGGCGCGCGCCATCGGGCTGCGTGGAGGTCGTCGCGGATCTTTCCGACGCCGACGCGCTCGGCTCGCTGGGCGGCTGGCCAGATGGCTTCGACAGCGTGGTGCACGCCGCCGGTGTCGTGGAGCTCGGTCCGGTGGCCGAGCTCTCCGCCTCGGCCTGGCGGGGCCAGCTGGCGGTCAACCTGATCGCGCCGGCGCTGCTGACCCGGTCGGTGCTCCCGCAGCTGCGTGCGGCGCAGGGGACCGTCGTCTTCGTCAATAGCGGCTCGGGGTTGCGCGCCAACGCCGCGTGGTCGGCGTACTCCGCCTCGAAGTTCGGGCTGCGCGCCCTCGCCGACGCGCTCCGCGAGGAGGAGGCCGAGAGCGGTGTGCGAGTCACGTCGGTCTTCCCCGGCCGCACCGCGACGGCGATGCAGGAGAAGGTGCACACCCAGGAGGGCAAGGAGTACGACGCGGGCCGCTGGATCCGTCCGGAGACGATCGCCGACGCGATCATCGGCGCGATCGACCTGCCCGTGGACGCGACCATGCCGGAGATCTCGATCAGGCCCGGCAGCGCCCCTCGACACCGCGGATACTGACCGCTGGACCTAGCCGGTGGTCGAGCGCCAGTGGAGTGCCCCGATCAGCACCATCCGCAGCCGGGTGCGCGTTCGCTGAGCCACGGTGTCCTCGCGCTCGGGGCGGCCGGAGACCAGCTCGTCGGCCGCATCGACCATCAGCGTGACGATCAGGCCGGAAATCGTGCGCAGGTCGGCTGCCGACCAGGCGCGCGCGTCTGGCAGGCGGGCCAGATCGGTGGCGAGCTCGTGCTCGCACAGCTCGATCTCGCGCCGGATCGCCTCTCGGACGAGGGTCGGGCCGGCGGCCCGCTCGCGAGCCAGGAAGGCGAAGTGGGCACGCGCGGCGCGGACGTGCTGCACCAGGATGTCCACCGACGCATCCGCAATGGCCACGAAGCTGTCGGCCGCCTCCGGCTGGCGCACGGCCCGTAGCATCGCGCGCAGGGAGACGAACGCCTCGTCGACGAGTGCCAGACCGAGTGCGTCGACGGAGTCGAAGTGCCGGTAGAACGCCGTCGGGACGATGCCGACCTGCTTGGCGATGCCGCGGAGCGAGAGCGCCGCCAGGCTGGAGCCCTCGGTCAGCTCCAGTGCCGCGTCGAGGATGGCGCGACGGGTGCGCTCCTTCTGCTCGGCGCGGGTCTCGGTCACGGCGCCACTCTATCCGGTGAACGACCGTGCACCGAAGTGGCCAGGCTCACGCCACGACCCGTTGCCGAGGCATGCCGCCGTTGGTCATAGTTTCGGTGTACGCATGTTCACCGAAACGAGAGGAAGCGAGATGAGCATCACCGGCACCCTGCTGAGATCGCGAGCCGTCGCGGCCCTGGCGTCACCCCACGGGGTCGACCGCTATCTGGAACTGGTGAACCCGATGTGGGCGGCCCACGAGGTCCGCGCCCGACTGGTCGACGTCCACCGTGAGATCGACGTCCCGGGCGAGCCTGTCGTCGCCACACTGACCTTCCAGCCCACCACGACGTGGCGCGGGCACCGGCCGGGGCAGTACGTCCAGCTCTCGGTCGACCTGCCCGGCGCCCGGCGCCTCACCCGCTGCTTCACCCTGTCCAGCGCCGGCTCTCGGCCGGGGGAGCGGTTCACCATCACGCTGCGTGCCAATCCCGAGGGGGAGGTCTCGCGCTTCCTCGTCGAGGCTCGGCCCGGCCAACTCGTGCACCTCTCGCAGGCGGAGGGTGACTTCGTCCTGCCCGACCGTGTGCCCGAGCGCGTCATGTTCATCACCGGGGGCTCGGGCATCACCCCGGCGATGGCGATGCTGCGCAGTCTGATGCTGCGCACCCATCGCGGCAGGGTGACCTTCCTGCACTACGCCCGCTCGGCCGAGCAACAGATCTTCGCCGAGGAACTGGAGCAGATCCGCACGGCGGGATACGGCGTCGACGTACATCTTGTGCACACGCAAGAGGGTGGCCGCTACTTCTCCGCGCTCGAGCTGGAGCGGCTCGTCCCGGACTTCCGTGACATCGACACCTGGCTGTGCGGTCCCGAGGGACTGGTGGAGGCGGTGCAGACCGCCTACGGCGTCTCGACAGGCTCGACTACCGGGACCAAGCTGCGAGTGGAGTACTTCCAGCCGCCGCGGTCCAGTGGCACCGCAGGCGGCCGGATCGAGTTCGACCGCTCCGGCGTGAGCGCCGACAACGACGGCGCCAGCATCCTCGAGCAGGCCGAGGCGGCCGGCCTGAGGCCCACCTTCGGGTGCCGGATGGGCATCTGCTTCTCCTGTACGGCGACCAAGCGCAGCGGCATCGTCCGCAACATCCTCACCGGCGAGACGTCGTCGCGACCCGATGAGGACATCCGCATCTGCGTGAGCACGCCCGAGGGCGACTGCTCCGTGGCGATCTGACCGATCCGAACTCATTCTTCATCGAGAAGGAGAAGCACCATGACCACCGTGGAGAACACCGGGAACCGACGCCTGTCGGCCGACGAGCTCGAGCGCTTCGGCGCAGAGATGGACGCCATCCGACAGCGGATCGTCGGTGAGCTGGGGGAGGAGGATGCGGCCTACATCCGTGGCGTCGTGAAGAACCAGCGTCGCTTCGAGGTCGCCGGCCGCGCGCTGTTCTATCTGCCCGTCGTCGGCTGGCTGCCAGCGGTGGCCTGCCTGTCGATCTCCAAGATCCTCGACAACATGGAGATCGGCCACAACGTGATGCACGGCCAGTACGACTGGATGGGTGACCCGGACCTCAACTCCCGGATGTTCGACTGGGACACGATGGCGCCAGCCGAGAACTGGAAGTATGGCCACAACTACATGCACCACACCTTCACCAACATCGTCGGCAAGGACCGTGACATCGGCTACGGCATCCTGCGGATGGACGAGGGCCAGGAGTGGCGGCCCTACTACCTGGGCAACCCGCTCTATGCCTTCTTGCTGATGACCTTCTTCGAGTGGGGCGTCGCACTGCACGACCTCGAGGTCGATGAGCTGGTGGCCGGTCGCCGTACTTGGGCGGAGAACCGCGAGATCGGTGCCCGGATCTGGCGCAAGGTGAAGAAGCAGACGTTCAAGGACTACGTGCTCTTCCCGGCGCTGACCGGTCCGCTCTTCCCGCTCACCCTCGCCGGCAACGTCGTGGCCAACCTGGTCCGCAATGTTTGGACCTTCAACATCATCTTCTGTGGCCACTTCCCGGCTGGCGTGGCCAGCTTCTCCCAGGAGGAGTGCGAGGACGAGACCAGCGGCCACTGGTACTACCGCCAGCTGCTCGGGTCGGCGAACATCACCGGCAGCCGGCTCTTCCACATCATGAGCGGCAACCTGTCGCACCAGATCGAGCACCACCTCTTCCCGGACCTGCCGGCGCGGCGCTACCCGGAGATCGCGGCGGAGGTCCGCGAGATCTGCGAGCGCTACGGGCTGGCGTACAACACCGGGCGGCTCTCCAAGCAGCTCTTCAGCGTCTTCGGCAAGATCTGCCGCTACGCCCTGCCGAGCCGCCGCGGACAGCGGAGCGCCCTCGTTCCGGATCAGCTAGCGGATGTCACGGTGGCGGCGTGAGCTCCAGCAGGGACACTGGAGGGGTGACCGCACCGCGCCTGAGCAAGCTCGAGATCCGCAAGGACATCCTTCAGAACGCCGTCGAGGCGATGGCCTCGACCGTCGGGGAGGTCACCGTCATCGTCACCGGAGCGGTCAAGGACGTGGCAGCCTCGGTGGGCGGCCTGGCGACTGAGCTCTTCGAGCTGCGCGAGTCGGCCCGGCGGGCGGCTGAGGACGGCGACGACTTGGAGTGACTCGCCACGCGTGACGTCGATCAGTCCTCGGGGTCGTCGAGCCGGGCGAGCCAGGTCGCCAGTCGCTCGATCGGGGTCTCGAACTCCGGATGCATGTCGACGAAGGCCTGCAGTTGCTCGGCGAGCCATGCCAGCGTGACCTCGTCATCACCGCGACGGGTGATCAGCTCCTCGATGCCGCGGTCGGTGAAGTACATGGCGGCAGTCTACAAACGCCGAGCCGTCGCAAATTCACTCGCTCAGCTTCGTGAATTTGCGACGGCTCGGCGTCTTGTGGATCAGGCGAAGGCGCGGTCCAGCAGGTCCTTCTGCTCGGCCAGGTGGCGCTTCGACGTACCGACAGCGGTGGTGGTCGAGGCGGGGCGGGAGAGGACCTCCACCGGGACGCCGAGCTCAGGCACGACGTTGAGGGAGAAGGTCGGCCACGGGCCCTGGTTGAGCGGCTCGTCCTGGACCCAGCGGACCTTCTTGAGGTTGGGGTACAGGGCGAGCTCGGCCTTGAGCTCCTCGATCGGCCACGGGTAGAGCTGCTCGGTGCGGGCGATCGCCACAGTGCTGTCCAGCTCGCGCTTGCCGCGGTCCACCATGAGGTCCCAGGTGAGCCGGCCCGAGACCAGGAGCAGGGTCTCGACCTTGCTCTTGTCGGCCATCGCGTCGCCGATCACCGGACGGAACTCACCACTGGTGAAGTCCTCGGGCTGCGAGGCGGCCTCCTTGCGGCGCAACATCGACTTCGGCGTGAAGATCACCAGCGGGCGGTGATCCTCCGAGTGCGCGTGGGTCCGCAGCAGGTGGAAGTGCGACGCCGGGGTCGAGGGCTGGGCGATCTGGATCGCATCGTCCGCAGCCATCTGCAAGAACCGCTCGATGCGCGCCGAGGAGTGGTCCGGCCCCTGGCCCTCGTAGCCGTGCGGCAGGAGGAGTACGACGCCGGAGTCCTGCTGCCACTTGGTCCGGCCGGAGGTGATGTACTCGTCGATCACCGACTGCGCGCCGTTGACGAAGTCACCGAACTGCGCCTCCCACAGGACCAGCGCGTCCGGTCGGGCGACGGAGTAGCCGTACTCGAAGCCGAGGGCGGCGTACTCGGAGAGCAGCGAGTCGTAGACGAAGAACTTCGCCTGGTCCTCGGTGAGGTTGGACAGCGGGGTCCACTCGTCGGCGTTGATGCGGTCGATCATGGTGGCGAAGCGCTGCGAGAACGTGCCTCGGCGAGAGTCCTGGCCGGCAAGCCGGACCGGGCGGCCCTCCATCAGCAACGAGCCGAAGGCCAGCAGCTCGCCGGTGGCCCAGTCGATGCCGCCCTGGGTGATCTGCTTGGCGCGACGTTCCAGCTGAGGCATCACCTTCGGGTGGACGGTGAAGCCCACCGGCGGGGTGACGTAGGCGTCGGCGACCCGCTTGAGCACCTCGTCGTTGACCGCGGACGGCGTGCCGCCGGCGGAGACCTTGGCGGGGTACTGCGGGACGGTCTGCCAGCCACGGTCGGGCTGGGCGTCGGCGTCACGCACGGAGGTGAAGACCCGCTCGAGCTTGGCCTGGTAGTCGGCCAGGACCTGCTCGGCCTCCTCCACGGTGATGTCGCCACGACCGATGAGGGCCTCGGTGTAGAGCTTGCGCACCGAGCGCTTCTTCTCGATCAGGTCGTACATCATCGGTTGGGTGAACGACGGGTCGTCGCCCTCGTTGTGACCGCGGCGGCGGTAGCAGATCAGGTCGATGACGACGTCCTTGTTGAACGCCTGGCGGTACTCGAAGGCGAGCCGCGCGACGCGGACGCACGCCTCGGGGTCGTCTCCGTTCACGTGGAAGATCGGCGCCTGAACCATCCGGGCCACGTCGGTGGCGTAGAGGGTCGAGCGCGAGCTGCTCGGGCTGGTGGTGAAGCCGACCTGGTTGTTGATGACGACGTGCACGGTGCCACCGGTGCGGTAGCCGCGCAGCTGCGACAGGTTGAGGGTCTCGGCCACCACGCCCTGACCTGCGAAGGCCGCGTCACCGTGGACCAGCAGCGGCAGCACCGAGAAGTCGCCACGGTCAAGGACATCCTGCTTGGCGCGGGCGATGCCCTCCAGCACGGGGTCGACGACCTCGAGGTGGGACGGGTTGGCGGCCACCGAGACCTTGATCGTCTCGCCGGTGCCGGCGACGAGCTCGCCCTCGGCACCCAGGTGGTACTTCACGTCACCGGAGCCCTGCACGGTGCGCGGGTCGATGTTGCCCTCGAACTCGCGGAAGATCTGCGCGTACTCCTTGCCCACGATGTTGGCCAGGACGTTGAGGCGACCACGATGGGCCATGCCGATCGCGACCTCGTCGAGACCGGCCTGGGCAGCGGCCTCGGCGATCTCGTCGATCACCGGGATCGCGGTCTCGCCGCCCTCGAGGGAGAAGCGCTTCTGGCCGACGAACTTGGTCTGCAGGAAGGTCTCGAAGGCCTCGGCGGCGTTGAGCTTCTCCAGGATCCGGAGCTGCTCGTCGCGCGGGGTCTTGTCGTAGGCCCGCTCGACGCGGTCCTGGAGCCAGGCCCGCTGCTCGGGGTCCTGGATGTGCATGTACTCGATGCCGGTGGTGCGGACGTAGGCGTCGCGCAGCACACCGAGGATGTCGCGCAGCTTCATGAACGGCTTGCGGCCGGCAGCGAAGGAGCCGACCGGGAACTCGCGGTCGAGGTCCCACAGCGTCAGGCCGTGGTTCTCGATCTCGAGATCGGGGTGGCTGCGCTGCTTGTACTCGAGCGGGTCGGTGTCGGCCATCATGTGACCGCGCACGCGGAAGGCGTGGATCAGCTCGCCGACCCGGACCTGCTTGGAGATCTGGTCGTCGTGGCTGGTCGAGATGTCCTGGTTCCAGCGGATCGGCGTGTAGGGGATCCGCAGGCTGGCGAAGATCTCGTCGTAGAAGCCGTCGGCGCCCAGCAGCAGCTTCGAGACGATGTTGAGGAACTCGCCCGACTGCGCGCCCTGGATGACGCGGTGGTCATAGGTCGAGGTCATCGTCATGATCTTGCTGACGCCGTTGGCGGCGAGGATGGCGTCGGAGGCGCCCATCCACTCCGGCGGGTACTCCATCGAGCCGACACCGATGATCGCGGCCTGACCGGCCATGAGGCGCGGCACAGAGTGGCTGGTGCCGAGGCCGCCGACGTTGGTCAGGCTGACGGTGGTGCCCGAGTAGTCGGCCATGGACAGCTTGTTGTCCTTGGCCTTCTTGATGATCTCCTCGTACGCCGCCCAGAAGCCGGCGAAGTCGTAGGTCTCGCAGTTCTTGATCGAGGGCGCGACCAACTGCCGCGAGCCGTCCGGCTTCTGCTGGTCGATCGCCAGACCCAGGTTGATGTGGGGCTGGGCGACGAGAGTGGGCTTCTTGTCGCGCTCCTCGAAAGTGTTGTTCATCGCCGGCATCGCCTTGATCGCCTTGATGATGGCGTAGCCGATGAGGTGGGTGAACGACACCTTGCCGCCACGCGCACGGCGGAGGTGGTTGTTGATGACGACGCGGTTGTCCCAGAGCAGCTTGACCGGGATGTTGCGCACCGAGGTGGCGGTCGGCACGGACAGCGAGACGTCCATGTTCTTCGCGGTCGCAGCGGCGATGCCCTTGAGCGTCGTGTACGTCGGCTCGTCGGGGGTGGTGGTCGTGGCCGGCGCCGGAGTCACCCGGTTCTCCTTCGGCAGCGGATTGGTCGTGTCCTTCGCGGGCTCCGCGGCCTGGCCGGTGGCCGGCCGCGGCGTCGCGACCGGGGTGGCCACGGGCGTGACGCCGGTCGAGGGGCCGGAGGACGCTGAGGACTTCACCGGCTCGGGGGCGATGCCGTTGCTGGTCGGCGCGGCGTGCTTCGCCGTACCCCCTGAGGGTGAGGCCTCCAGTGGAGACCCGTTCTTCTCGAAGAACTTCACCCAGACCGGGTCAACGCTTGAGGGGTCCTTCGTGTACTGGTCGTACATCTCCTCGACCAGCCACTCATTGGCGCCGAATTCGGCGGGGACGTCGACGGTCTTATTGGTGGGGGTGGTGCCTGAGGACACGGGCTGGCTCGCCTCTTCCGGATGCGCGCGTGTTGGACTGACTTCCGGGGTCCGAGCGTAGTCCCCGTTGGTTGCAAATGCTCGGGCCGGGTCACAAGTTGAACCGGCATGTTGCGAGAGACACATCTTGGCGCGTTCTGAGCGCCGAAATGACTCATCCACGAGGGCTTCGGCCTACCTGCCGGTAGGCGGTCCTCGCCGGATTGTCGGCGCGTGGGACGGCGGTCTGAGCTCCGTCTCGCACTGGATGGAGCGCACTCGATGGAATCAGGCCACCGGGTTGGGGACCTTGTGCGACCCGTCGGAGCAAGTCGGGTAGATGACGCGTGGAATGTGGTGGTCGGCGAGGTCACTGCAGGACGCGAGTCCCTCGCCGGTCAGGACGAGCGACCACGTGCCGTCCTGGTCGCCCCACATCTCCCACGACCCGGGGTTGCCGGCGTACTGCGGGCAGGTCGAGGTCATCGCGCCCCAGCCCACCTGGACGTACGCCGCGGCGGAGTTGGCCCGCTTGATCTGCACCTGGGCGATGCCCTCGCAGCCTGGAGCGTCCTGGAACTGGTCGTGCCACATCTTCTTGAGCCGGGCGCGGGCGAAGTCGCGCAGGCCCGCCGGCGAGCCAGGCAGCGAGGCGTTGGAGACCGGCAGCTGGAGCAGTCCGGTCTTGTCGTTGTAGCGGACCACCGGCGCACTGGCCTGGCTGCTCATGGCGCTCGCGCTGGCCGTGGCGGGATCGGGGGCCGAAGGGGTGCTTGGGGTCGCGGGCGGGGTGGGCGTCGCCGTCTGCGTCGCTGTCCCAGGTGCGCTGGGCGCCGGGGCATCCGGTGTGGTGGCTGCGCTGCTGGCGGGAGCACTGGCGGGGGCGGTGTTCGCGTGGTCATCGGAGCCGGAGGTCAGGCTGCAGCCCGCGAGCGTGGTCAGGGCGACGGCGCCGGCGGCGAGCGCGCTGTTACGGATGAGACGCATGTGGCAAGCATGGCAGGTCGTGGCCTGGTCGGGTGGGCTCTCACGACAGGTCGGGGAGCCGGAGATCGAGGTTGGGCTGTTGGATGCCACCGTCGATCTCGAGCAGCTTGCCGGTGACGAACCGGCCTGCGGGCGAGGAGAGGTAGACGATCGCCGCTGCCACGTCCTCGGCCTCGCCGATCCGGCCGAGCGGAGTCGAGGTCTCCAGCTCCTGCTTGGTCGCCGGGTCCGCCGCGACGTACTCCAGGGCGCTGGTCATCACCGAGCCGACGGCGATCGCGTTGGCTCGGATCCGCGGGGCGAGGTCGGCAGCGGCCAGCCGCGACCAGTGGGCGAGCGCCGCCTTGGCGGTGCCGTAGGCGAGGTAGCCGCGGGCGGCGGTCCGGCCGAGCATCGAGCTGATCGAGGTGATGCTCTTCTCGCCTTCGGGACCTTTCAGCATGAGCGGGACGGCCGCCCGGCTGAGCGCGTGCGCGGTGGTGACGTTGAAGTGGAACGCCTCCTCGAGGTAGGCGACATCGGTGTCGAGGAAGGTGTTCGGGATGGTGCCGCCGACGTTGTTGATCACGATGTCGAGCCGGCCGAACGTCTCGAAGGCGCGGGTCGCGAGGGCGGCGGCGGCAGCGGTGTCAGCCAGATCCGCCGGTACGGCGACGGCGCGGCGACCGATGGCCTCGATACGGGCCGCGACCTCGTCGAGCTGGGCGCCGGTGCGGGCGGAGATCATCACATCGGCCCCTGCCTCGGCAAGGGCCACGGCGGTGGCGGCTCCGATGCCACGGCCCGCTCCGGTGACGATCGCGACGTGGTCGGTGAGGCGGAAGCGCTCGAGGATGCTCACGCGTCGGCTCCGACGGCTACCAGGCCGCGGCCGGTGACGAGCGGCAGATCGAGGGAGGAGACCAGGCCTGGCGAGGCCGCGACGACCGCGGGGATCGCGTTGATCAGCCGCTGTGCGGTGACGATCATCCCCGAGACGTTGTGGTCGCCGTACCGCCCGTGATGGGTGAGCTCGAGGGACATGCGCGGCTCGCCGGTGATCTCCACGCGGTAGCAGCCGGCGCCGGCCAGAGGCGCCGGCCAGTCCGGCTCGAGGTCGGGGGCGGTCCGGGTGACGTGCTCGAGGACGATGCGCGGCGTGCCGTCGACCTCACCGACCACGCGGAAGCGGACAGAGGCCATCGTGCCCTCGGGGATGGTGAGCGAAGCAGTCTCCAGGTCGCGCGGCGCCGGTCGGCGTTCGACGAGCTCGACCAGCGGTTCGTCCAGGGTGACATCGAGCCCCTCGGCAAGCAGCCGCACGACCGGCCCCCAGGCCATCGCGAGGACCCCGGGCTCCCAGAGGACAGGTCTGGCCTCCATCGGCTGGCCGAAGCCGAAGATGTCGCGCATGACGACCGGTTGGTAGTAGGTGGAGTAGTCGGCGATCTCGCTGACCCGGATGCGGTCGATGCGCTGGGAGAGGCTGGTGAGCGTCAATGGGAGGATGTCATTGGCGAACCCGGGGTCGATGCCGTTGACGTGCAGGCTCGCCTCGCCGGCGCTGCCGGCCTCCTCGATCGCGTCGACCATGGCGTCGGGCAGGGTGCCGCGGGGATGGAGCAGGACGACCGGTCCCGACGAGACGACGTTGATCCCGGCTCGAAGGAGCCCGATGAGATCCTCGATCGCCTCGACGACCCGGTCGTCGGTCATCGCCGCGTGGACGATGCAGTCCGGTGCGAGGGCGAGAATCTCGTCGCGCTTCGTGGTTGCGGTGATGCCGAGGTCGCGGCTCAGTCCCGCGAGCTGGCCGGCGTCGACGCCGTGCTTGTCGGCCGTCGACGTCCATACCCCGACGAGCTCGAGATCGGGATGGGCGTCGACGCCGGCGATGGCGTGCCGGCCGACGGTGCCGGTCGCCCACACCACTACTCGCAGCGGCTTCTCCGCGATCACCTGTGCCATGACGAATAAAGTAGAACGTGTTCCAGAATTGCGGAAGAGGTCGCGCTGCCGGGTAATCGGAGACACGCTCCGGCACTCGTGATAGGACTGGTCCGCCATGACCCTCGCTAGCCCCGTCGCCGATTCTCTGCCTCGTTCGGCCCGTGCCGAGCGGTCGGCGCTCGCCCTCGGCGTGGTCGCGGCGGTCGTCTACAACTCCTGGCCGCTCGGCTTCTGGCTCGACCGGGCCGGGATGCGCGGCACCTACGTCAGCGTGCTGGAGGTCCCCGGACGGCGGGACGCGCACCTCTTCGTCACCTGTGACGTGCTGGCCGGGCTGCTGGCGGTGGTCGCCGGTCTGCTGCTGCGTCGCTCGCGCGGGCCGGCCGCGTGGGGCCCGGCCGCGTGGGGCCCGGCCGCGTGGGGTCTGGTGATCTTCGGCGTCGGCAACGTCCTCGAGGCCTCGATCCCGATCGATGCGACCTGCGCGGTCTCGGTGGCCTCGTGCGGCACCGGCCCCGGAGCGATGTTCGCGCCCCACGACATAGCCAGCCTGATCTCCCTCGCTGGGCTCGCGATCGCGCTCTGGAGCCTGCGCGAGCACAGTCGCTGGATGCAGGCCGTCATCGGGCTGTGGATCCTCACCGGGCTGTTCATGGTCATCTCGGTCGTGGTGGTGCGGTGGGTGACGGTCTCGCAGACCTCCTTCATCGTCGCTTGCGGAGTGGCGCTGGCCGCCGTACCGCTCCCGATCGTGCTGCCGCCCGTCCGATCCCTGGGCCGGCGAGGAGCGCTCCCGCCCGCGGACGGGTAGTCTCGGGCCCGCCAGTCGTGCTCCACCACGTGGAGTCAGGGAACCCGGTGAGAATCCGGGACTGACGCGCAGCGGTGAGGGTGACGGGCGAGACACCACGTCCTGGCGACGTGAGCCACTGGGCCGCAAGGTCCGGGAAGGCGTCTCGCGCCGGTCGATCCCGAGTCCGAAGACCTGCTGGCCCTAGCGGTGATCGCCGCCAGGTCATCCGCGAGCTCCGCGCACGGGCTCCCTGACCGAAGGACCAGCTTCATGGGTCACGAGACCGGCCGGCGTCGCCCCGATCGATGCCCCGGCGTGCTGCGTCCCTGGCCTGCCGACGACGGCCTCCTGGTCAGGCTCCGGCTGGTGGGGGGTCGGCTGGGCGCGGCGACGCTGGTCGAGCTGGTCTCGATCGCCGAACAGCACGGCGACGGCCGCGTGCACCTGACCTCCCGGGCGAACCTCCAGCTGCGGGCGCTGCCGGCCGACGACTGTGGTCAGGTACCCGGTGACGTGGTGGCAGCGATCGAGGCGACCGGCTTGCTGCCGTCGCGGAGCCATGAGCTGGCGCGCAACATCATGGTGTCGCCGCAGAGCGGGCTGGGCGGTGCTGGCGCTGTCGATCTCCGTCCGGTGGCGACCGAGCTCGACCGACTGCTGTGCGCCGCACCGGTCCTGGCCCACCTGCCGGGACGGTTCCTGTTCGTGCTCGACGACGGGCGTGGCGACCTACTCGACCGGTCGTGCGACCTCGGTCTGGTGGCGCTCTCCCCGGACGAGGCGCAGCTGCGGATCGGCGGTGGCTGGGGACCGGTCGTGCCGCTGGCATCCGCTGCGCATGCGCTGGTAGGGCTCGCGGGCGAGTTCGTGACGCGACGGGGGAACGGACCGGAGGCTGCGTGGCATGTGCATGAGCTTGCCGAGCCGCTGGCCGAGACAGAGGTCGCCGACGGCCGGCTCCCGGCCAGGGCTCCGGCGCTGGTCTTCGGGAGCGTGATCGGCGGTGTGCACGTCGGCGTACCCGGCGGCGTGGGGGCGTCGCTCGCTGCCGAGTTCGCGACCCGAGCAGACGAACTGATCGTGACGCCGTGGCGCGGCGTCCTCGTACCGACACAGGAGACCCGATGACTCCCCGACAGCCACCGCGGCACTACGACTACGTGACGCTCGGAGCGGACATCTATGTCGACTCCTTCGCCACCATCCGGCGAGAGACCGACCTGTCGGCGGTGCCCGCCGATGCCGAGCGGCTGGCGGTGCGGATGATCCACGGCAGCGGTCAGGTGGACCTGGTCCGGGACCTTGTCATCCACGACGGACTGGTCGGCGCCGCGCGTGGGGCCCTGGAGGCCGGCGCGCCGATCCTGTGCGACGCCACCATGGTCGCCACCGGGGTGACCCGTGCGCGGCTACCGCGGGACAACGAGGTGCTGTGCCTGCTCAACGACCCGCTCGTGCCGGCGCTGGCGAGGGAATGGTCGACCACCCGGACCGCCGCCGCGGTCTCGCTGTGGGAGCCGATCCTCGACGGCGCGGTGGTGGCGATCGGCAACGCGCCGACGGCGCTCTTCCACCTGCTCGAATTGATCCGCGACGGGGGACCGAGACCGGCGGCGATCGTCGGCTGCCCGGTGGGCTTCATCGGCGCCGCCGAGTCGAAGGAGGCGCTGATCGCGTTCGCCGCGGGGACCGGGATCGACATTCCCTACGTCACCGTCCGCGGCCGCCGCGGCGGGTCCGCGATGACCTCCTCTGCTCTCAACGCGCTTGCCCAGGAGAAGGAGTGACCATGAGCGGAGCGGGCACCTTCACCGTCGTCGGGATCGGTCCCGGCGACCCCGAGCTGATCACGATCAAGGCCGCGCGGCTGATCGGCGCGGCTGACGTCGTCGCCTATCACGCCGGGGTGAAGAAGCAGTCGCACGCGCGTCGAATCGCAGCCTCGTTGATCCCCGACGGCGCGCTGGAGGAGGAGCTGCGCTATCCGGTCACCACCGGCACGACCACCCATCCCGGCGGGTACGTCGGAGCGCTGGCGGACTTCTACGAGTCCTGTGCCTCGCGTCTCGCGGCACACCTCGACGCCGGCCGCGACGTGGTCCTGCTCGCCGAGGGCGATCCGCTGTTCTACGGCTCCTCGATGTACCTCCACGACCGCTTCAAGCCGGTCTACGACTGCTCCGTGGTGCCCGGCGTACCGGCCTTCGCGGCCGCGTCCGCCGTCGTGGCGGAGCCGCTGGTGCGACAGACCGACATCCTCACCGTGTTGCCGGGCACGCTGCCCGAGCCGGAGCTGGCGCGTCGGCTGGCCGACACCGACGCGGCGGTCATCATGAAGCTCGGCCGGACCTTCCCGGCCGTGCGGGCGGCGCTGGAGGCGGCGGGGCGGCTCGAGGGCGCGTGGTACGTCGAGCGGGCATCCCAGCCAGAGGAGCGCTGGCTCCCGGTGGCCGACGTGGATCCGTCGAGCGTGCCGTACTTCTCGCTGATCGTGGTCCCGGGTGACTCCGCGGGTCCGGCATCGGCGGAGCGGCTGCGGCACCTGGCGCCGGCGCCCGAGGCGGTGCCGACGGCCGAGGCGGTGCCGACGGCCGAGGCGGTGCCGACGTTCGCCGAGCCTGTCGAGGCGCCTCGACAGGCTCGGCGGCCGGATGAGGCGGCGGAACTGCTGGTCGTGGGCCTCGGGCCGGGACCGGAGCGGTGGTTGACCCCGGAGGCGCAGGAAGCGCTGGCGGAGGTCGATCACGTCGTGGGCTATGCGCCGTACGTCGCTCGCGTGCCGCAGCGTGCCGGCCTCCGGCGCCACGCGTCGGGCAACACCGTTGAGGTGGATCGGGCGCGGTTCGCGCTCGAGCTCGCGCGTGGCGGTGAGCGGGTGGCGGTGGTCTCCGGCGGCGACGCGGGTGTGTTCGGCATGGCCGCCGCCGTCTTCGAGGCTGCGGAGGAGTTCGCCGACGTACCGGTGCGCATCCTGCCTGGGGTCAGCGCCGTCCAGGCCGTGGCCGCGAGGGTAGGTGCCCCGGTCGGCGCCGACTTCGCCGTCGTCTCTCTCAGCGACCGGCTCAAGCCGTGGGAGGCCGTCGAGCAGCGGCTGCGTGCGGTCGCCGAGGCCGATCTCGTGCTCGCCGTCTACAACCCGGCGTCGCGCTCGCGCACCACTCAGGTGGGGCGGCTGCAGGAGGTGCTGCTCGAGCACCGCAAGCCCGACACCGTGGTCGTCATCGGCCGAGACGTGGGCCGTGCGGAGGAATCCCTCACCGTCACCACGCTGGCGGAGCTCGACCCCGACTCCGTCGACATGAAGTGCCTGCTCATCGTCGGAGCCTCCTCGACGCGGGTGACGGCGGGCGGGCAGGTCTGGACGCCGAGGTATGTCCGATGATCGTCCCCGCCCATGTGCACTTCGTCGGCGCCGGGCCGGGCGCGGCCGACCTGCTGACGGTGCGGGCGGTGCGACTCCTGGCGGAGGCCGACCTCGTCCTCTATCCCGGCACCTACCTCGACCCGGAGGTGCTCGCGCACTGCACGCCCGAGGCCGAGCTGGTCGACACTCAGTCGTTGGACCTAGACACGATGGTGGCGCGCATGGTTCAGGCTGCGGCCGACGGGCGGCCGGTGGTCCGGCTGGCCTCGGGTGACCCCTCGCTCTACTCCGCTCTGCACGAGCAGACGCGTCGCCTGGATGCGGCCGGGGTGTCGTGGTCGGTAGTTCCGGGCGTGCCGGCGTATGCCGCAGCCGCCGCTCGGATCGGCCACGAGCTGACGGTGCCGCTGGTGGCGCAGTCGGTGGTGCTCACCCGCACCCAGGCCAGGTCGACGGCGATGCCGGAGTCCGAGTCGCTGGCGGCATTCGCGGCTACGCGCGCGACGCTGGTGCTGCATCTCGCGATCACGCGGGTGCGGTCGCTGATGGCCGAGATCGTGGGGGAGTACGGCGAGGACTGCCCGGTCGCCGTCGCCTACCGCGTGAGCCAGCGGGAGGAGCAGGTGTTGCATGGGACAGTGGGGACGATCGCCGATGCCGTCGAGGCCGCTGGGCTCCGGCAGGCAGCGGTGATCCTGGTCGGGTGGGCGCTCCAGCGGGAGGGCGGGGAGTCCTACCTGTACGACGCGGCCCGGGTGCGGTCCTGATGGAGCTCTACGACGTCATCAACCGCCGTCGCGACACCCGCCGCGAGTTCACCGGTGCGCGGATCGCAGACGACGTACTCGAGCGTCTCCTCTCGGCCGCCCACTGCGCGCCGAGCGTGGGGATGAGCCAACCGTGGGACTTCGTGTTGGTGCGCTCGCCGGAGACGCTGTCGGCCTTCGCGTCGCATGTGGCAGAGGAGCGCGATGCGTTCGCGGCCACGCTCGAGGGCGAGCGGGCCGAGACGTTCGGCCGGATCAAGATCGAGGGCATCCGCGAGGCTGGGCTCGGCATCGTCGTCGGGTACGACCCGACGCGTGGCGGCCCGCATGTCCTCGGGCGGCATGCGATCGCCGACGCCGGTCTCTACTCGGCCGTCTGCGCCATCCAGAACCTTTGGCTCGCCGCCACCGCCGAGGGCATCGGCGTCGGCTGGGTGTCCTTCTATCGCGAGGAGTACCTGCGCTCACTGGTCGGCATGCCGGCACATGTGCGGCCGGTGGCATGGCTGTGCGTCGGGCCGGTCGACGGCCTGCCGGACGTGCCGGACCTGGAGCGGTTCGGCTGGCGGCATCGCTCGCCATTGGCGTCGGTCGTTCACGAGGAGGCCTACGTCCCGCGGCTTGACTGAACGACTGCGCAACCGGGAGGGGCCAACGTTCGGGATTTGAACGGACGCGCAGTCGGCTGAGCATGTGTTCAATTTCGGTGGGCAGCCCAGATCCGCTGCGCATGTGTTCAGCGTTTGAGTTACGCGCCGTCGAACCCGACGATCGCCTCGGCCGGCCACCCTCGGAACGACGCCGCTCAGCGCCAGCAGGTCCACTGGGTGACCGCACGGGCCGGGGCCCAGCCGGTGAAGGTGCCGACCGGGGCGGTGGTCTCGACGCTGATGCGGGACAGCTCGCCGCCGTACTCCTGGTGGAGCCGGCCCAGCAGCATCTCGGTCTCCAGTGTGACGCCGTGCACGACGATCCGTCCGCCGGGGCGCAGCGCTTCGAGGGCCGCCTCGATGACCCCTGGGCGGGTGGCGCCACCGCCGATGAAGACCGCGTCCGGGGTGGGCAGTTCGGCGAGGGCGACGGGAGCACGGCCCGTGACCACTGTCAGTCCGGGGACACCCAGCCGGGTCGCGTTGCGTCCAACCCGTTCTGCCCGCTCCGACGACGCCTCGATGGCGATCGTGCGGCAGGCCGGGTGGGCCCGCATCCATTCGATGCCGACCGAGCCGGCGCCGGCACCGACGTCCCAGAGCAGCTCGCCCGGCGTCGGGGCCAGCCGGGCCAGCGCCGAGGCGCGCAGGTCACGTTTGGTGAGCTGGCCGTCGTGCTCGAAGGCATCGTCCGGGAGGCCGGCGGTCCAGCCGCCGAGGTGCGGACCGCTACAGGTGACGGCGATGACGTTGAGCCGTGGCGTGTGGGCAGTCGGCGCCTGCGCCCAGTTATGGGCGACCGACCAGCTCCGGGTCTCCTGCAGGGTGCCGAGGTCACCGAGTACGTCCATGAGCGACTCGCCGTATCCCGCCGCGGTGAGCAACGCCGCCACCTGGTGCGGGGTCTCCTGATCCGAGCTGAGCACCAGGATGCGTCGACCCGGCGCGAGCTCGCGGAGGACGAGCGAGGGGTCGCGACCCACCACGGTGACGACCGCACAGGACTCGGCGGGCCAGCCCATCCGTGCTCGGGCGAGCGCGACCGACGAGACCGCAGGGCGGATGTCGACCCGGTCGGCGCCGTACATCTCGATCAGCGTGGTGCCGATGCCAGACACGAGTGGGTCACCGGAGGCGAGGATCACCACACCCCCGTTGCCGGCACCGTGCTCGTCCAGGAGGTCGGCGAGGCCGGGGCGAAGTGGGGAGGGCAGCAGGACGCGTTGCTGGCCGGCATTGTCCGGCAGCAGGCCCAACTGGCGCCGGCTGCCGACCACGACCCGCGCCTCGGCGACGACGCTCGGATCGGCGAGGAGGCCGTCCGCGCTGAGACCCACCACGACGATCATGCGGCCAGACGCTATCGTGAGGCCCGGCACGAGGTGCCCCAACGGCCCAGCCATCGGAAACGGTGAGGACGGCTGAAGGGGAGAATCTGGGAAGCCGGTGAGAATCCGGCACAGGCCCGCTGCGGTGAGTCCGGCCCTTTGCTCCGAGCGATCGGGGAGGGACCGGGCGAGTCCGAAGACCGGCCTCGCGCCCTGCCCATCTGATTTGGCGAGCGAGCGGGAGCCTCCATGCCGGTGCCTTACCCCTTTTCTGCTGTCCTCGGCTGCGCGCTCACCGCGCCCGATGGAGCCGGGCCGGACGAACTCGACGATATGGGTCTGGCCCTCGTCCTGAACGCGATCTCGCCGGAGATCGGCGGCGTACTCGTGCGTGGTGAGAAGGGGACGGCCAAGTCCACCACCGTGCGCGCGCTGGCCAGCGTGCTGCCCCCGGTGCAGGTCTACGCCGGGGATCGCTTCTCGGTCGACCCCGCCGACCCGTCCGCGACCTCGCCGGACGTCAGCTCGGTGGCGCCGGAGGTCGAGACCCGTCCGGTGCGCCTGGTCGAGTTGCCGGTCGGCGCTACCGAGGACCGCGTCCTCGGCTCGCTGCACCTCGAGCGGGCGCTGGCGCACGGGAAGGTCGAGTACGAGCCTGGGCTGCTGGCGCGCGCCCACCGCGGGCTGCTCTACGTCGACGAGGTCAACCTGCTGCACGACCACCTGGTCGACCTGTTGCTGGACGCCGCCGCGATGGGGCGGGTCAGCGTGGAGCGGGACGGCGTGTCGGTGGAGTACGCCGCGCGCTTCGTCCTGATCGGCACCATGAATCCGGAGGAGGGTGAGCTTCGGCCGCAGCTGCTCGACCGCTTCGGCCTGACGGTCGAGGTCGCCGCGCCGCGGGACCCGGCACTGCGGGTCGAGGTCGTGCGAAGGCGGATGGCGTACGACGCCGACCCAGCCGGGTTCGCGGCGCGCTACCGGGCGAGTGACGAGGAGCTGCGTGCTCGCGTCTCGTCCGCCCGCTCGCGGTTGGCGTCGGTGCGGCTCGGCGAGGCCGCGCTGCTGAAGATCGCCGAGGTCTGCGCGGCGTTCGAGGTCGACGGCCTCCGCGCCGACATCGTGACCGCCCGGGCCGCCGTCGCCCATGCTGCCTGGTCTGGCCGCTCCGCGGTGACTCGTGCTGACATCCGCCGGGCCGCGCTCCTTGCGCTGCCGCATCGTCGCCGCCGCAACCCCTTCGATGCACCAGGACTGGACGAGGATCTACTCGACCGGATCCTGGGTGACGACGAGCTACCCCCGGAGCCGGAGCCGGAGCCGGATTCTGAGGGGCCTGTGGACGAAGGTGGGCCCGGGGAGGAGAGCTCGGCCGAGGGGGGACCGGACGACGACGGGACGTCATACGACTCGGCTGCCCCGGAGACCAACTCGTATGACGTCCCGGAGGAGCCAACGTCATACGAGCCGGCTGCCCCAACAGCCACCTCGTATGACGTCGCCAAGGCCAGCACGCCGTACCGTCCCAAGACGCTGACCGTGCGCGGCGTCGGAGCAGGGGCAGCCGGGCGTCGCAGCCGAGCGATCTCCACCTCCGGCCACCGGATCGGGGCCCGCCCGGCCACGAGCGGCAGCCTGCATCTCGTCGAGACCATCAAGGCCGCCGCCCAGCACGGTCGTCGCGCGCTGCAGCCACAGGACCTGCGCGTGGCGGTGCGCGAGGGGCGCGAGGCCAATCTCGTCCTCTTCTGCGTGGACGCGAGCGGTTCGATGGCGGCCCGCAAGCGGATGACGCAGGTCAAGACAGCCATCCTGTCGCTGCTGCTCGACGCCTATCGCCGGCGCGACAAGGTCGGTCTGGTGACGTTCCGCGGGCAGGGTGCCGAGGTGACGCTGCCGCCGACCCACTCGGTCGATATCGCAGCGGCCCGGTTGGAAGAGCTCCCGGCAGGCGGCCGTACGCCGTTGGCCGAGGGACTGCTCACCGTGGCAGAGGTGCTGCTGCGTGAGCGGATCCGCGATCCTCGCCTGCGGCCGCTGCTGGTCCTGATCACCGACGGCCGTGCGACGGGCGGCAGCGATGCAGTGGCCCGGTCCCAGCGGGCAGCGGCGTACGTCGCGGGACTCGGCGTGACCACCGTCGTCGTCGACTCTGAATCCGGACCGATGCGGCTCGCCCTGGCCGCACGGATCGCCGAGATCCTCGGTGCCGAGCATCTGCCCGTGGCCGATGTCAGCGCGGAGACGCTGACCACGACCGTCGGCGTACACACCGACTCTTCGCGCGGCTCGACGAGGGGAGCTGCCTGATGCCGCAGGGCAAGCCCGTCGTCGTACCCCAGGACGGGCTCACCACCAGGCAACGGCGCAACCGTCCGTTGCTCGCGGTCAACACCGGCGACGGCAAGGGAAAGTCGACCGCAGCCTTCGGGCTGGGCCTGCGCGGCTGGAACCAGGGCTGGAACATCGGGGTGTTCCAGTTCGTGAAGTCGGCCAAGTGGCGGATCGGCGAGCAGACCGTCTTCGAGCGCCTCGGCAGGCTGCACGAGGAGACCGGCGAGGGCGGCCCGGTGGAGTGGCACAAGATGGGTTCCGGCTGGTCGTGGACGCGCCGTGAGGGCTCCGACGAGGACCACGCCGAGGCCGCGCGTGAGGGCTGGCTGGAGATCAAGCGCCGCCTCGCCGAGGAGACCCACGATCTGCTGATCCTCGACGAGTTCACCTACGTCATGGAGTGGGGCTGGGTCGATACGGACGACGTCATCACGACGCTGCGCGACCGGCCTGGCTTCCAGCATGTGGTCGTCACCGGTCGGCGGGCCAAGCCCGAGCTCATCGAGATAGCCGACCTGGTCACCGAGATGACCAAGGTCAAGCACCCGATGGATACCGGGCAGAAGGGGCAGAAGGGGATCGAGTGGTAGCGCCGGTGATCGAGCCTGTCGAGCTCCCTCGCGTCATGGTCGCGGCACCGTCGACCGGCCAGGGCAAGACCACCATCGCAACCGGCCTGATGGCGGCCCTGCGCGCGACGGGGTTGGAGGTCAGCGGCCACAAGGTCGGGCCCGACTACATCGATCCCGGGTACCACGCCCTCGCCACCGGCCGCCCTGGCCGCAACCTCGATCCGCACCTGGTGGGCGAGGATCTCGTTGCGCCGCTGCTGCTGCACGGGGCGATGACGCCGAGACCGGCGCAGGTGGCCGTGATCGAGGGCGTCATGGGCCTGTACGACGGGCGCATCGGCGGCGATGGGTTCTCCTCGAGTGCCCATGTGGCCGCGCTGACCCGGACGCCCATCGTGCTGGTCCTCGACATCGCGCGGCTCTCTCGCTCGGCCGGCGCGATCGTGGCCGGGATGTGTGCCTACGACCCGGCGGTCGAGATCGCCGGTGTGATCGTCAATCAGGCCGGATCCGAGCGCAACGTCGCCGAGGTCGTGCGTTCGATCCGCAGCGTTCCCGTGCTGGGCGTCGTACATCGCGATGAGCGGCTCGCGACTCCGTCGCGCCACCTGGGGCTGGTGCCGGCAGCTGAGCGAGGGGCGTCGGCCGAGACGATCGCGCTGCTGGGGGAGCAGATCGCGGCCGAGGTGGATCTGCAGGCTGTGCTGGAGGTCGCGCGGGCGGCCCCCGGGCTTGCTGCGGAGCCGTGGGTGCCTGCGGTGGAGCCGGTCGCGGGTCGGCCGCGGATCGCGGTGGCCGGCGGCCGGGCGTTCACGTTCCGCTACGCCGAGACCGAGGAGCTGCTCACCGCAGCCGGCTGCGAGGTGGTCGCCTTCGACCCGCTGACCGACCGGGCGTTGCCGGCTGGAACCAGCGGGCTCTACCTGGGCGGCGGGTTCCCCGAGGTGTACGCCGCCGAGCTGGCCGCCAACCGTCAGTTGATGACGGCGATCCGGGAGGCGGTCGAGGCTGGGCTGCCGACGGTCGCCGAGTGCGCCGGGATGCTCTACCTCGCCGAGTCGCTCGACGACGTTCCGATGGCCGGAGTGCTGCCGGCGAGGGCGGCGATGGAGCGGCTCACGCTGCGCTATCCCGTTGCCGTCGCGGCCGCAGACTCGATGCTGACGCGCGCGGGGGAGAGGGTGAGTGCACACGAGTTCCACAAGACGCGGATCACGCCCAACTCCGGGGCTGTCCCTGCCTGGGAGGTGGACGGCGAGCTCGTCGGCTTCTCCGGTCCCAGCCTGCACGCGTCGTACCTGCACGTGCACTGGGCGGGGTACCCGAAGCTAGCTCAGCGCTTCGCGGAGGCTGCCTCGCGGACGTCATACGTTGTGGCTGCTCCGTCAGCCCAGTCGTATGACGTCCCGCCCCAGCCCGACCTTCACCACCACGGCGACGCGGAGGTGCGCGACGGCCATCTCGACTTTGCCGTCAATGTGTACGCCGGACCCCGGCCCGGCTGGCTCGATGACGCCCTGGCCAGCAGCCTGACCGCCGTCGATGCCTACCCCGACGCGACCCCGGCCGCCGCGGCGATCTCGGTCTGTCATGGCCGCAGGCCCGACGAAGTGCTGCCCACCGCCGGCGCGGCCGAGGCGTTCACGCTGGTCGCCCGGCTCCGGCCGTGGCGCAAGCCGGTGGTGGTGCACCCGCAGTTCACCGAGCCGCACGCAGCGCTGGAGCAGGCCGGCCACACCGTCACGGCCGTCCACACTCGCGTGGCGGATGGCTTCGCGCTCGATCCGGCGGCGGTGCCCGATGACGCCGACCTCGTCGTGATCGGCAATCCCACCAACCCCACTGGCGTCCTGCATCCGGCCGGCACCATCCGTCGGCTGCTGCGACCGGGACGCGTGGTGGTGGTCGACGAGGCGTTCATGGACGCGATCCCAGCGGAGCCGGAGACGCTTACCGGAGCTTCGGGGGTCTACGGCCTGGTCGTGTTGCGCAGCCTCACCAAACAATGGTCGATCCCTGGGATCCGGGCCGGCTATATCGTCGCTGTGCCCGATCTCGTGGCGGAGCTCGCCGCGCAGCAGACCCCGTGGTCGGTCAGTACGCCGGCCATCGCTGCGATGGTCGCCTGCAGCACCGACCAGGCCCGTGAGGAGTCCGGGCGCCGCGCGCGGCGGCTCACCGAGTGGCGCCACCATCTCGTCCGGGGCCTGCAGGAGCGTGGCCTGGAGGCGGTCGGCGGGCCGGCGCCGTACGTGCTGGTCCGCGTCGGCGCCGGCGTCCACGCGGCCCTCCGGGACAGCGGGATCGCCGTACGACGCGCTGACACGTTCCCCGGCCTGGATGGCTCCTGGATCCGGATCGCCGTCCGGCCCCCGGAGCCCACCGATCGGCTGCTCACCGCCCTTGACCGCCTCGACAAGCTCGGCGACCCCAACTCAGCTCTCGAAGGAGCACGCACATGACCCACGCCATCGTCCCGCCCTCAGAGATCGCGCGCGGTCACGCCGCCAAGCGGCTCGGCGCGCTGGCCACCCCGCCGGGCGCCCTCGGCCGGCTGGGCGACCTCGCCGTGTGGATCAGCGCGTGCCAGGGCCAGGTCCCGCCGCAGCCGATCGATGGGTCCGACGGCGTCCGGCTGGTCATCTTCGCCGGCGACCACGGAGTCGCCGCACACGGGGTCTCAGCGTTTCCACCGGCGATCACCGGTGCGATGGTGCGCACGTTCCTCGCCGGCAAGGCCGGCGTCACGGCACTCGCGAGGGCCCATCAGGTGCAGGTGCGCGTCCTCGACCTCGGCGTCGACGAGGACTTCGACGACCTGGACCAGACCACCCGCGCAGCGCTCCAGGCCCACAAGATCCGTCGCGGTAGCGGTGCCATCCACGTCGAGGACGCGCTCAGCCGCGCCGAGACTGAGCAGGCGCTCACGGCTGGCGCCGCCGTCGCCCGTGAGGAGATCGCCGCCGGCGCGAAGTTGCTGATCAGCGGAGACATGGGCATCGGCAACACCACGCCCGCCGCGGCTCTCATCGCTGTCGGCCTCGGTATGCCCGGGGCAGAGGTCGTCGGTCGCGGCACCGGCATCGACGACGCTGCGCTGGTGCACAAGGCGGCGGTCGTGGACACGGCGGTCGCGCGCATCGGCGACCGCGCCGACGATCCGATCGAGACGCTGGCGGCCCTCAGCAGCGCTGATCTCGCCGCCACCACGGGCTACCTCCTCGAAGCCGCACGCCAGGGCGTACCGGTCCTGCTCGACGGCCTGATGAGCGTCGCCTGCGCGCTGACCGCCGACCGGATCGAACCCGGCGCCGCCGCCTGGTACGCCGCGGGTCACCGCTCCACTGAGCCCGCCCAGTCCCTGGCGCTGGCCAAGATGGGCCTTGAGCCGCTGCTCGACCTGGGCCTGCGCCTCGGCGAGGGCTCGGGCGCGGTCGCCGCCGTACCGGTCGTGCGCAGCGCCGTCGCCCTGCTCCGTGACGTGGCGTTGCTCTCCGAGTTGATGCCGTGAGCCTCGCCCGATGCCGCTGATGATGATCCGCGATGCGTGGCGGCTGGCTGTCGGCACGCTGACCGCCGTGCCCGTGCGCCCACCGACAGTGGTCGACCGTCGCCGGGCCGGCTTGGCAATGATGCTGGCGCCGCTCGCTGTGGTTCCGCTCGGGGTGGTCGTCGCGATCATCGGGTACGCCGGAGTCCGGGCCGGGCTGCCTCCTCTCGTGGTGGCCCTGGTCGCGGTGGGGTCCGTCGTCCTCGGCAACCGTGCCTTCCACATCGACGGGCTGGCTGACACGGTGGACGGCTTCGCCGCGTCCTACGACCGCGAGCGAGCACTGGCGGTGATGAAGACCGGCACCTCAGGACCCGCGGGCGTAGTCGCGATCGTGCTGGTCATCGGGCTCCAGGCGGCCGGGCTGGCGTCGGTCCTGGCCTCGCCGCATCCCCTTTGCGCAGCTGCGCTGGCTGCGGTGACAGTCTGCGCGTCGCGCGCCGCGCTTGCGCTGTGCTGTGCTCGGAGCGTGCCGTCGGCACGTCCCGGCGGACTCGGCGACACCTACACCCAGACCGTGCGGCTTCCGATCGCCGCCGCGATCTGGGGCGTAGCGGCGGTGCTGCTCGCACTGCTGGCGCCCGGGGCGGGTCTCGACTGGTGGCGCGGCCCGCTGGCCGTGGTCTGCGCGACCGCTGTGGTCGCGGTCCTGATCGCGCGCGCAGTGCGGCGGCTCGGTGGCGTGACCGGCGACGTCTTCGGCGCGGCGGTGGAGTTGGCTCTTGCCACGCTGCTGGTGGCGCTCTCATGAGTACGTCGACGGCGGCCGGTCTGCTGCTCGGGTTCTGGGCGGACCGTGTCCTCGGAGACCCGCAGCGTTACCACCCGGTGGCAGGATTCGGCATCGTCGCGACAGCCCTCGAGCGCCGCACCTACGCGGACAGCCGCGGCCGTGGGGCCGCTTACACTGCCATGCTCGTCGGGGGAGCGGCGACGCTCGGCATCGTGGCAGAGCACCTCACCGTGCATCATCCGGTCGCGCGGACAGCCGCCACGGCGCTCGCCACCTGGGTCGTGCTCGGAGGCCGCAGTCTCGAGCGGGAGGCCGACGCCGTACACGCACACCTGGCGGCTGGCGACCTGCCGACGGCCCGCCAGCGGCTCACCCACCTGGTCGGCCGTGACACCGCCGCCCTCGACGGCTCGCAGGTGGCCCGCGCGGTGATCGAGTCGGTCGCCGAGAACACCTCCGACGCTGTCGTCGCACCGCTCGTATGGGGTGCGGTCGCGGGCATCCCTGGCCTGCTGGGCTACCGAGCAGCCAACACGCTCGACGCGATGGTCGGTCACCACAACGCCCGCTACGAGCGATTCGGGTGGGCGAGCGCGCGCTTCGACGACCTGGTCAACCTTCCTGGGTCCCGGCTCGCCGGTGCTCTGGCGACGCTCGTTGGTGGCAGGCCGCGCGGAGCAGCCCGAGCATGGAACCACCACGCTGGCCGCCACCCCAGTCCGAATGCGGGCGTGGTGGAGTCCGTCTTCGCCGGCTCGCTCGGCATCCGGCTGGGCGGGACCAACACCTACTACGGCGACCGCATCGAGCACCGCGCCGTCATGGGTGACGGCCGGCCACCGGGGCCGGCCGACATTCCGCGTGCTACCCGGCTGGCCGCCCGGGTCGGTGTTGGCGCAGCCCTCCTCACTGCACTGTGGGCTGCATCGCGCTTCGGTTTATTGCGGCGCGAGCATCCTATCCACTAGGTTCAAACCACCTTCACGGGAGTCGACGGAAGCCGGTGAGAATCCGGCGCGGTCGCGCCACTGTGTCCAGGTCCAGTACGACGCCATCACGGCAAGGGGCCTGGGAGTCAGACCCTCCTCTCCTCGTGACCCATCGAACGGGACGCGTAATCCCGGAGGAGGCCAACGCCCCATGGCGTCACCCCAGCCCGCCGCAGGATCAACACCCGCCCGCGGCGGCAATGCCGTATCGCGTGCGCTCACCACCTGGACCCCGAAGGATTGGATCGAAGCGGGCGGCCTGCTCGGCGTCATCGTCCTCATGCACGTGGTCGGATTCGGCGTCCTGATCCTCGTCGTGGCTCCGCACCACTACAGCCTCGGCACCCAGGTCTTCAGTGTCGGCCTCGGCGTCACGGCGTACACCTTCGGCCTGCGGCATGCCTTCGACGCTGACCACATCGCCGCGATCGACAACACCACGCGAAAGCTCCGCAACGATGGCATCCGCCCGAAGTCCGTCGGCTTCTGGTTCGCCATGGGGCACTCCACGATCGTGTTCTTCCTCGCCGCCCTGGTAGCGGTCGGCGCCCACATCGCCAACACCCTGGTCAACGACGACTCCGCCGCACACCGCACCATGGGGGTGGTCAGCACGCTGTCCTCGGGCGGCTTCCTGTGGCTGATCGGCATCCTCAACCTCTTCGCCCTCGTGGGCATCTGGCGGGTCTGGCAGGGCCTGCGCCACGGCCAGTTCGACGAGAGCGAGCTCGAGCAGCATCTCGACAACCGCGGCTTCTTCGCCCGCATGCTCGGCGGCCTGACCAAGGCCATCCGCAAGCCGCACCAGATGTATCCGGTCGGCGTCCTGTTCGGGGTCGGGTTCGACACCGCGACCGAGGTCGCTCTGCTGGTCCTCGCCGGGTCAGGTGCCGCCGCCGGCGTTCCGTGGTACGCGATCCTGGTCCTGCCGCTGCTCTTCGCCGCCGGGATGAGCCTGCTGGACTGCCTCGACGGCCTGTTCATGTCCGTCGCCTACGACTGGGCCTTCCTCAAACCGGTCCGCAAGGTCTATTACAACCTCGCCATCACGGCTCTCTCCGTGACGGTCGCCCTGCTGATCGGCACCATCGAGCTCGTCGGCGTACTCGACAACAACCTCGGCTGGTCCAACCCGATCACCGACTGGATCAGCAACATCAACCTCAACAACGTCGGCTTCATCATCGTCGGGCTGTTCGTCGTGGTCTGGGCCGTGGCCATCGCGTACTGGAACATCGCCAGAGTCGAGGACCGCTGGGCCGGTGAGGCCGCCACCCCCGCGGAGTGATTCGCGACGTCATACGAGCTGGCTGTTGGCGCAGCCAGCTCGTATGACGTCCGCTAGAGCACCAGGACCCGGCCCGCGATGACCAGGTGGACCTCGTCGCAGGCCGCGGCGAGGTCCTGGTTGACCAAGCCGACAAGGTCGCGGAAGAGACGGCCTGACCGGTGCGCGGGTACGACGCCGAGCCCCACCTCGTTGGTCACCAGCACGGTGTCGGCCATCCGGTGCTCGAGGACGGCGGCCGCCTCGGTGACCAGTCCGCGGACCAGTTCCGTCGCCTCCACGGACGTCGCCTCCCACATCCGGTGCTCGTCGAGCACGGCGGTGAGCCAGGTGCCGAGGCAGTCCACGATCACCGGGCCCTCGGTCGCTAGCGCACTCGCCAGATCGTGCGTCTCCAGGGTCGTCCACGACGCAGATCGCGATGCGCGGTGCGCGGCGATCCGGGCCGCCCAGTCGGCGTCATCGACGACCGGACCAGGAGCCACATAGGTCACCACGCCGGCACCGGCGAGCAGCGCCTCCGCATGCCGTGACTTGCCCGACCTCACGCCGCCGGTGACCAGCACCCTCATCCCAGTCCACGCACCCACGCGTACGCCGCGTCCACGTCGTTGACAGTCGCCACCTCATGCGGGTCGGCCGGCCGACGGACCACGACCACGGCGACACCGAGGGCAGCGGCGGCCTCCATCTTGGCCCAGGTGTAGCTGCCACCGGAGTCCTTGGTGATGAGTACGTCGACCGCATGTGAGCGCATCAGCGCCAACTCGTCCTCGAGCGGGTAGGGACCGCGGCTCGTGATCAACCGCCACGAGGACGGCAGCTCGAAGGCGGGCGCGTCGACCACTCGCACCAGCGCCTCCAGCGCACCCAGCGCGGGGACGAAGCGGGCCAGCTCCTGGCGCCCGACCGTCACGAAGGGTCGAGAGCCGAGATCGGCCGCCACCGTGGCGGCCTCCTCGTGGGAGCCCACGTAGCTCCAGGATGGATCGGGCGTCCAACCCGGTCGCTCCAGCCGCAGCAGCGGCGTCCCCTCGGCGGCGCAGGCGAGAGCGGCGTTCGCACTCATCCCGAGGGCGAAGGGGTGGGTCGCATCCACCACGGCGTCGTACTCGGCCAAGGCGGAGCGCAGCCCGGGCACACCACCGAAGCCACCGATCCGCACCGGCCCGACGGGCAGTCGCGGCCGGACCACGCGGCCGGCCAGCGACGACATCACGTCGATGCCGGCGTCCACGAGGAGCCCTGCCAGTGCGCGTGCCTCCGCCGTACCGCCGAGCAGCAAGACCCTCACGCCACACCTCCGGGAGGGAGGACGGGCAGCCCCGCGGGCGCACCATCCAGGGCCAGCGACAGCAACGCATCGACGTCGAGGTGCTGCTCGACCAGGTCACCGAGCAGGTCAAGCCGGGCCTCACGCGCGGCCGGGAACGACCCTGAGGAGGCGACCCCGAGCGCATCGGCTAGGTAGCGAGCGCGGAAGGCGTCGTCCTCGAGCCGGCCATGGACCATCGTGCCGCTCACCGCCCCCCGCGATGCGACCCCGCCGGCCGGAACGCCGGACACCCGGCCGTGGTGGATCTCGTAGCCGGCCGGGTCGTGCAGCCGCAGCACCTTCTCCGGGCCGAACGTCGTCGCCAGGTCGAGCAGTCCGAGTCCCGGTACCTCCGCACCCATCACACCCTCGACCCCGTCGGGATCGGCGATAGTGCGGCCGAGCATCTGGCAGCCGCCACAGATCCCGAGGACGGGGCGCCCGGCGGCCGCGTGGGCGAGGATCGCTCGATCAAGGCGGCGCGAGCGCAGCCAGGCCAGGTCGCTGATCGTGGCGCGTGTGCCGGGCAGCACCACCAGGTCGGCATCGGCCAGGTCACGCGGCGAGGACACGAAGACCACGTCGAGGGACGGCTCCAGCCCGAGTGCGTCGAGGTCGGTGAAGTTGCTGATCCGCGGCAGTCGCACCACCGCCACCCGCTTGGCGGCGGCGTCGCCAGCCGCCCGCCGGCCGTCCAGGTCGAGCGCATCCTCCGAGTCCAGCCAGAGCGACGGATCCCAGGGGAGTACGCCGAAGGTCCGCCGGCCGGTCGCCCGCGCCAACATCTCCAGGCCCGGTGACAGCAGACCGAGGTCGCCGCGGAACTTGTTCATCACGAACCCGGCGACCAGCGCCTGGTCCTCCGGCGACAGCAGCGCGACCGTGCCGAGCAGGGCCGCGAAGACGCCGCCGCGGTCGATGTCGCCCACCACCACGGTCGGCAGCGACCCGTGCCGGGCCAGACCCATGTTGACGTAGTCACCGGCCCGCAGGTTGATCTCCGCCGGGCTACCGGCGCCCTCGGCGACAACCACGTCGTAGCGAGCGGCAAGGTCATCGAAGGCGGCGTAGGCCGCGGAGGCGAGATGGCGGCGCCCCGACTCCCAGTCGCTCGAGGAGACCGAGCCGGCGGGCTGGCCCATCAGCACCACATGGCTGCGTCGGTCACTGCCAGGCTTGAGCAGGACCGGGTTCATCGCCGGCTCGGGTGTTGCCCGCGCGGCCAGCGCCTGCACCCACTGCGCCCGGCCGATCTCCGCGTAGGGCGCCTCGACAGGCTCGGCGTGCGTATCGCGCCGGCCGATCTCCGCGTAGGGCGCCTCGACAGGCTCGGCGTGCGTATCGCGCCGGCCGATCTCCGCGTAGGGCGCCTCGACAGGCTCGGCGTGCGTATCCCGAGCTTGTCGAGGGGCACACACCATCGAGTTGTTCGACATGTTCTGCGCCTTGAACGGCGCCACCTTGATGCCACGCCGCGCGAACGCTCGGCACAGCCCTGTGGTGACGACCGACTTGCCCGCGTCCGACGTCGTACCGGCGACGAGGAGCCCGCTCATGGCATCCCGCTCATCAGGCGACAGTGGTGCCGAGCTGCCACGAGTGCAGCACCCGGCAGTCATGGTTCGCCCACCGCTGCACGTCGAGCCGGTCCAGCCGGATCGCCACCGGCAGGGTCTCGCCGAGCCGCTGACTCACCGTGTGCGCCGTGACACCGGGCGCGGTCTGGTCGAGCGTCAGGTGCGGCGTCGGGTCCGGGTAGATCCCGGCGTACGGCGGGTGCTGCGGGAACGCCTCGGCGAGTCGCGCGGTCAGGTCGCGCAGCGGCTCCTCCGGCACGGGGCGCAGATGCAGCAGGCCGTCGGGGAAGGCGTGTACGGCGCCGAGGGTGACGTCGATCGGCTCGATCTCCTCGATCACCTCGGCCACCTTCTCCAGATCGCCTTCGCACGGGGTCGGCACCCATGGGCCGAGCACCGTGATGTGCGCGTGCACGAAGTCGGGATCGGCGGACACGAAGGACGCGTCATAGTGCTGCGTCCGGGCACGCACCCAGTCGTCCAGCTCGGGCACCGGGAAGGCGATCACGGTGTGCCCTGGGTGGTCGGCGCGGTCGGCCTGACTCATCCATCGGCTCCTGTCGGTCGTCGTAGCAGGTACAGATCCATCACCCAGCCGTCGATGGCTCGGGCGTGCTCGCGAGCCACGCGCAACGCTGCGCGCAACTCGCCGACGCGGCCGGTCAGGAGCTGCTCCCCGGGTGCCCCGAGGTTGGCGCCGTACCAGATCCGCCAGTCCTCCCACCCTGCCAGATCGGGCGCTGAGCCCAACATCACGACGACGTTGTCGAGGTGGCCGCCCCGTCCCGCAGCGACGTCCTCGCGTAGTCGTCGAGCGGTCGTCACGTGGACCGGCTGACCGACCTCATGCAGCACGATCCGGTGGCGGGCGGCGAGCAGTTGAGGGGCGCTGATCCCGGGAAGTACGTCGAAGTCGACGCCGAGCTCGGCCGCGAGCTGCTCGACCACCCGGATGGTGGAGTCGTAGAGCGACGGGTCGCCCCAGACCAGGAAGGCAGCAGTGCCGCCGCGCGCCGAAAGGACCTCCCGGTAGGCCGCCACTCGGGCGGCGTGCCAGTCCTTCACAGCCCTCGTGTAGTCGGTCTCCCCGGTGGTCGAGCCTGTCGAGACCCGGTCCCGCTCGGGATCGGGTACGGCGACGAGCTCGACGCCGTACTCCTCGCACACGGCCCGCCGGATCGCCAGCAGCGGATCCTGCTCGCCCTTGGCGGCGGCCACGACGTAGTCGCAGGACCGCAGCGCCTCCGCCACCTCGGGGGTGACGTGCTGCGGCCCCATGCCGATCCCGAGGATCCTGACAGCGGCGGTCATCGGTCCTCGAGCTCACCCTCGACGTCGAGGTAGACCTGCTGCAGCGCGGCCATGGTCTCGGGATCGGGCTGCTCCCACAGCCCGCGCTCGGCGGCCTCATGCAGCCTCTCGACGATGCCGCGCAGCGCCCACGGGTTGGACTGTCGCAGGAACTCCTGGTTGGTCTCGTCGAGGACGTAGGACTGCGCCAGCTGCTCGTACATCCAGTCGTGCACGACCCCGGCCGTCGCGTCGAAGCCGTAGAGGTAGTCGACCGTCGCGGCCAGCTCGAAGGCGCCCTTGTAGCCGTGTCGCTGCATCGCGGAGATCCAGCGGGGGTTGACCACGCGGGCGCGGAAGACGCGGGCGGTCTCCTCGGACAGGGTGCGGGTCCTGATCCGGTCGGGGGAGGTGGAGTCCCCGACGTACGCCTTCGGGTCCGAGCCGCTCAGCGCCCGCACCGTCGCCACCATGCCGCCGTGGTACTGGAAGTAGTCGTCGGAATCGGCGATGTCGTGCTCGAGGCTGTCGACGTTCTTGGCGGCCACCTTGATCCGGCGATAGTTGGTCCGCATGTCGTCCGCCGCTGGCGCGCCGTCGAGGCCACGGCCGTAGGCGAAGCCGCCCCACACCGTGTAGACCTCGGCCAGGTCGTGGTCGTCGCGCCAGGAGCCAGACTCGACAGCCTGCAGGATGCCGGCGCCGTAGGAGCCGGGCTTGGAGCCGAAGATACGGGTGGTCGCACGGCGCTCGTCGCCGTGCTCGGCGAGGTCGGCCTGGGCGTGCGCCCTGACGTAGTTGGTTTCGGCGGGCTCGTCCAGCTCGGCCACCATCCGCACTGCGTCGTCGAGCATGGCGACCACGTGCGGGAAGGCATCGCGGAAGAAGCCGGAGATGCGGACTGTGACGTCGATGCGGGGCCGTCCGAGCTCTGCCTGCGGTACGACGAGGAGTCGCGCGACCCGTCGCGACTCGACGTCCCACTCCGGCCGGACGCCGAGCAGGGCGAGCACCTCGGCGACGTCGTCACCGGAGGTGCGCATCGCCGACGTTCCCCACACCGACAGCCCGACGGAGGAGGGGTAGCCGCCGGTCTCGTCGAGGTAGCGCTGGATGAGCGAGTCGGCCATCGCCTGGCCGGTCTCCCAGGCGAGCCGGGAGGGCACCGCGCGCGGGTCGACGGTGTAGAAGTTGCGTCCGGTCGGCAGCACGTTGACCAGACCACGAAGCGGCGAGCCGGACGGGCCCGCCGGGACATATCCGCCCGAGAGCGCATGCAGGATGGCGGTGAGCTCGTCGGTCGTCCTCGCCAGGCGCGGCACGACCTGGGTCGCTGCGAACTCCAGCACCCGTTGGACGTCGGTGCTCTGGTGCAGCGCGGCCGCGGCGGCAGGGTCCCAGTCGGCCTTCTCCATGGCCTCGACCAGCTCACGCGCCTGGGCCTCGTAGGCGTCCACGGCCGCCGAGCTCGCCGGGCTGTTCCTCGCCGCCCCGTCGACAGCCTCAGGAGCGGTGGGATAGGTGAGGCCTAGGGCGGCGCGCAGCCCGGGCACCGCGTTGCCCACACCGCCCCAGACCTGGCCGGCTCGCAGGATCGAGAGCACCAGGTTGACCCGTGGCTCGCCGGTCGGTGCCGCGCCGAGGATGTGCAGCCCATCCCGGATCTGGGCGTCCTTGATCTCGCACAGCCAGCCGTCGACGTGCAGGAGGAAGTCGTCGAACTCCTCGTCCCCAGGGCGTTCCTCCAAGCCGAGATCGCGGTGCAGCTCGGCGGCATGCATCAGCTGCCAGATCTCGCCGCGGATCGCCGGCAGCTTGGCCGGGTCCATCGTCGAGATCTTGTCGTACTCCTCGAGCAGGGCCTCGAGTCGGGCGATATCGCCATAGGACTCCGCCCGAGCCATCGGGGGCACCAGGTGGTCGACGATGGTGGCATGGGCGCGGCGCTTGGCCTGGGCGCCCTCACCCGGGTCGTTGACCAGAAACGGGTAGATCAGCGGCAGGTTGCCGAGCGCCGCGTCGGTGCCACACGAGCCCGACAGCGCGGCGTTCTTCCCCGGCAGCCACTCCAGCGAGCCGTGCTTGCCGAGATGGACGACGGCGTTCGCCCCGAAGCCGCCCTCCTCGCTCGGTGCGGCGAGCCAGCGGTACGTCGCCAGGTAGTGATGCGTCACCGGCAGGTCGGGGCTGTGGTAGATCGCCACCGGGTTCTCCCCGAAACCGCGGGGCGGCTGGATCATCAGGACGATGTTGCCGGCCTGGAGGGTCGCCAGCACGATCTCTCCGTCGGTCCCCGAGCCTGCCGAGGAGGTCACGAACAGGCTGCCCGGGGCCTCGCCCCAGGCCTCGGTCATCGCCTCGCGCAGGTCAGCGGGGAGATCGGCGGTCCACGCGTCGTACTGGCTCTTGGTGATCCGGACGTGCGCCTCGGCCAGCTCGGCGTCGGTGAGCCACTCCTCGTCCTGCCCGCCAGCGGCGATCAGGGCATGGATCAGCGCGTCACCTGCGGCGGTGTCGTCGTCCATGTCGAGGATGGCACCCACGCTGCCCGAGCCTGTCGAGGGACCGACGTCGTACCCCTCCTCACGGAGCCGGCGCAGCAGCCGGACCGCTGAGACTGGGGTGTCGAGCCCGACCGCGTTGCCGATCCGGGCGTGCTTGGTCGGGTATGCCGAGAGCACGAGCGCGATCCGCTTCTCGGCGTTGGGCATGTGCCGCAGCAGCGCGTGGTTGACAGCGATGCCGGCGACGCGGGCGCAGCGCTCGGGGTCCGCCACGTAGTGGGGGAGACCCTGGTCGTCGAGCTCCTTGAACGAGAACGGCGCGGTGCTGATCCGGCCGTCGAACTCGGGGATGGCGATCTGGCTGGCGTAGTCCAACGGTGAGACGCCGTCGTCGGAGGACTCCCACTCCTCGCGGCTGTTGGTCAGGCAGAGGCCCTGCAGGATGGGGATGTCGAGTGCGGCCATCCGCTCCACGTCCCAGGCCTCGTCGTCCTCTCCGGCGCTGGCCGTGGCGGGCACGCTGCCGCCCGCCGCCAGGACGGTCACGACGAGCGCATCGAGCGTGCTCAGTGCCTCGTAGAGGTCGTCGGGTGCGGAGCGCAGCGAGCCGGCGAAGATCGGTACACCCACGGCGTCCCCGGTCGCATCGATGGCATCAGCCAGGGCATGGGCGAACGCGTTGTTCCCGCTCGCCTCGTGGGCTCGGTAATAGAGCACGCCGACCCGCGGCAGCGGACGCCGCGCCCGGTCCGGAGACTCCAGCCCTCCAACCGGCTCGAGGCCACCGGCGGCCGGTCGCTGCGCATAGCCCCAGGCGGGGATCGCCGCGGGCGGCTCGAAGCCCTCGCCGGTGAGCAGCACGGTGTCGGAGAGGAACGCGTGCAGGTGGGCCAGGTTGGTCGGTCCGCCCTCGGCGAGGTAGCGATGGGCTTCGGCGGCGACGCCCATCGGGACGGTGGAGAGCTCCATCAGCTCTGCGCTCGGCTGCTGCTCGCCGCCGAGCACGACCAGCGGCGTACCGGCCTCTCGGACCTGGGCGAGACCGGGCCACAGGTCGTGCGGGGAGCCGAGCTGACGCACGACGACGAGAGCGGTGCCCTCGATCGCGTCGGCGAGGGTGAGCTCGTCTGCCCGGGCAGGGTTCGCCCAGGTGAAGGTGGCGCCGCTGGCACGGGCCGAGAGCAGATCGGTATCGGACGTCGAGAGCAGCGCGATGCGCGGAGATCGCATCGGAGATGGCGTCGGAGATGGCACGGCCGGGGTCCTCCTCCGGGGTTCTCGCCCCGGCTAGTGGTCGGATGTGCTCGTGGAGAGTGTCTGGCTGTCCCTCGAGAGGGGTCACAGTGGCGGAACCGCCCCGGATTCACACCGGGTTCCTGCAGCCGCGAGCGAGTGCCACCCTACGGGAGCGATGCCCGGCGCCGCTCTCGATGGCCACGCAGCGGGCCGCGGAGCCTCGACAAGCCGGTCTGACGAAGATGCGGCTCGCGGTGGCCGATGCGATGGGGGATCCTTCGCATGTGCTCGCTCCCGGCGATTCGGGTACGGGCCGACACGACGGACGCCTTCGAGCCGATGACACCCAGGAGCCTCACGGATGCCGACCTCTCCCACGCGGATCCTGGCGGCTCGGGAATGGGCCTACCACCTTCTGATCCTCGCGGTGGGCGTCGTCATCGCGGCGGTGGCGCTGGTCGATCTCATCCGGGACGGAGTCGACCAGCGCTGGTTCCTCGCGGTCCTGCTCGGCGCCCCACTGATCGCCGTGGTCGCCCGCTTCCCGATGGTGCTGGCCAGCGGATCGGGTGCGATCGAGGTCGGCTTCGACTCCTGCGTCCTGATGTTCTTGCTGTGCGTGCTCGACAGCGCGCCGGCGCTGATCGTGTGGGCCACGGGGGTCCTGCTGACGCAGGCGGTGTCCGCCAAGCGCGCCTCCGCGAGGACGTTCAACGTCGGCATCGGCATCATCGGCGGCGGACTGGCCGCTGCGGCGTACGGCGTCGTGAACCGCGGCGCGCCGATCGAGTCGCCCCGGGGCCTGCTCGGGGTCGCGGTGGCGGCGGTGTGCTACTTCGTGACGGATTACGTCCTCTCCGCCGTGTCGCTGACCGTCTCCTCGCGCTCGCCACTGCGCACCACGATGGTCCAGCCCGGGACGGCGCTGGCGATCGCCTGCTTCGTCCCGCTGGACTCGCTCGGCTATCTCGCCGCCGTGGTCGCCCTCGCGGCGCCCTGGTGGACGATGACACTGCTATGCATCCCATTGGCCACGGTGCTGATCGCGACGCGTGCGGTGACCCGAGGTCGGGAGAATGCCCGCCGGCTGAGCGTGCTGTTCGGCGCTGCCGGACGCGCCCAGACGCTCGCCGACAGATATGCGGTGGTCGAGGCGCTGTGTGCGGACGCAGCCGAGTTGCTGCGAGTCGGCGACGTCCAGCTCCGTGCCGAGCCACCGCAGGATGGTGAGATCGGCGTGCGGGCGGAGCTGGGCAAGGACAGCCGCTGGCTGGTGGCCGAATCTGCTCGGCGTGCGCACGCTTCGGTTGCCGGGGACCGGGAGGCGCTCGCCGCGCTCGCTGCGGTCGCCGCGGATGCCAGCGCTCGCATCGAGCTGATCGACGAGATGCTGCACGTGGCTCGACACGATCCGCTTACCGATCTGCCCAACCGTGGCATCCTGCTCGACCGTGCCAACCAGGCCCTCGGCCGGGCACGGGCCCACGGTGGCCGGACCGCTCTGATGTTCCTGGATCTGGATGGCTTCAAGCCGGTCAACGACCGGTTCGGGCACCAGGCGGGCGACCTGGTACTGGTCGACATCGCCGAGCGGTTGCGGGCATCGGTCCGGGAGAGCGACACCGTGGCCAGGCTGGGCGGTGACGAGTTCGCCGTACTCGTCGAGGATGCGGACCCCGACCATGTGGCCGCGATGTGCGATCGCATCCTGGGCCGGGTCGATGAAGGTGCTGTCGTGGGCGGTCAGCACGTCCGGCTGGGCGCCAGCGTCGGCGTCGCGTACGACCGTGGGCACGACACCGCCGGCAGCCTGCTGCGCAACGCTGACCTGGCGATGTATGAGGCCAAGTCGGCCGGCAAAGGACGGTGCGTCGTCTTCGAACCGTCGATGGGGCGGGCGCGCGTGGAGCGGCTCGAGATCCTCGACGATCTGCGAGGCGCCGTCGAGGCCGACCGGATCGACCTTGCCTATCAGCCGGTGATCGAGGCCTCGACCGGGCGGATCATCGGGATCGAGGCCCTGGCGCGCTGGGAGCGGGCGGGTCTGCCGGTGCCGCCGGACGTGTTCATCACGATCGCAGAGGAATCCGGTCTCATCGTCGCGCTCGGCGCCGCCGTGCTGCGCCGGGTCGAGCGGGATGCTACGGCTATCCGCGCGGCCGGGGGCCAGGGCCGCGTGATCAGCGTCAACATCTCTGCCGCCCAGCTGCGGGAGCCGGGATTCGTCGACAACGTGTTGCGAACGGCCAGGGCCACCGAGGGGATGGTGCTCGTCCTGGAGATCACCGAGCGCCAGGGCGTCGACCTCACCGGGGAGGTGCTCTCGACGATGCGCAGACTCGCAGACACGGGGGTGCGCTTCGCGATCGACGACTTCGGCGTCGGCTTCTCATCGATCAGCTATCTGCAGGACCTGCCCGCCACCGTGCTCAAGGCCGATGCGGCGCTGTCCCAGAACGTCGACCACGACGCCCGGGCCAGGGCACTGCTCCGGTCGGTCACGGAGATGGGCCGCACGCTCGGCTTCCGGGTCGTGGTGGAGGGGATCGAACGTGAGTCGCAGCTCGACGTGATCCGGGAGGATGCGCCCTACGCGATGGTGCAGGGCTACCTCCTGCACCGGCCGATGCGGCTCGACCAGCTGCTCGCCGTACTGGCCGAGGAGTCACCCGCCGACGAGCTGCCGATCGTCTGAGACGCAAGTCGGGCCCCGATCGCCAACCGCGATCAGAGCCCGATTTCGTGAGCGCCTTCGGCAGGATTCGAACCTGCGACACCTGGTACCGGAAACCAGTGCTCTATCCCCTGAGCTACGAAGGCATCGCACTGCGGGCAGTGCGAGAGCGACCCTACAGCCACCGGGTGAGGAGGAGGAAACCGGGCACGCCGGTCGGTTCTCCTGGTCATCTGTCCGGACGGCGCCGCTGGCGGCGCGATATCGAATGCGAGCGCGGCCGTCAGCGCCGATACGCTAGGGGAGTGACCCCAGAACAGCTCTCCACCGCGATCGTCGACGTCCTGACGACGCTGTCAGGGGAAGGTGCCCTCACCCTCCCCGACGGTGTCCCTACCAGCGTGACGGTGGAGCGCCCCCGGCAGAAGGGCCACGGCGACTACGCCACGAACGTCGCGATGCAGCTCGCCAAGAAAGCAGGCACCAACCCGCGCGCCCTCGCCGAGCTGATCGCTGCCAAGCTGACCGTCGACGACGGCATCGCCGACGTCGAGATCGCCGGTCCGGGCTTCCTCAACATCACCGTCGAGGCCGGCGCCCAGGGTGCGCTGGCCGCACAGGTGGTCGCTGCGGGTTCCGCCTACGGTCACACCGACACGCTCGCCGGTCAGCGGATCAACGTCGAGTTCATCTCGGCCAACCCGACCGGTCCGCTCCACCTCGGTCACACCCGCTGGGCCGTCCTCGGCGACGCGATCGGCCGGGTGCTGAGCGCTGCCGGCGCCGACGTCACCCGCGAGTTCTACATCAATGACCGCGGTGTGCAGATGAACCACTTCGCGGATTCGATCATCGCCGCCGCCACCGGGCAGCCCACCCCTGAGGACGGGTACGCCGGGGCGTACATCGACGATCTGGCCAAGGCCGTCGGCGAGGCGGTTCCGGGCATCTTCGACCTCGCCCCCGGCTATGGCACCGAGGAGCGGCGGGCCGCGGTCCGGGCGAAGGGCTATGAGCTCCAGCTCAAGGAGCAGCAGGCCCAGCTCGACGGCTTCAACACCCACTTCGACGTGTGGTTCTCCGAGCTGTCGCTGCACGAGGAGGGTCAGGAGGACGGCGGCGTCCCGAACACGCTGAAGAGGCTCAAGGAGCTCGGCCACGTCTACGAGGAGGGTGGCGCGCTGTGGATGCGCACCACCGACTTCGGCGACGACAAGGACCGCGTGCTGATCAAGTCCGACGGCGAGCTGACCTACTTCGCCTCCGACACCGCGTACTACCTCAACAAGCGCAGCCGCGGCTTCGACAACTGCATCTACCTGCTCGGCGCCGACCATCACGGCTATGTCGGCCGGCTCAAGGCGATGGCCGCCTGCGTCGGCGACGACCCGGCGAAGACCCTCGACGTCCTGATCGGGCAGCTGGTCAAGATCCTGCGCGACGGCCGGGAGCTCAAGCTGTCCAAGCGTGCCGGCACGATCGTCACCCTGCATGAGCTGGCCGAGGAGATCGGTGTCGACGCGCTGCGCTACTCGCTCGCCCGCTATCCCGCTGACAGCCCGCTGACGCTGGACATCGCCGAGATCACCAAGGCGTCGAACGAGAACCCGGTCTACTACGTCCAGTACGCGCACGCCCGCACCTGCGCGATGGTGCGCAACGCCAGCGATCTGGGCATGACGCTGCCCGATGGGGACGCGTTCGACCCGAGCCTGCTCTCGCACGAGCGCGACGGCGCGCTGCTGCGTGCGCTGGCGGAGTTCCCGCGGGTCGTAGCCAGCGCGGCCGAGCTGCGTGAGCCGCACCGGATCGCCCGTTACCTCGAGGACACCGCCTCGACGTTCAACAAGTGGTACGACACCAAGGAGTGCCGGATGCTGCCGCAGGGCGACGAGCCGGTCGGCCCTGCCAACCTTGCGCGGCTCGTCCTGGTCCATGCGACCCAGACGGTGATCCGCAACGGTCTCGGCCTGCTCGGCGTCACCGCTCCGGAGCGAATGTGAGCAGTCACCTCAGCCCCGGCAGCTTCACCGGCACCTCGCCGGTCTGGCTGCGTGAGCCCGACGACGTCAACGCCCTGGTCCCGGTTCTGTGGTCGAGCACCGCGGAGAAGATCGACGGCGTACTCCACATCGGCGGGCTGTCGGTTCCGGACGTGGTCGCCAACGTGAACACGCCCGCCTTCATCCTCGACGAGGATGACTTCCGGGCACGCGCACGCGCCTTCCGCGATGGGTTCGCTGGGTACGACGTCTACTACGCAGGCAAGGCGTTCCTGAGCATCGCCGTCGCCCGCTGGGTGGCCGAGGAGGGCCTGTTTCTCGACGTCTGCTCCGACGGCGAGCTGACGGTGGCACTGCGAGCCGGCGTCGACCCGGCGAGGATCGGCTACCACGGCAACAACAAGTCCGCGATGGATCTGCGTCGTGCGGTGCACGAGGGTGTCGGTCGGATCATCGTCGACTCCTTCTTCGAGATCGAGCGAGTCGCAGACGTGGCTGCCCAACTGGGCGTGGTCCAGCCGGTGATGGTCCGAGTGACAGCCGGTGTAGAGGCCCACACCCACGAGTTCATCGCGACAGCGCACGAGGACCAGAAGTTCGGATTCTCGATCAACTCCGGCGACGCCTTCGAAGCGGCCCGCCGCGTCGTCGAGTCCGGCGACCTCGACCTGCGCGGCCTGCACAGCCACATCGGCAGCCAGATCTTCGACACCTCCGGCTGGGAGGTCGCCGCTCGCCGGGTGCTGGCCCTGCATGCGCGCGTCGACGCCGAGCTGGGCTTCGTCATGCCCGAGCTCGACCTCGGCGGCGGCTTCGGCATCGCCTACACCACCCAGGACGACCCGGCCGACGCGTCCGATCTCGCCCAGCAGATCAGCACGATCGTCGAGAGCCAGTGCGAGGCTCTCGGCATCGAGCGGCCGCACCTCTCGATCGAGCCCGGTCGTGCGATCGTCGGTCCGGCGATGTGCACGGTCTACACGGTAGGCACGGTCAAGCAGGTCTCACTCGACGGCGGTGCCGAGCGCACCTACGTCTCGGTCGACGGCGGGATGAGCGACAACATCCGCCCTGCCCTGTACGACGCCGACTACTCCTGCACGCTGGCCTCGCGCGCCTCGGACGCCTCCCCGGTGATCGCGCGCGTGGTGGGCAAGCACTGCGAGTCCGGCGACATCGTGGTCAAACACGAGTTCCTGCCCGGCGATGTCCAGCCGGGCGACCTCGTCGCCGTACCCAGCACCGGTGCCTACGGTCGCTCGATGGCCTCCAACTACAACCACGCCCTACGTCCGCCCGTGGTCGCGGTCAAGGATGGATCATCCCGCGTGATCGTGCGGCGGGAGACCGTCGACGATCTGCTCGCGACGGACATGGGCTGACTCGCAGGCCCCGGACGTCATACGAGGTGGCGATCCCGGCAGCCTGGACGTATGACGCTGCGGCGACCGGGTACAGGGAGCGCCTTCCACACAAGGAGGTCCCTGATGGGTCTCGACGACAAGATGCAGAACAAGGCCGATGAGCTCAAGGGCGAGGCCAAGGAGCGGTACGGCGGTGCTACCGGTGACGAGAGCACCCAGGCCGAGGGCAAGGCCGACAAGGCCAAGGCCAACCTGAAGCAGGCGGGCGAGAAGGTCAAGGACGCCTTCAAGTGACCTGTGGGTGAGCTGAGCTCACCGTCCCTCCAGTGATGGGCCCCGGCATCGGCCGGGGCCCATCACTGTTTCAGCGCACCTGCGGCGCGTCGTCGACCACCGTGGTCGTGACCGAGGCCAGCAGGGTGGTCTTGTCAGCGTCGAGACCCGGTACGGCGGGGAAGCCGGGGTCGGTGCCGCGCTCGCCGACGTACTGTCCCGTCTTCGCATCGAAGATCATCTGGAACCTGCCGCCGCGGGCGCCGATCGCGACACCGGCGCGGCCGGCCGGTGTGGAGACGCCCTGCTCCACCTCCAGGCCGTGGGTCTTGGCGAGGGCGCTGAAGACTGCGCTGCGGACCGTTGCCGGGGCGAGCCCGCTGCGCAGCACCTCGCTGTAGATCTCCTGGAGGTCATAGGCGGCGCCATGGCCCTCGCCCCCGACCGCCTTCCGGATCGCCTTCAACAGCGCCTGTGGGCTGTGGGGAAGCGAGGCATACCAGCGCGGGTCGTAGGTCTGGAGGTGGTACGGGCTGAGGGGCGCGGCCCAGCTCGCCTGTCGGTAGATCCGGTTCGGTTCGGCGTGATCCTGCAATGCGGGGTCCGTGGTGCCGTTGCGCAGCACCTTCGTGCGCTCGCGGAAGGTCCAAGCAGCGTCGATGTCGTGCGGGATCCAGATGGTGCGCGTCCACCGCTCCTCGAACGTGGCGAGCTGGCCGTCCTTGCCACGCAACGTCTTGCCGCCGCGACCCGAGGCGGTTCCCCAGGTCCGCTGGACCAGGGTCACCTTGAGATACTGCCCCGGGCCGATCACCGGGTCGTGCTGCGCGATCGTGGCCCGTGCGGCCCGCTTCAAGACCGCCGCAGCCGCAGGCGAGCCCCCGACGTGGTGGTCTCCGAGCCGCACCGTGACCGCGCCGCTGACCACCACCACCGCGGCGGCCAGCCCGACGGCGGTACGCCGTAACCGGCGACGGCGTACTCGCAGGACCTTGGCACGCAGCGTCTCGGTCATGGCCGCGCGCCGCACGGCTGCACGGGCCGCCTGCAGGGCCTCATCCGAGACCGGCGTGACCTGGCCGGCGCGCCGAAGGTCGGTCCAGGGGTCGATGGGAGAGGTGTGGGTGTCGGTGGTCATGAGTGGTGCTCCCCTCGGGCGGTGGTGACAGCAGTGGTGTTCCAGGCATCGGTGATGCGGGCGCGGGCACGGTGCAGGCGTGAGCGTGCGGTCCCGGCAGGGATGCCGAGCACGGCGGCGGCCTCCGTCGGGGAGAGTTGCTCCCAGGCGACCAGCAGGAGCACCTCACGCTCCTCGGCTGACAGCGCTGCCAGCGCCGCGCGCAGCACCGGCGCCAGGCCGCTGGCATCGAGCCGTCGGTCGACGGCGTCCCAGTCCTCGTGCTGGGTGGCGTCGTCCGGTGCCGCGCCACGACTGCGCTCCACACGGCGCAGATGCCTCATGAGCACATGCCGCGCCACGCCGAACAGCCATCCGGCAACCTCCCCGCGGCCCTCGTCGTACTGGCCTCGAGAACCGAACGCCTCCAGCCAGACCTCGCTCAGCAGGTCATCGGCGTGGTGCGGGACCCGCCGTGCCAGATAGGCATGGACGCGTGGGCCGAGCGAGGTGACCAGTTCCTCAAAGGCAAGGGGATCCTGAAGGGATCGGGCGACGACATCGCCATCGGACACGGCAGCTCCTCTCGAGCGTGCTGGGCCGGAGCCGCGGTCGCGGTCAGCCCTCGACCACTCCTTGTCGGCATCGTCCCCGAGCGTTCGCGCCGTGTCCCCGATATCAGGACTCCGGTGCGGCCGCGTGCCGCCATCGCACCGGCCCAGCCCCGTCGGCGGCCAGGTTGTCCTCCGCGTTGTAGAGGGTGCACGACCGCAGTGACAGGCAGCCGCAGCCGATGCAGCCGTCGAGGGAGTCGCGCAGCCGCTCGAGCTGAACGATCCGCTCCTCGAGGTCGGCCCGCCACCGGCTTGAGAGCCTGGCCCAGTCCCGCTTGGTCGGCGTACGCCCCTCGGGGAGGGTGTCCAGCGCCGCTCGGATCTCCGCCAGGGCGACCCCGACCCGCTGGGAGACTCGGATGAACGCGATCCGCCGCAGCACGTCGCGGTGGTAGCGGCGCTGGTTGCCCGCAGTCCGGATCGAGCCGATCAGGCCGTTGCGCTCGTAGAAGTGCAGCGCCGACACGCTCACACCCGAGCGGCGTGCGACCTCGCCGGGTGAGAGGTCGTGACTGCGGATCTCCTGGTTGCTCATCCGACTCCCTGGAAATCAGTTGACCTCAACCATAGTTGAGGTTGTCGGATGAGGGCATGACCGTTCTCGCCGAGCGACCCTCCCTGTGGACCGGCCCCCGCCTGCGGACGACGATCGGCATCGGTGCGCTCGCCTTCCTGTTCGCGTTCGAGGCGCTCGCGGTCGCGACGGTGATGCCGCAGGTGGCCGAGGACCTCGACGGCCTGACCTGGTACGCCGCGGCCTTCGCAGCACCGCTGGCGTCCTCAGTCGTCGCCTACGCGCTCGCCGGGCGCTGGATCGATCGCCAGGGCACCCGGCCGGCGATAGCCAGCGGCGTACTCGTCTTCTGCGTCGGCCTCGTGATCGCCGGCCTGGCGCCTGACATGCCGGTCCTGATGTTCGGTCGCCTGGTGCAGGGCTTCGGCGCGGGTGCGTGCGGCGTCGCCATCTACGTCGTGGTCGCGCAGGTGTACGACGAGACGCTGCGGCCGGCCGCCTTCGCGGTGCTCTCGGCAGCCTGGGTGGTGCCGGCACTGGTCGGGCCGGTGCTGGCCGCCGCCATCGCCGATCTCCTCGGCTGGCGCTGGATCTTCCTCGGGGTGCCGCTGATGGCGCTACCCGCCTGGTGGCTGATCCGGGACGCACCCGGCGAACCGACCGACTCCGCCTCCGTCGTACGGCGCGACACCGTCTGGTGGGCGTTGCTGGCGGCGCTCGGCGTCCTGGTGGTGAGCCTGGCAGGCCAACGCAACATCGCGGGCTGGCCCGCGATGATCGGGATCGGCTGTGCCGTCGTGTTGCTGAGCGGTCCTCGTCTGCTGCCACCGGGCACCTGGATCGCCCGGCGTGGCATGCCGAGCGCGATCCTGACCCGCGGTCTGCTCTTCGGCGCCTACTGCGTCGCCGAGACCTACGTCCCGCTACTGCTGCGCCTCGACCGCGGCCTCTCGCTGTCGCAGGCCGGTGTCGTGCTCACCGGCGCGGCGGTGCTCTGGTTCGGCGGCTCGTGGACCGCCGCGCGCACCGTCCGGCTCGGTGACCTCCGGGTCTGGCTTGGCGCGGTGGTCTGTGCCGCCGGCGTCGCGGGTTTCGCCAGCGTGGCACTGGGGCCGGTTCCGACGGCGGTGCCGATGGCCTCCTGGGCGGTCGCCGGGTTCGGCATCGGGCTGCTGTTCCCGACCATCTCCAACCTCACCTTGGAGCTGGCCCCGTCTGGTGCCGAGGGTGAGGCCTCCGCGGCCCTGCAGCTCGATGACGCGCTGGTCGTCGCCTTCGGGTTGGCGTTGAGCAGTGTCGTGTTCGCAGGGTTCGCCGACACCGCGCCCTCCGGTGCCGCGACCGCGCTGATCCTCGGCGCTGGCGGCCTCGCCGCCTGCTCCGTCGTACCGGCGCTGCGACTGCGGTGAGCGGCGGATCTTTTCGAAGCAGTGCCCCGACCTCGTCCCATGTCCGCGCACTCTTTCAACTCCGGGGAAGGTTCGCCGATACCCTTGGACGGTGACCACTCAACCTGCGACCTCCGCCTCCGCCACCGGTCCACGCACCCTGGGCGTGGCTCTGCTGGGTTGCGGTGTCGTCGGCTCCCAGGTGGTCCGGTTGCTGCGCGAGCAGGCCGACGACCTGGCGGCCCGGATCGGCGCTCCGGTCGAGCTCCGTGGAGTCGCTGTACGTCGCCTGGAGGCTCCGCGCGAGGCCGCCGTACCGGCCGACCTGCTCACCACCGACGCGGCCGCCCTCGTCGCCCGTGACGATGTCGACATCGTCGTCGAGGTGATCGGCGGCATCGAGCCCGCCCGCACCCTGATCCTCTCCGCGCTGGAGAACGGCGCCAGTGTGGTCACCGCCAACAAGGCGCTGCTCGCCGAGGACGGCACGACCCTCTTCGAGGCCGCCGAGAAGGCCGGCCGCGATCTCTACTACGAGGCGGCCGTCGCCGGCGCCATCCCGATCCTGCGCCCGCTGCGGGACTCGCTCGCCGGCGACCGGGTCACCAAGGTGATCGGCATCGTCAACGGCACCACCAACTACATCCTCGACAAGATGGACACCTTCGGCGCAGGCTTCACCGAGGCGCTGGCCGAGGCTCAGGAGCTGGGCTACGCGGAGGCCGACCCGACTGCCGATGTCGAGGCGTTCGACGCGGCCGCCAAGGCAGCCATCCTCGCCAGTCTGGCCTTCCACACCCGGGTTACCGGCTCGGACGTCTACCGGGAGGGCATCTCGGACGTCACCGCAGCCGACGTCGCCTCGGCCAAGGAGATGGGCTGCGTCGTCAAGCTGCTCGCCATCGTCGAGCTCAAGGATGACGCCGATGGCCAGAGTGCCGTCAGCGCCCGCGTCCATCCGGCGATGATCCCGCGGACCCACCCGTTGGCCAGCGTCCGCGACGCCTACAACGCGGTCTTCGTCGAGTCCGACGCGGCCGGCCAGCTGATGTTCTACGGCCCCGGCGCCGGTGGCGCTCCGACCGCCAGCGCCGTGCTCGGCGACCTGGTCACGGTCGCCCGACACCTGGTCGCCGACACCAAGGGTGCTGCCGCCTCGGCGTACGCCGCCCGTGCGGTGCTGCCGATGGGGGAGACGGTCACCCGCTATCACGTCGCCATCGACGTCGAGGACCGTGCCGGGGTGCTGTCGGCGATCGCCCAGGCCTTCGCTGAGCAGGGCGTCTCGATTCAGACCCTGCGCCAGGAGGGCCGCGGCGAGGATGCCCAGCTCGTGGTGGTCTCGCATACCGCGACTGATGCTCAGCTGAGCGCGACGGTCGACCGTCTGCGCACCATGGAGATCGTGCGTGACGTCACCTCGGTGATGCGCGTGGAGGGAGAAGAATGACCACCCCCACTCATCAGTGGCGCGGACTCATCGAGGAGTACCGCGAGCTGCTCGACATCCCGGCCGCGACCCCGGCGATCACCCTGGGCGAGGGCGGTACGCCGCTGGTCCACTCCGAGTGGCTCTCCGGCGTCACCGGCGGCGAGGTCTGGATCAAGGTCGAGGGCGCCAACCCGACCGGCTCCTTCAAGGACCGCGGCATGACTGCGGCGATCTCGGTGGCGGTCCACGAGGGCGCCAA